>Ga0194035_1001630_pt1 | contig 11654 bp, 9 predicted proteins | sample JunL2320m_MetaG_FD_148680 | JGI IMG/M metagenome (GOLD analysis project Ga0194035, IMG submission 148680) | Anoxic zone freshwater microbial communities from boreal shield lake in IISD Experimental Lakes Area, Ontario, Canada - Jun2016-L239-20m | ecosystem: Environmental > Aquatic > Freshwater >...
GCCATGAACAAGCAGCGAGTCTAGTTGCGCCACGCTCATAACTCGATTTTTCTGAATCTTTCGTCGATCTTTTAACGCAGCCGGGGTATGCAACAGTGCTTTAAAAAGTGCTTTTATGTGTATCCAGCCATGACCTTTTATAACGCTTGCAACAAATTGGCGAAGCATCTGGTAACTAATCAGCGGGAGATATTTAAAATACAATATGCCCGGCATATTTTTTAAGTAGACGATAGGAATATTTTTTACTGAATGGTAACGACCGAACCAACTTATACGGCTGCTGGTTGAAGAAGTTGCATGATAACAAATAGATTTTGGTTGATACACAACTTTCCAGCCCGCAAGTTGGGCCCTAAAGCTGATATCGATATCCTCGTAGTATGCAAAAAAATAATCATCAAATATGCCAATATTTTTCAATAAGTTACTGCGGTATAAGCTGGCGCCCCCTGTTGCGGCGAAGACCAATTCTTGCCTATTGTCTTGATCTGTATCTAATGTATTTCTGCCTCTAGGAAACGCAATACCACGATTTGTATAAAAATTACCAGCGCTATCTATGCGCGTTCCATCTGATAACAAAAGTTTGCAAGTAACAATGCCAAATGTACTGTCTGAATCCATTGTTTCAGCAAGATGCTTCAGCCAGTTTTTTTCGGGTGTGGCGTCGTTATTTAAGAGTGCTGCATATTTGTACTTATTCTCTATTGCATACTGCAAGCCAGCGTTCACACCGCCAGTAAAACCGGTATTATGGTCAAACTCGATAATATGTACTTTCGGGTATTGAGAACGAATTTTTTTCACCGAATCGTCAACAGATCCATTATCGACCACAACCACATCATGGCTATAGGTTTGTTTTTCTAAGGCAGCCAAACAGTCCATAACGAAGGGTATTCCGTTCCAATTGGGTATGATAACAGCTGTACTCATGTTATAATGATACCAAGGTTTATGCAGATTTTATCTAAAACAAACAAGTCTATATTGACTGAGATGGTTCGTACTGACTTTAAGCTACGATACCAAAACTCGGTACTTGGCTACATGTGGTCGTTACTTAGGCCATTATTATTATCGATTATTTTATATATAGTTTTTGTAAAGTTTTTACGAATAAGTGGCAACATCAGACACTATGCTTCATATCTATTATTAGGTATCATGTGCTGGACATTTTTTTTAGAAATTACCAGCGGTGGTGTAGGAGCAGTAGTCGGCAAGGGCGACTTAATCCGTAAAATTGCTATTCCAAGGTACCTGACTGTACTTTCAACATCAGCGTCAGCATTAATAAACTTTGGTCTTAACCTAATTGTGCTATTCGGTATTATGCTTATTACAGGCGTAGAAATACAATCAAGCTTTCTGTTAATGATACCTCTGTTACTAATAGAGTTGTATGCTCTATCTTTAGCAATAGCATTTATTCTATCGGCTGCATTTGTAAAGTTCAGAGATGTTTCATTTATTTGGGAGGTCTTTACTCAGATGTTCTTTTACTTAACGCCAATTATCTATCCTATTAGTTATGTTATAGATAAGTATCCTATAGGCAGATTTTTACTACTTAATCCACTTGCACAAATAATTCAGGATTTGCGTTACATATTGGTAACTCCACAGTCTCAAACAGTTTGGCAGAGCTTTGGGATTGCGGCGGTAATCGCACCAGCATCAGTACTATTCCTATGTGTTTGCTCGGTTAGATATTTCAGAAACGAATCTAAAACTTTCGCGGAGAACGTTTAGTATGACAAAAAAAACCACCAGCAATGAGGCGGCAGTTACCGTAAATGGTGTTGCAAAATACTTTAACCCTTCCAAAGGCCAAAGAAGTATAAAAAACGCATTCACGTCAATGTTTCGTAAGAGAAAAGACTCTTTCATGAAGGACGGTTATTGGGCCTTAAAAGATGTAAACTTTGAGGTAAAGAAAGGTGAATTTTTCGGCATAGTAGGACGAAACGGTAGCGGTAAAAGTACATTGCTAAAAATGATCGCTGGCGTTTACTTACCATCTAAAGGTGGTATACGTGTAAATGGCAAGCTAGTTCCTTTTATTGAACTGGGTGTTGGTTTTAATCCGGAATTAACAGGCAGAGATAACGTATTTCTAAATGGTGCACTATTAGGTTTTTCGCGTAAAGAGACAGCGGCTATGTATGACGAAATAGTAAGTTTTGCTGAACTTGAAGAGCACATGGACGTAAAATTAAAAAACTTTAGCAGTGGCATGCAGGTTCGACTTGCATTTAGTATAGCCATCAGAGCGAAAAGTGATGTTCTGTTGATTGATGAAGTGCTGGCCGTTGGCGATGAGGCTTTCCAGCAAAAATGTATTGATGTCTTTGAAAAATATAAACGAGAAAAACAAACTGTTATTTTGGTTACTCATGATATGCAAACAATGAGGAAGTTTTGCGATAGAGCTATACTGCTAGAGGATGGACTTATAACTCTAGAAGGCGAGTCTAACAAGGTTGCTGCAGCCTACTCAAAGCTTAATAACCAGTTGATAGCTAAAGATCTTGAAGAAAAAAATTCTAGTCCACAAGAGAGTTCTATAAAGCTTGAAATGTACAATTCAACCGGCGCTCTATCATCAAGTTTCAAAGTAAATGAACAGATGACCGTAAAAATTTCATGGCCCAAATCTATGAAAAATGTTAAAAATGTTGGCTTGGCAATTATAAAGAATAGTGGTGAATTTATGTTTGGCTCGAATACAATTGGCACTAACCCAGTACTGTCGAACAATAATATTGAGCATAAGCTAGAACTAAACCTTGGACCGGGTAAGTATTATTTGATGGCAGGTTTATTCGGGGATACTGCGAGAGATATAATAACGTTTTTGGAAAGAGGTCCGCAAGTAATACTTGTCGACGATCCAAATAGCAAACTGGACGGCATGGTAAGATTAAACTACAAGTGGTTAGGAGTAGATGATGGCAAAAAATGATAACCCTCTAGAAAAGTATTTTCGTGCAAATAAAGGTAATTTAATACACAAATGGTTGCATTATTTTGACATCTACGATCATCACTTTGAAAGATTTCGTGACAAGGAAGTAGTAATTTTAGAATTTGGTGTTGCCCATGGTGGTTCGCTTCAAATGTGGAAAAACTACTTTGGCAAAAAAGCGAGGATAATAGGGGTTGATATTGACCCAACGTGTAGCAAGCTTGTTGAGAAGCAAGTAGAAATTTACATTGGTAGCCAAGAAGACAGTACTTTTTTAAAAAAATTGATGTCAGATATTGGTACGGTAGATATAGTTATCGACGACGGTGGGCACACTGTCAAACAGCAAAATACTACATTCGATGAAGTATATAGCTACGTTCGTGACGGAGGTGTTTACTTAGTTGAAGACTTACACACAAACTACTGGAATGAATTTGGCGGTGGTCTAAGAAAGCAAGGCACTTTTATTGAGCGGTCGAAAGGATTAATTGATGAACTATACGCGTGGCATTCACGCGACGCGGAGAGTCTAAAGGTTACGGAATTCACCAAGACCACACCAAGTATTCACTTTTATGATAGTATAATAGTTTTTGAAAAAAGTACGGTTCCTGAACCATCACATAAACAGATCGGTAAACCAACAATAGGTGATGTTGAGCGTTGGGAATACCGAAATAACTAGCATTCAATACTTTATTGTTTGTTTTTAGTAAGATTAACCAACTTATTGTAGGGCTTTTTAGCTGTAGTCATTAGTTTCCAGGATTTTGAGTTTGTTATATCAGTAAGTGCTTTATTGGAAGCATCAAGCGCCTTACTTAATTCATCGATATATCTGAGAAGTTTGGTGTTCTGACTGCGAAGATCTATTATCTCTTCGCCCAACACATCATGTTGCTGAATTGGTTTTAACGGCGGTTTAATTTTAGCGGGTTTTTCACCCTTGCCAAGTGCTTGTAATACGAGCTTATATTGATACGCACGCGCCTCAGGCCTATTAATGAACTCAAAGAACTGAGGAGTAGATTTAAGACCTATATTTTTCAACGTACGATTTACGACTGCTGGACTAAAATCAACCAGCGAGTAATCTATATCTACAATTTTGTACCCACTATCTGACGCAAGTTTTTCCAAAGTTTCCCTCGTAAATAGCCGTAGGTGTGTATTATCTAGTATCCCTGTAGATTCATAGTTAAAGTTTCCCGTAAGCAATTCAAGCCTGGTGCTTATGTGAGCTATGTTTGGGGTAGAGATCAAAAGTCGACCTCCATTTTTTAACAAATTCAAGCAGCTTCTAAGTGATTGTTCGGGGTATTTCAAATGCTCTATTACATCACCGAAGAATATAACATCGTATTTCTTGTTATAAACTTCTTTTGGCCATTCTAGATCTAAGTCAAAACTATAAACATGACTTAATATTTGTTTGGCCTTTGCAGCGTCCTCGGGATCAATCTCGACACCATCAACATGGCACCCTTTTGTTTCGATGAGAAGCTTACCAAAATATCCAGTACTGCATCCAACGTCCAATACATCATCACCTACTTTTACGTATGTATATAGTTCGCCAAGAAATTCTTTAAGTTTTTCTTGGTCTTTTGGAGCTATTTCAGAATATTTTGACATTAATTTCCTGCAAAACTGTTTAGTAAATAATAAGCTAACATTAAGCCGAAATAATCATTTCATTATAGGCCGTATTAGTATAGTATAAGGTATATGTTTAAGAAAACCCAATCTATAAAAACGCAAAATCGAGATAATCACAATAAGTTTGTAAGAGCAAGAAATTTAGAACGAGGTGACGTACACGACAAATTACGCATAGCTCTTGCTGAAATATACATCGAAGGAAAAGGAATAGAAATTGGTGCCTTGCACAAACCTCTTAATATTCCTGAGCACAAGGCAGAAGTTAAATATGTAGATAGACTGTCGGTAGCAGATTTAAATAAACAATATCCTGAAATAGGCGAGCCTATGGTTGAGCCCCACTATGTTGACGATGGAGAAAAGCTTAAAAAGATAAAGAATAATTCACAGGATTTTGTAATTGCATGTCATTTTTACGAACATTGCTCAAATCCGCTACAAACTATACAAAGCCTGCTTAGGGTAGTTAAAAAGGGCGGTGGAATATTCTTAGCATTACCAGATAAAAGGTATACTTTCGATATTAAAAGGCCTATCACGGATTTTAAACATATAGTAGATGATTACGAGAAAGGCCCTAGTGCTACAAAGTTACAACATTTTAATGAATGGGTAGAGCTTGTTGAGGGAATTAACGACAAAGCCAAAAAGAAAGAAAGAGTACATGAACTGATCGAGATGGACTACTCTATTCACTATCATGTTTGGGATTATGATGCACTTTGTGAGCATTTTGGTAAGGCTCAGACATACTTTAGTAACAAGTTTGAAATATGCATGATTGCGAGAAACCTAAGCGAAAATTTAGTCTATATAAAAAAACTAAAGTAATTATCTAAACTATACCAATCTTTTTTTGTATATACGCCAGACCTTGGCTGTACGTGTAAGACATGGCTTTTTTAATGGCCTTAGGTATTGAACGAAATATAACTAGAATGAGGCCGGGATATCTTACCATGTACAATAACAATTTTAGACCATGAATAAAAACTGTCTTGTAGTAACCATGCTTACGATAGAATCCTAAGTGTAGCGACTTTATCTGTTTTAGTAGTTCTTTTTCATTATCATTGACCTTAGAGTTGCGACTCAGCGACTCGATATGTTGGCGATATTTCATAAGTGGAACAGGCAGATACTGTGGCTTAGCACCTATTTCTACAAGTGATATGTATAGCTCCCAATCTTCAAGACCATGATTCATTTGAGGCTTGTAACCACCTATCTGTCTAAGTAAAGAAGTTTTAATAAGTGCAGAATTATTAATATAATTTGTTTTCAAAAGAGTATGTATACTAAATGGCCGTGCTCTAAAAATATCATTTACTGCACCAAACAAGAGCATGTCTGTGTAAATAATATCCTTTGCTCCATTTTTTGAGATTTCAATAGTATCTTCCAAGAATGTATCTTCTATTTGATCATCGGCGTCTAAGAATAATGTCCAGTAAGTTTTAGACATATTTATACCTATATTTTTTGTATCTATTACACCAGAATTTTTTTTGTGTATGATTTCGACTAACGGATTTTGCTTATATTTGTCGATTGTCTGCTTGCTGTTGTCTGTCGACCCATCATTGATTACAATAATCTTTTTTGGTAGAAGCGTTTGTGCTAAAACAGAATCGATCGCCTCGTTAACAAAGTTGCCATAGTTATAGCAAGGTATTATAACTGTGACATCCGTGCGTTCACCCTGCCTAAGTTTTTCTGAATAAGTTCCTCCAAGTTTTTGAACTTTCGTACGTGATTTTCCAAGCATTTCAGTATTTTTGCGGGTCCACAAGTAGGCCTTAACTCTGGATCTAGAATCAAGATTTTTGCGGTTACGGACTAAACTAAATAACGCAAAGAACGCCTCTTTTTTGTAAAATCTAACGAATTGTTTAACGTAGGTATCGTCAAAATTTTTGTAAGCATAAAAATATCTATTGCGGTGCATCATATACAGGTAAAACGGGCTATCAGTGCCAGTACTTGATGCAATTTTGTGCCAGGTAAGAGCCCTAGGATTAAAGTAGGCTACATAACCCTTGCGCATAAGCCTTGCTATAAGGTCTGTTTCTTCGTAGTATGCAAAGAAGTCGTTATCAAAATATCCGACATCATCAATGCTTGATCGTTTTATAAGAAGCGCAGCTCCAGAGATTGAATCAACCTGACACTCCTCCTCTCCAACCAGTAACGTCCGAGTATAACCAGTAACCGGGTCTACCTCCTGATAGCTGTAAAATTCATTATCTGTGTTGTACGGGGGATTGTGTTCATTCCACTTAAGGGCCTTACCGCCAACCAAGGCGACATTGGCTTGCTTTGCGAAGGTGTCTAAACAGTTTTCAATCCATGCTGAATCAAGAACTAGGTCGTTATTTATAATCCCAATATATTCGCCCTTCGCAACTTTAATTCCTTCGATGTGCCCACCTGTAAAACCTGTATTTTCTGGAAGATAAATATAAGTTAATCCATGTAGTTTAGAAAAATATTCTTTAGACCCATCAGTGGAGCCATTATCAATAATGATTACTTCCTTGTTAGGGTACTTAATTTTCTCAATAGATTTGATACAGCTCTTAGTATCATCGAGCCCGTTCCAGTTAAGTATTATTAGACTAACCAAGGGTGATTTTTTAAGCGACATCAATTCTTCCTAATAGTACCTTTACTGAGTTTTTTATTCGTCGTTTTGTGCTTGTGCGCCGTGGGGTGGAATTGTTAATAGGGGTAGTATGTTGGTGTAGGGGCGTGCTTTTTGAGCGAAACGGAGTATCACGAATGTATTTTACTAGTGGATCCAAAGTTATTTCCCAGCTAAAGTTCTCTCGTTTAGCGACAAGATTTTTGTGAATTTGTTCTTGTAGTGATACATCGTTTTTAAGGTCAAGTATCACCTTTGCAAAGCTGTCTTCGTTTCTTTGTTGGACAACGACACCAAGCCCCTGTTGTTCGATAATGAAAGACAAGAAGTCGCCTTTACTACAGACAGTAGGCAAAGTGGCCCAAATGTTATCTAGGACTCGTGTGCGATGAGAGAATCGCGTCTCTAATGACTCTTTGTCACAGTAGATACTGGCATTAGCATCAAGAAGATAACTATCAAGGTCTTCATACGGCACCCAACCATCCAAGAAAAATATGGACTTATCGGTAAGTCCTAAATCATGTGATAGCCTTCTAGTTTTCTTACTTTCTTGCATTTCGCTCACGGTATCGTTAGGATGCTTTGTTCCCATAAAAACAAGTTTTATAGAGCTATCCTTAATTTTTGACATAGCCCTTACAACTAGCTGTGCGTCAAACCAGTCCCAAATACCACCGGTCCATAGTAATACAAAATCATCCTTTGAAAGGCCAAGTTTTTTTCGAAGAGCAAGGTTATTTTTTCGCGGCGAGGTTTTATTTATGCCCATAGGGCAAACTGCAAGCTTTGTAGCGGCACTACCATTACTAAAATTAGTAGGTGTCAACTTCCCGTTGGCTGTTAGATAGCCTATCCAAAAATCACGCTGTCTTTCGTTTGAGCATGTAAAATAATCCGCCGTGTCAAAATATCGGTTATACATTTCAATAATGTTAGAAAACTCTGCATTTGCTGTCTCCCCAACTTTCTTTTCAGAAAACTCAAGACTTGCTAAGTATTCAATTGGAACAGGCGCATAAAGATCAAATATGACGATTATATTTTGTTGTTTTGCAAATGATAGCATGTCGTTACTAAGCCACTGGGCGAATATGACATCGTATTCAGTAAAAATACTTTGGTACGACCGATCTTCAGGGTTAATGATTTTTATATCATCACTGCTGTTATGTGAAGCACCACTAAATACAGCCAGGTCTACGTCAGAAACTTGTTTGAGGACACGCGCTACATTCTTATAACGTATCCCGGGTCCTGCCATTTTAGAGCCTACAACATCATGACATAGTACTAATACGCGCTTTTTTTTCATATGCTCCTATTCTGTATCGAATCTAATTATAACAGACTAGGGCGTGACTGTAACAGTGTAAGCAAGACCCAAGTCTTTCATTATTGCGTACCCATCAATTCCGAATAAGAAATACTCCGTATAGTTGCCAGTAATTGGGGGCGCCTGCCAGGTTATATTGAATGTGGCAATTTGTCCAGGGCCCACTACAGGTTCAACTAGCTTGACTTGATTTTTAGTGCCTAACCACTCAGGGTAACCTGCCGCAAAAAGCGTATTACGATATACAGGAGCGTTCATAATAAGTCTTAGATCACCCAACTCAATACCAATACTATTTGATGTAAGAATCTTATTATTAAAATTGCGCCAAATTGTGTTACCGTTATTTCTTATCCGTACTGTGGCTGTGGCCGACTCGCCGACTCGCATAATTCTAGGGGGGTTAACTGCATCAACAAATAAATAGTTTATATTAGGTGTATCAACAGATATTGCAGCCGGTATTCTTTTACCTGCTATAAACTTTACGCCATCTAGTACTAGTTCAAAATTATGCGTGTAGTTATCTATTCTTCTATAAGGCGCGATAAGCATGGCCTTGAAGGTGCCCGTTTGACCAGGTGCGACCTGTGGCTCTAATAGCTTAATTTGATTTTTAGTACCCAACCATGCAGGATCTGTTATTGGATAGGCGAAAGGAGAGTCGATATAATACGGCGTTGCTAATCGAATCGGGTGGGGATTTGTTGCGCTAACGTTACTATCGTTGTACCAAGTGCGAGTTCCGGTGTTTAGAAGCTTGTAGGTAGCATAATACGCATCGCCCGGTAGAAGTCCAGCAGGACTATCAACAGCAGATACCTGATATGCATAATCAGGGATAGACGAAACTCTGAATTGCAATCCTAAATCATCGTAAACCTGCACCCCGTCTTTCACTAAGACCATGTTCAGCTCTGAATTATTTAGCGATATTTGCGGTGCACGGATGCTAAATCTAAATGTAGCAATGGCGCCAGGCGCAACAGAGGTTTCTACCATTTTAATTTGATTTGATGTACCCAGCCATGCTGGATCACTAGTGTCTGCAAATGCTGAATTTTGATAGCCACGCATCATTAGTCTAAATGGATGTCCACCTAGGGGTACATTACCATCAGAGTACCACGTTTCTCCCATATGATTTCTGACTTTTACCTCAGCAACAGCGAGCTGGCCATACTCCATAGTTGTAGGGGGATTAATTGCAGAAACGAAACCGTAATACTTTAGAATAGTGCTACCAAACCATCGCTCGAACCATGATACAAAATTATAACTACCGCTGTAGTACAGTCCAGTTGTGCCCATAACGGGCAGTCCATACAGACCTTGTGGATTATTGTATGCGTGTGGCGTGTAGCAGTAAAATGATGCTGTAGCCGCGTTAGCAAGAGTATAGGTAGCGTAACTTGTGCCATTATCATCTTTAAAAGTTACAGTTGCGCCTGCATACAAACCTGTTGACCGGTAGATAGATGAACCACCACAAACATTACTACCATTATTCCACCAGCTGTTGTTACGATTTGCTCGTTCAAAATGATAGCGCAAAGCCCAAGTACCATTATCTATTTGGTAAAAGAAGTTCGAAGTACTACTACAATTTCCACTGTCGGGACAGCCATAACCCATCGCCTGATTAATCTGCCAGTCTGCAGGGTTTACTGCAGTAGTTAGACTTTGTTCTTTTTGCATTGTAGACAATATTACCCGTGGACTTAGACCATAGATTTGGGCTGCATAATAAATAATTGTTGATGCAGGCACTGTCTGACCACAAGGTGCGCTAACGGCAGCATAAGCGTTCATTGTCGCAGTATCGCTGGGCGCACCGCAGGTTAATGGAAAGCTCATACTAGCTAAGCCCGCGCCCTTATCTACTAAAAATTGTTGTATCTGTGCAGAATTCATAGAATTTGCATCAAGAAATACATTATTATCTATCAGACGTGATCCATCATAAGCTGCGTACGCCCGTGGAGCTTTAATTACTGCCGCAGCAGTAGAAACTATTAGCAACAACACAAAGAGTTTTATGTATTGATTGTCGGTAAAAAGTCTTTGAATACGCTGCATGGTAACTACTTAAACCTTATCGGCACCTCTATATTGCCTAATTCTTTACCCGAATCAGTCGCACCATAAACATCTATGCGGCCCTTTGTAGCAGTTGTCGAAAAGCTAAATGCACCAGAGAATTTACCATTCACAACCGCTAATTGGCCTTGTGATATCATGCCCGAAACATCATCAATTACGCGATAATATATAATTGTAAGTGTAGATACACCCGATAGGCTATCCCCATTAATAAGAAGCTTATCTTTAGAAGGTAAGTATACAGTAATCTCGCCTGTCTTTGATGTTGACCACAGAGTTTTATCTGGCGTACCTGCTATCTGCCCCTGGGTATCAGCAAATGCTGCATTGCCTTTGTTTTCTGGGGTGGTTGCAATTGGCCTATCACTGCCGTTAGTAAAGTTTCCTTGTGCAGATGGCGCGGTACTCGTTGTTTTATCACCGATATTTGACTCGCTTTTCTGGGTTATTTTTAAGTATATGAAATAGCCGCCAACTGCCAAAACTGCCATAGTAGCCAAAGCTAATATAATTTGTTTATTTGAATTGTTTTTTTTACGCTTAGCCATATATTTATTTTACTACTTATACACAAGCATTTTATAATGATTTACCTAAAATGTACAGATTATACTAGCCCAATAAGCCATGTAGGTATTTACCGTAGCCACTTTTTACAAGTGGTTCAGCAAGTGCTTGTAGTTGTTCTTTTGTTATAAAGCCTTGGCTGTAAGCAACTTCTTCGGGGCTGCCAATGATTTGGCCTGTTCGCTTTTGGATTACGCGCACGTAGTCTGTTGCATCACTTAGGCTGTCGATTGTTCCGGTGTCTAGCCATACGTCGCCGTCGTCTAGGGTGGTGACTTTTAGCTTGCCACGGTTTAGGTATTCTTCGTTTATTGAAGTTATTTCAAGTTCACCACGCTCGCTGGGCTTAATATTTTTGGCAATTT
>Ga0194035_1001631_pt1 | contig 11652 bp, 10 predicted proteins | sample JunL2320m_MetaG_FD_148680 | JGI IMG/M metagenome (GOLD analysis project Ga0194035, IMG submission 148680) | Anoxic zone freshwater microbial communities from boreal shield lake in IISD Experimental Lakes Area, Ontario, Canada - Jun2016-L239-20m | ecosystem: Environmental > Aquatic > Freshwater >...
GGTGGAGCGCTGGCGTCGGCCTTCTGCAGGCGCCTAGAACAAACCCTGTTCCACGACGCACAAATTGCGCGCGCGTCAGTGTGGCAAGACAATCGTTTCGAGCGTCTACTCTCTTTGTAAAAAAAAATTCAGGTCGCATCACTCGTGATTCAGTTACGATGCGACGTTATACCTAGCAAGCGCCTCCTCGTTGAGTGTGACGCCGAGGCCCGGCCCTGTTGGTAGCGGAATAAGACCGTCAATGACCGGCAGTTCGACACTACACAAGTCCCGGCGCAGTGAGGAGCCGGCTAGTTCGCGTGGCAGGAACTCAATGAATGTGCAGGTCGGCGAGACCGCAGCAAGATGTGCCGAGGCCGCGATGCCAATCGCCGACTTCCAGCAATGCGGCACCACCGCAAGGCCTCGATCGCGCGCATGCATTGCAACGCGCTTGGCTTCCGTCAAGCCCCCGACGCGCCCAACATCCGGTTGCACCACATCGACTGCCTTGGCGTTCATGAACTCGAGAAACTCGAAACGAGTATTCTGCCACTCGCCCAGCGCTATCTTGACTGGTGAGGCATGGCAGAGCTTAGCATAACCTTCAACATCGTCCGAAGGGAGCGGTGTCTCAACGAAATATATGTCCTGGTCAGCGAACATGTCGATGGCACGCAGCGCCTGCTTCCAATCGGGCCAAGCATAGGCGACATCTACCATGAGGGTCATCTCTGTCCCCACCGCCTTGCGCACATCGCGCACCATGCGGGCGCATTCCCGGTCATCGGCAATCTGCAGCGAATTGTGTGAATAGGGCCCCTTCAGGCAAATCTCGAGCTTAGCCGCCCGAAAACCAAGTTTCTGAGCAGCTAGCGCGCGCTCCCGCAACACCCGACCATAGGTTTCGAGGTCGTCGCCTTCAGGCAACAAAGAGGCATAGGGCACGATATGGTGATTGGTGGCACCGCCCATCAGTTGCCAGCACGGCTTCCCTTCAATCTTGCCAACCAGATCCCACAGCGCCATGTCGAGAGCACCGATCGCACAGATGCCAAGGCCCCGCCGCCCGGTCATAGCAGATCCACGGTACATTTTTTCCCACAGACCTTCAACGTCGCGAGGATCCTGACCGATCAGCATTTCAGTCAAACCAAGACCCATGATATGGGTTCCACGAGCCTCGATCATGGCGCGCGCCACCCATGGGTTGGTGTCGGTCTCGCCGATTCCGACATGGCCGTCGTCAGTATGGATCTTGACGACCAGATTGTCCTGTGCGGACGAGCAGGCGTCAGCTCGGAAGTCGGGTACCAGCAGAACAAAACACTCGACCTTTGTAATCTTCATGGCTTCTCTAATCCTCTTCTTGAAAGGCCTGATTCTCTCTCGAGCAAATCCTCAAGCGTGTGATGGCAGCGGATCGCCAGCCCATCCTGCGTTTCGCGCCATGGGGGCGGCATGGTGCCGCATATTCCTGGGATTTCTGCGACACAGCGACCAGCATAAACACAGCCAGTTCCGACATCCACCGACGTGACAGTCCTCTGCCGCGCGGGCTTACGTTTCTTGAGCGGTACCGGCACCGCTTCCAGCAAGGAATGAGTATAGGGGTGATAGGGTGGTGAAAACACTTGTTCGCGTGACCCGATTTCCATCACCTCTCCGCGGAAAAGCACGCAGACTCGGTCGGCCAGCATGCGCACAACGGCCAGATCATGCGAAATGAACAGCATCGCGATTCCAAGTTCTGACTTGAGGCGTTGTAAGAGTTCGAGGATGCTGGCCTGTACCGACACGTCGAGCGCTGATAGAACCTCGTCGCAGAGCAGCAGTTCGGGTTGGGCGATGAGAGCACGGGCAATCGCTACGCGCTGACGCTCGCCGCCAGAAAGTTGGTCCGGGTAGCGGCTAGCATAAGCCGCATCGAGGCGAACCTCCGCAAGCGCCGCCGTGATTTTCTCCATAGCACTGGCCGATCTGTCTGGAAAAAAGAAGTCAAGTTGACGGCTGAGACTGCGTCCGATTGTTGCGCGCGGATTGAGCGACGCGTCAGGATTCTGGAAGATGTACTGAATGAGGCGGCGCTGGGAGGGGCTCCGCGCTTTCACGAGAGGGGATAACTCTGCCTCATTGAGATGTATATGACCCGCGGTTGGCGCGACCATCCCGGCAATCGCCCGTGCCAACGTTGACTTGCCGCTGCCCGACTCGCCCACGAGTGCAAAGGTCTCGCCTTTTCCAATAGTGAGCGACACGCTACCGAGAGCCGTGAAAGCCCGAACACCATGACCGTAACGAACTATCAGGCTGGCCACTGTCAGCAACGGAGGCGTTGCGCAGTGATCTGGCTCGGCTGGCAACTCTTCCACCGCCGGCGCAGCTGCCGGAGGCATTTCCGCCAGTCGCCAGCAAGCCGCCTCATGGCCGTGCCCCGCATGGCGGAGGACTTGGGCTTCATCAAAACAGCGGGTCAGCGCGAAATCACACCGTGGCGCGAATGGGCAGCCTTTGGGCAGCGCATCACGTTGCAGGAGCCCACGTAAAGGCTTGATGGTCCGACGGTCTTCGTCGAGCCGTGGTAGGGCGGCGATGAGGCCACGGGTGTAGGGATGGCGGGGCTCGGAAAACAGCTGCGCCGTCGGAGCGAGTTCAACCATGTGCCCAGCATACATTACGCCGATGCGATCTGCGATCTGGGACAGAAGGCCAAGATCATGCGTGACATAAAGCATCGACATGTCGAGCCGAGCTCGAAGGCCGACCAACAAGTCAACAATCTGTTCCTGTGTGGTTACATCAAGTCCGGTGGTTGGTTCGTCCAACACCACAAAACTTGGCTCACAAGCAAGCGCCATTGCGATACAAACACGTTGCTGCTGCCCACCTGAGAGCTGGTGCGGATAACGGCGCAGAAACGCTGCGTCGTCAGGCAAGCCAACGAGCCCGAACAACTCCCGCGCACGATCTCCGGTAGGCAGATCATGGGCGACGAGTATTTCATCAATTTGCTCACCGATACGCATCCCGGGACTAAGGGCTGTAGTCGGATTCTGCGGCACGAAGCTCACCTTCGCGCCACGCACGCGGTCGAGGCCAACACGATCAAGCGTCAATACGTCGATGCCATCGAGCACAATCTTGCCAGTGTCGGTGCGGAGACCGCCATGACGGAAGCCAAGAAGCTGGAGAGCCACAGTGGACTTGCCGCATCCGGACTCGCCGACCAACCCCAGCACCTCGCCGCGTCGTACTGAAAAACTCACATCCTCGACAACCTGCCGCCAGCCAAGGCCCTGGCGGTAGGACACCGAGAGTCCAGAGACCTCGAGAGCGAGCATGGTCATTGCGTTCCCAGCTTCACTGTCCGGCCGAGTACCCTAGCCAATCCCTCAGTGAATAGGTTCAGTCCTACGACCAGGGATGCGAGTGCGAGACCGGGACCAAGAACTGTCGAGGGACATACAATCAGCAAGGCACGATTTTCGCTGATCATGAGACCCCATTCCGGCGTCGGTGGCCGCAATCCGAAACCCAGGAAGCCGAGCGAGCCGATGAGCACCGGCGCATAACCGGCGCGCAAGGCGAACTCGACAAGCAGAACGCCGGTCGCGTTAGGCAACAGTTCCCAACACATGACCGACCACGCTTTCTCGCCCCTGAGCCGCGCCACCGTCACGTAATCGCGAGTGGTGATATCGATGGCGGCGGTCCTCGCCATGCGAGCGATGCGGGGTGCATAGACAAGCGCAACCACCAGCACAAGAAGCACAGGATTTCCGGAGTACTCCGGGCCCGCAGCTGCAATAGCAATCAGAGCGAGGACAAGAAATGGAATGCTAATCAAGGCTTCCAGAACCCGTTGAACGATCTCGTCGATCCATCCGCCCACATAGCCTGACAGAAGCCCGACGATAGCGCCAATCAGCATACCCAGCAGGGTGCCTGCGAGTGAAAGAGAGATGACAATCCAGCTGCCGCGGACCACCCTGCTGAAGACGTCACGGCCCAATTGGTCAACGCCGAAAGGATGGGCGAGGCTCATGCCTGAGAGTGGAGGCCCGGCGCCCATTTGGGAATAGCCGTAAGGCGCCCAGAAGGGCCCGGTGACAGCCACCAGCAAGTGGACAACAAGAATGAGACTGCCGATGCGGAAGCTGAGGGGCATCTGCCTCCAAAGCATCAGCCAGTTTCGTCTCATCTGAGACGGGGCAATCAACTCTATGTTGGCTTCACTCATATCTCAAGCCGTCCTGAGCCGTGGATTAAGTAGAATCGCTGCGATATCCGCCAACAGATTGGCCGAAACATAAACCAATGCGGCGATCATCACTGTGGCTTCAATGACCGGCAGATCACGCAACTGCAGCGAGTCGACGAGCAATGTGCCAAAACCCGGATAGGAGAACACTCTCTCCACCACCACGACCCCACCAATGAGATAGGCGAGGTTAAGCGCCGTAACGTTGAGGGTAGGGACTAGCGCATTGGGCAGCGCATGCCGCAGCAGCACACGCTCGCGCGACAGACCTTTAAGTTCTGCCATGCGGACATAATCTGAATCGAGTACCTCGATCAAATTATCCCGCAGCATGCGCACCGCATATACAGCCATGACGATGGCCAACGTCGCAGCTGGTAGCGTCATGGCCCGCAGATATTCGACGTAACTTGAGGTCTCATCGACAAGCGAAATTGCTGGTAGCACCGGTATCCAGAGCACGAAGGCGAGTAGCAGGATAGTGGCCAATAGGAAGTCTGGCATCGAGAGAAGTACGAGGGTTACCACCGACAGCGCATGGTCAACCGCCATGTCACGTTTCAGCGCCTGCACAACCGCCGGGATCACGGTCAACGGCAGGTAGAGGAGGAATGCATAGACTGACAGTGCTAGTGTGTTGAAAATGCGAGGCGCTAGAATTTCGGAAACGGCGCGGCTGGAGACGAGCGACCGGCCCAGATCGCCAGTCAACAACCCACCAAGCCAATGAATATAGCGGATCATGGACGATTGATTGAGGCCCAGTTGTTCCCGCAGCACCAGAAGCGCTTCCGGGGTCGCATCGCGGCCGAGAATGCGAGTGGCGACGTCACCCGGCAGAACTTCAAGCACGGAGAAAACAAAAGCCGAGACAAGCAGCAGGGTAACTGCAGACAGCACGATACGGCGCACGATCAGTATCCAGATTTGCAAATGACCCCCTTATGACTACAGGGCGAGGCTCGCCTCGCCCTGCATTTACTTTTCAATTTCGCCGTTGCGGCGTTATTTGCAGCTCAGGTTCTCGAAGTTGAGGTTGAAGTTCTGCGCCAGGGGCGCATAGCCGTCACAGCCTTTGCGCAGGGCCAGAACCTGATGAACGAACATCGGTAGAATCACGCCTCCCTCCGTTGCGAGCAGCTGCCCTGTTTGTTGGAACAGCTTATTGCGTTCGGCTTCGTCGGCGGTTGTGTTGGCCTTGAGCAGCAGCGCATCATAGTCAGGCCTCTCCCAATGTGTTTCCTTCCACTTGGCGTTCTGCGTATATGCCACAGCGAGACCTTCGCCCGGCGGACGCATTGACCAAGCTGATGTTACGATCGGCTTCTTCAGCCAGACATCGTCCCAAAAGCTTTCGGCCGGCGTCACGATGACATTAATCTCGATGCCGGCGGCTTTGGCCATCTCGGCGTAGACCTGCGCCATACGCACCATGCCGGGCACACCTTCAGCAGTATAGAGATCGAATTTGAGTCCATCCTTGTAGCCTGCTTCCGCAAGTAGGGCCTTCGCCTTATCTATATCCTGCTTCGGCGCCTCCTTGACATACGAGGCAGGGTTGCTCACCGGAACAGGATTATCGGCTGCAGTCTCGCCGAAGCCGAGAAGAACGGTGTCAACCATGGCCTGCCGGTCAACCACCAGCTTGAGCGCCTCCCGTACCTTGGGGTTGTCGAAGGGCGCTGTGTCCACCCACATGGAGATGGTCATCGAGTTCGATGCACCGGTCTCGAGTAACTGCACGTTCGGGTCGTCCTTCACGGAGCCAATTACTGACGGATCGACGTTCAGCATCAGATCGACCTGCCCCGCCTTCATGGCAGCGATGGCCGAAACGGCTTCCTGCGCCACCGTGATCTTCAGGCATTCGGCCTTGGGCTTTCCGGCATCCCAATAGTTGGGATTCTTCCGAAGGATACGCACCGGCGCATTGGGCGTAAATTGCTCCTGCATGAAGGGGCCCGTGCCGTCTTCCTTGAGCCTGAGATCCGCCGCCTTAGCGCCGTCAGGCACGATATTGGTGAACTTGTTGGTGATGAGCACAGGGAGTTCCACCACCGGCTTCGGAGTGGTGAAGGTGACGGTCATCGGGTCTGGCGCCTTGATGCCTTCCGGATCCAGGAAGGCCAGAACGGCGCGCGCGCCCGAGCCGGTCTTCTCGTCAAGCAGGCGCTTGAAGGAGTAGACCACATCGGCCGACGTGAAGTCTTTGCCAGAATGGAACTTCACTCCGGGGCGGAGCTTGAAGGTCCAGGTGAGGCCGTCGCCCGAAACCGACCATTCGGTTGCCAGCTCTGGCTTGAGGTTGAAGTTGTCGTCTACATCGACGAGCCGGTTGTAGACCGCGAAGGTATGATAGGCATCATCGCCTGAGTGCATGTCGGCGGGATCCATCGATTGCTTCTCGCCGCTCGATTCATACCCCAAAATCTTCACGCATTCATCGCCGGCGGCCGCCCATACGGGCGACGCGGCGGAAAGTCCAATCGCGGCGGAAGCCGCTCCCAACAACCATCTGTTCATTCTCATGGGCATTATCCTCCAGCGTTTTTGTAGCAGACATGCAATTCCGAAATACCGGACAAATGTACGTCTTGCCAGACAGACCTTGTACTGCAATAAGTTATCAGTCAAGAGAACGGGAGGCGCGCTTGGCAAAAATCAAGCTCAGGGGCATGACGTGGGATCACCGGCGAGCGGTCGATCCGCTGATTGCGGCGCAAGAGGTCTTCCGCCAGCGCCATCCGGACATTGACATCACCTGGTATAGTCGTCCGCTCAGCGGTTTCGAGTTCACGCCTGTCGAAGTGCTCGCCAAAACCTACGATCTCATCATTCTTGACCATCCTTTCATGGGGCAGGTGGAGCAAAGCGGCTGCCTGATGCCGCTCGGGACCAGCCTCGAGCTTCACGACGGCGATTTCGTCGGCCCGTCACTCGCCACCTACCGCATGGCTGGGGAAATTTGGTCGGTTCCCGTGGATGCGGCTTGCCAGGTTGCGGTGTCACGGCCTGACCTCATGGCGCGCATCGGCGTTGAAATTCCACTCGATTGGCAGCAACTTCTCGGCCTCGGACATTTGGCGCGGCAGCGCGGCCTCTGGCTCGCAATCGGGCTTAAGGGCGTGCACAGCCTGATGACCTTTTTTACACTTATGGCCAATCTCGGGACGCCATGCGCCACAAACCCGGAAGAGCCACTGTTCGAAATTCAGGCGGCACGGCAAGTGCTGAACCTGATGCGATCGCTTCTCGCCTTTTGTCCTCCAGAAGCGCTGGATTGGAACAGCATCGTGCTGCACGAACAGATGGCCTCACGCGACGATCTCGTGTTCTGCCCGGCGGTCTATTGCTATGCGACTTATGCCGAGGCTGACAACAACCGTCCGCTGCGTTTTCACGACTTTCCGGGGCCCCAGGGCCCCCGCGGCTCGACCATTGGCGGCACCGGGCTTGGCCTGTCGGCAAGTTGCGCCCATCCGGAAGCCGCACTCGCCTATGCACGCTTCGCAGCCGAACAGAATACGCAGCTGCTGTTCGCGCGCCACCATGGCCAGCCTGCCCGCCACGCTGCGTGGGAAGATCAAGCTATCAACGATCACTTCGGCTGCTGCTACAGGGATACCCGTACCACCATGGATCAATGCTGGATCAGGCCGCGCTACGACGGCTACCTTCGCTTTCAGGAAGCCGCGGGTGAAGTGATAGAAGCCCATCTCAGGGGCAAAACCAGCGAGACAGCCATGCTCGACCGGCTTCAGCACTTGCACGGAGCGACCTAACCCAGGCGGCGTGACAGCTTCTCCGCGGCATTCATGACACTGGCAATCAGACGTTTGCGAGTGACCTTGTTGAACCGTTGCTCTGGAATTACGACACTGATCGCCGCGAAGCAGCGTCCGGCCGAATCGAGAATTGGCGCTGAGATACAACCCGCATGTTCATTGGCTTCGTTGAGTTCCGTGGCATAGCCGAGGCGTCGGAACTTCCTGATCTGCGCGATAATCTTTTCCACGTTCATTGTGGCGTTGCTGGTCGGCGACTGGCGAATGGTCATTTTTAGAAGGCTTTTCAGTTCGGCATCGGAATAGTCCGAAACCAGGAGTCTTCCGGCCGCCGCCCAGTTCACCGGCACGCGGGTGCCGACGTTACTGATGATCCGCAGATGGCCGCGACCCTCCTCCTTGACTAGAACCATCATCAACCCGTTATCCAAGACCGAAAGTTGAACGGTTTCTCCTGTTTCGTCGCGCAACTCTTCTGCTATCTGCGCGCCGTCGCGCAGGAGATCCACGTGGCTGCGATAGGCCATGCCCAGTTCATAAAGCTTACGGCCAATAAAAAAACCAGTGCCCTTGCTGGCGGGCGCCACATAGTCGGCCTCGATGAGCGTTCGCACGAGTTCATAGGCAGTCGACTTCGGAATCTTCAGTTCGGCGATGACCTGGGCGACCGTTATAGGCCCACCGCGCGCCAGCATCAGCCCTAGGATGTCGATCGCCCGCCTGACGCTGCGCGAGCCTTCGCCGCTCTCTTCAGCAGCTGGCATTGCAGATGTTCGCTCCTTGTGGCTCTTGCGACCTATTGTGTCCTTGCTCATTTCCGGTATTCTAGACCTTAGTCCGGCATATTGAAACGGGAAGTTTTAACCGGTGGCGGTTGGGGAAGCTCATGAAGATAAGCGATATTGAAGTTGTCGAGTTGCGGGTGCCCGGCTGGACGGGAGAAACGTTCGACGGTTCCTATGACAATTGCCTTGTTCTTGTCCATACAGACGAGGGCGTAACCGGGATCGCCGAAGTCGACAGCGTTCCTTCCGTTATCCGCGCCATTGTCGACGCGCCGCGTTCGCACACTCATGCCATGGGCCTGAAGCAGGTACTGCTGGGTGCAGACCCGTCCGACGTCGAAGGACTGTGGGAGCGGATGTATGATCTGACCAGCTACTACGGCCGGCGGGGCGTCGTCATCCATGCCATTTCGGCCGTCGACATCGCCCTCTGGGACTTGCGCGGCAAAGTGCTGAACGAAAGTGTCGGCAAACTGCTGGGTACGCCGCAGCGCGACAGCGTTCTCGCCTATGGTACTGTATACCCACTTGGCACTGAGCCTGACGACGTCAGGCACAACATTGACCGCGGGCTGAAACTCGGCCTCAAGGCCATCAAGATCGTCGCCGATCCGTTCTGGCGCGACAACCTGGACAAGACCGCTCTTTTGATCCGCACCGCGCGTGAACATGTAGGCAATGACATATGCCTGATGGTCGATGCCGCGACCGCCTGGTCTACCGTCGATGAGGGGCTGCCACTGATGCCCATTTTCCGGGAGAACGGATTCGTCTGGGTAGAAGCACCATTACCTATTGACGACCTCGATGGCCATGCGCGCTTCCAGGGTTTTGGTATCCCGATCGGCGGCGGCGATCTCGGGCTCACCACGCACTTCGAATATGAGGAGGCATTTCGACGCGGACAAATCGACATCGCGCAGCCGGACGTTACCATGGCTGGCGGCTTGACGGAGTTAATGCGAATCTCGACGTTGGCCCGGCAACTCGGGCGCCGCGTAGTTACCCATGGCTACAAATCGAATATTACAATCGCCGCGAACTTGGCCTTCCTTTCACAGCACTGGATGGATGAGCCGCTCGAGTATTCGACGAGCGATTCTCCCTTGCGCTGGAAGCTCACCAACGAGGAGTTTCCAATCGGCATAGACGGCCGGGTAAAGGTGCCAAACCGACCCGGCCTCGGAGTGTCGCTCAACCCCGAAACGGTCGACTCCTATCGTACGCGGTCATGAAATAGAGCATGAAGTCAATGCCATGCAACACTCGGTGCCCGTCGTAGCTCTTTCGAGCTCCGCCGAAAGCGGCATCTGCTGTCCGTCGTCAGATAATTTGAGAACTTTGGGCGCGTGATCGAAGAGAGGATCTGGCGCATCTGGGTTTGATGTTATGCGGCCTTGCCGCGGTGTTGCAAGCGTCTGGTTTTGATGGTGTCGCGTTTGATCCTTTCTCGTTCCAACAGGATAGTCTGGCCGCGCCCGAAGTAGACGTCGGCCGGGGTCAAGTTGCTGATGCTCTCATGGTACCGGAGATGATTGTAGTAGGCGACGAAGTCCCCGATCTTCTGCTCGAGGTCGCCCGGTAGGTAGTAGTTCTCGAGCAGGATCCGGTTCTTGAGCGTCTGGTGCCAGCGTTCGATCTTTCCCTGCGTCTGTGGATGAAGCGGCGCCCCGCGGACATGATCCATGCCCTTCTCCTCGAGCCAGTCCGCCAAGTCACCGGCGATGTAGGACGAGCCGTTGTCGCTCAACAGCCGAGGCCGGTGTGTGACCTTCATGCTGTCGAGCCCCGAGGCTTCGAGCGCCAGTGTCAGCGTCTCCGTGACGTCGCTGGCCTTCATCGTCGTGCACAGCTTCCAAGCCACGATGTAGCGGGAGAAGTCATCAAGGATTGTGGACAGATAGAACCATCCCCAGCCGGTGACCTTCAGGTAGGTGAAGTCGGTCTGCCAGAGCTGGTTCGGAGCCGTCGTCTTGTCCTTGAACTCGTCCGCCGCCTTCACAACGATGAATGCGGGGCTGGTGATGAGGTCATGGGCCTTGAGGATCCTGTAGGCTGAGGGGCCTCTGACACGAAGTATTCTTCCGTGTCGGTGAAGCGGACGGCCAGCTCGCGGGGCGACAGGTCTGGCTCGTCGAGCGCCAGCTTGACGACCTTGTACCGAACCTCGTCCGGGATACGGTTCCACACCCGGCCCGGCTGAGGACGGCGGTCCTCGAGCGCCTCAGGCCCGTCGGTACGATATCGGTCGTACCAACGGCAGAAGGTCGGCCGGGGAATGCCGAGCTTTTCGAGCGTCCGCCGGACTGGGAGGTGCGACTGCTCCCCGCCCAGCACCGCCCAGTCTTCGCTCCAGTCGAACTGGAACGCCTCTCCCGGCGCAAAGACCAGGGGCACGAAGGTGCCGCGGCCACTCGTCTGGGCATCCCGCTGGCGCTCCACCTTCCAGGCCCGCACGAAGGCCGCCACCCGGCCGTAGGAGCCGACGTAGCCCAGAGAAACAAGGTCGGTGTAGATCTGCTTTGCTGTGCGCCGCTGCTTTCGCGACTTGCCCGCCTCTACCCGGAGCCACGCCGCCGGCTTCTCGGCAAACGGGTCCAGGTTGCTCGGCCGGTCGGGAACCTTGAACTTCGGCTCCACGGCGCCCGCCCGCAGGTATTTGCGGATCGTATTGCGCGACAGTCCTGTCCGCCGCTCGATCTCCCGGATCGGCATCCCCTCGCGGAAATGCCAACGTCGGATAACGCTCAAAAGTGCCATGTCGATCACTCCATGATCCCCCGGTCAAAATGCCAGGGGGAAGGTCAGAACATGGGTCAATTCTCAGTGGAAACTTGTGCCC
>Ga0194035_1001634_pt1 | contig 11646 bp, 8 predicted proteins | sample JunL2320m_MetaG_FD_148680 | JGI IMG/M metagenome (GOLD analysis project Ga0194035, IMG submission 148680) | Anoxic zone freshwater microbial communities from boreal shield lake in IISD Experimental Lakes Area, Ontario, Canada - Jun2016-L239-20m | ecosystem: Environmental > Aquatic > Freshwater >...
ATGCTGAGCCGCGTGCCCTGAAGGACCTCGGGTGGGCGCCCCGTATCCCCGTTGAGCAGTCCATTTCGGACACTCTTGATTATTGGCGCGATCGCGCCCACATGGAGATTGGCTAGACCATATGGCGAAGCGTGCGTTGATTACCGGTGTCACTGGGCAGGACGGCTCCTACCTTGCAGAGCTGCTCCTCTCCAAGGGCTATGACGTGTGGGGCATGGTTCGTCGCTCGTCCACCGAGAACTACGGGCGCATCGAGCACCTGCGTGACCGGCTGCACTTCTGTCAGGCCGATCTCCTCGACCAGTCATCGCTCACCCAGGCACTGGTGGAGAGCGAGCCCGAGGAGGTGTACAACCTCGCGGCTCAGAGCTTTGTACCCACCTCGTGGACGCAGCCGGTGCTCACCGCAGAGTTCACGGCAGTGGGCGTTACGCGATTGCTCGAGGCCATTCGTCAAGTGAACCCGAAGATCCGCTTCTACCAGGCATCGTCGAGCGAGATGTTCGGCAAGGTGCGCGCGACGCCGCAGACCGAGATGACGCCGTTTCACCCCCGGAGCCCATACGGGGTGGCCAAGGCCTACGGGCATTACATCACGGTGAACTACCGCGAGAGCTATGACATGCACTGCTCATCGGGGATCCTCTTCAACCACGAGAGCCCCCGCCGTGGCCTCGAGTTCGTTACCCGCAAGGTGACGGATGCGGTGGCCCGTATCAAGCTGGGTCTGGCGAAGGATCTGCCCATGGGGAACCTCGACGCCAAGCGCGACTGGGGCTTCGCCGGCGACTATGTCGAGGCAATGTGGATGATGCTGCAGCAGGACGAGGGTGATGACTACGTAGTGGCCACCGGTGAGACCCACACGGTGGAGCGCCTGGTGGAGCTGGCGTTCGCGCACGTGGGGCTGGACTGGCGCGACTACGTGAAGCTTGAAGAGCGCTTTGTGCGCCCGGCAGAGGTGGATCTGCTCATCGGTGACTACGACAAGGCGAAGGACACGCTCGGCTGGACGCCCACCGTGGGCTTTGAGCAGCTGATCCAAATGATGGTAGACGCCGACCTCGAGCGGTTGGGGTAGCCCTACGTGTCAGGTGATGCTCCTTCAGATGAGTTTCTGAGCGCGGTCTCGGCGCTGCGGGCGGCGCACCCGGAGGCGCCGTCGCGCTACGCCCTGCCGCTCGCGTTCAACACCTTTGGCGACGAGGAGATCGCGGCGGCGCTCGAGGTGTTGGTGACCGGCCCGCTAACGTTATCTCGCCGGGTCGAGGAGTTCGAGCGCCGCTTCGCGGCCGAGCACGGCGCGCCCGACGCCGTATATGTCAACTCGGGCTCGTCGGCCAACCTGCTCATGCTCGCCACACTGGTACGCGGCATCGACGGCACCCCGCCGGCGCTCGCACCCGGTGACGAGGTCATCGTTCCTGCCGTTACGTGGAGCACCACCATCTGGCCGATCACCCAGGTTGGGGCCGTGCCCGTGCTCGTGGATGTCTCCACCGAGTCACTCAACCTCACGCTCGAGTCGGTGGAGGCAGCAATCACGCCGAAGACGAAGGCCATCTTCGTCACGCACCTTCTCGGGAATGTCGGCCCCATCGAGGCCATCCGGGCGCTCGCGACCGATCGCGGCCTGCTGCTGTTTGAGGACTGCTGCGAGGCACTCGACGCCGAGGTGGACGGTGCGAAGGTGGGCACCTTCGGTCGCATGAGTTCGTACTCGTTCTACTTCTCACATCACATCTGCACGATTGAGGGCGGCATGGTGGTTGCCAACGAGGCCGTTGACGGCGAGACGCTGCGCACGCTGCGCGCCCATGGCTGGAGCCGCAATCTTTCGCCCGATCGACGGGCTGCTGTGGAGGCCGCGTACCCCGAAATCGACCCACGCTTCCTGTTTGTGGATGCCGGCTACAACCTCCGCCCCACCGAGTTGCAGGCGGCCATCGGGATGGTGCAGATGGACCGCCGCGCAGGGTTCCTCGACGTGCGCAGGCGCCTCGGCGCCGAATGGGCAACCGCTCGCGACGCACACCCCGCACTGTTCGAGCCCACAATGTTCGCGCCCGGCGCGAGCCACTTCGCATTTCCCATCGTGCTACGCGAAGATGCCCGGGCATCGCGCGCCGACCTCATGGCGTTCATGGAGGCGTGGGGTATCGAGACGCGCCCCCTCGTGGCCGGCAATCTGGCGCGCCAGCCCGGTATGCAGCGTGTTGCGCACCGAGTGGCAGGGCCGCTCACGGGCGCCGACGCCCTACACGTGCGGGCCATGTACGTGGGCATGCCGGTGACCGATGACGCGCCGGCGCACCTGGTGCCTGAGGCGATTGATGCGTTCGCGCGCGAGGTAGGGTCGTGAGTCACGACGCGATGCTCAGCCCCGGCTACTGGCGCGGCAAGCGCGTGGTGGTGACCGGCGGCGGCGGGTTCATCGGCAGCCACTTGGTGGACCGCCTGCTGCCACACGTGGGCTCGGTGGTGGTGCCGACCCGTAGTGACGGCGTGCCGCGCAACTTGGCGCATGTGGCCGATGACGTCGAGTTGATGCACTGTGACCTGCGCGATCCAGTCACGGCCGCGCGGGCGATGAAGGGCGCCGACACCGTGATGCTGCTGGCCGCCATCGTTGGCGGCATTGAGTACAACAACGTGCACCACGCCAGCATCTTCCGCGACAACATGGGCGTGTTTCTCGGGTCGATGGAGGCGGCCCGCGATGCGGACGTGTCGCGCGTGCTGGTTACGTCATCTGCCTGTGTCTATGCGCGTGACTGCAACATCCCCACGCCCGAGACCGATGGCTTCGTGGGGCGTCCTGAGCCGACGAACGAGGGCTATGGCTGGGCCAAGCGCATGGAGGAGTACCTCGGCGGCGCGTACGCGGCCGAGTACGGAATGTCCATCGCCGTTGCACGTCCGTACAACGCCTACGGCCCGCGGGACGATTTTGAGCCCGCCACCTCCCATGTGATTCCCGCCATCATCCGCCGGGCATTCGAGGAGCCGGGCAACGAGTTGGTGGTGTGGGGATCCGGCACGCAGAGCCGGTCGTTCCTCTATGCGACAGACTTCGCAGATGGGCTCATCCGCATCACCGAGCGGGCAACCGATGCAGAGCCCACCAACTTGGGCGCTGATGAGGAGACCACCGTCGGTGATGTCGCCGCCGCCATCGTGGAGCTCTCGGGCACCGGCAAGCAGCTCGTGTTCGACACCGATAGGCCCGAGGGACAGCCACGTCGGCACTGCGACACCACGCGCCTCGAAGCTATGTACGACTTCCGTGCGCAGGTACCGCTGCGTGACGGCTTAGCGGCCACCGTGGACTACTACGCGTCCGTCCGGCAGCAGAAGGTTGGCTGAATGAATCACCATGCGGCCTGATTCCGACGCACAGCCAGTGCTCTCGGTCGTTATTCCGGCGTACAACCAGCAGGACGAAATCGCCGGCACGCTTGGGGTCGTGTCGGAAGTCCTCCAGATGGCCGCCATCTCGCATGAAATAATCGTTGTCTCAGACGGCAGCACTGATGCCACTGTGACCCGAGCGCGCGATACTGGCACCCCCAGCTGTCGCGTGATCGAGTACTTCCCGAATCAGGGCAAGGGGCACGCCGAGAAGGTTGGTTCGCTTGCGGCCGCCGGTGATTTCGTCGCCTGGATTGACGCCGACCTCGATCTCGACCCGTCCCTACTCCCTTCGTTCCTTGCGCAGGCGCAGGCCCTTCACCTTGATGCCGTCATTGGCTCGAAGCGCCACCCGGCATCAAAGGTGGACTACCCCGCCACCCGCCGCGTGTACTCGTGGCTTTACCAGATGCTCGTACGGGTCCTTTTTCGGCTCGATGTGCGGGACACGCAGGTTGGCATCAAGCTGTTTCGGGGGGACGTGCTGGACGAGGTCCTGCCGCTCGTCCTGGTGAAGCGCTATGCATTCGATCTCGAGGTGCTGGCAGTGGCACGGCATCTGGATCATGGCCGGATCGCTGAACACCCCATCGTTCTTGACTACCAGTTCACTGGGAGCGGTGTGCGATCCAAAGCCATCGTCCGTGCGCTGTGGGACACCGCTGCCATCTTCTACCGCCTGCGCATACTTCGCTACTACGACCGCGCTCGTGCGGAGCAACCTACAACGCCGTGAGCCCTATCGCTTCAAGGGGTGGAGTTAAGATAGCCGGCCACCCAAACGCCTGTGCGAAAGTAAGAGAGTCTGCTCGGCGGCGCTCCCAATCGGCGGGACTGCTGTGAACGGCGCAGATGGCATCCGCGATGGCACGAGAATTGAATTCAGTGATCTCTGCGCCGCCATGGGCGGCCAGGTCTGGGGCGATCGGTGCGACCGGGGTTGTAACGATTGGGAGTCCTGCCGCGAGATACGCCTTGAGTTTGCCGGGGTCGGCGTAGCGGGTGAATGAATCGCCGCGGGTGTCGTAGGTTGCGCATCCGACACTCGCCCTCGCGAGTATGGCCTCAACCTCGCGATGATCGGGTATGAAGCCGTGGAATCGCACGTTGTCGCCGATGCCGAGAGCCGCAGCCTCGCGTCGGAGTGGCTCGTTCAGCGGGCCATCCCCCACGATGTCCGCCTGCACAGACCGCCCTTCGCGTATCAGGATGGCGAAGGCTTCGAGGAGTGGTCCAACCCCTTGGCGCTCAACAAGATGGCCCATGTAGACGGGCCTCCAAGGGCCATTCAGTTGAGCAACTGTCGTCGGGACCCGATCGAGCCATGCGCCCATGGGGACGATATGAACGGGGGCGACCTCACCCGCCATGAACCCGTGTCGTACGTTCCGACCGTCGCGGCCTGCAGCAGCCAGTTCGAATCGTGCGTCCGCGCGGCGGCACGCGAGTCGGTCAAGGGCGTCGTAGGCCCGCGTTGCCAGCCCATCGTCGAAGCGGTTTGGCACGAAGTCAACGCACCACTGGACCACGACATCAGCACGTCCGCGAGCGCGGGCGGCCAGCCCTCGGGCGACCGCGAGCGAGTTAAAACCAAACCATGCGTTGATGTGCATTCGGGGAGTCGTGATGAGAACGTCCAGCGGGTAAGTGAGCGGTGGATGATGCGGCAGGCGAATGCGCGTCCGGTTTGCGAGTACACCCCGGCGCCAGGTCGTGACGATGTGCTCGTTCCCACCCTCCGGGGTGAGTGGGTGCTGAACCATCATAAGGTCGCGCACGTCGTGCTCGAGCAGAAAATCTCTTAGCGCCTGGGCGGGGCCGTCGGCGAAACCGCTCGACTCAATGCGGACCGATGCATCGCGAATGCGCCGTGGAGGAGAGAGCGTTCGATGCACTGGGCCGACGTTACCCACGGGCATTACCGCGTGCCGTGCCGTGTGCTGCGGAGCGAGGTTTTGCCGCTGCGCAGGCGATGCTGTTACTCGCCGGCTCTGCGTGCCAGGCGGAGCTGTAAATGCTCGCGAACCGCCCATCGGGAAGCTCTTGCAGGCCGGGCCGGGTCGTCACGCGGACGCTGGAGAAACCGCGTGGAACGGCGACGGTGACGGCGACAGCAGCATCACTGCCGATGATGATCCGACACACCCGTCCGCTTTCGCCCGAGATGCCCGCAGCGCGGGGTCTGGCGAACGACGAGGCGCTGAAGAGCAATCGCAGGTTGTGCGCCCGCGGTGACCACAGGACGACCTCACCAGGGTTCTTCGTGAGCCAGTGATTCCAGCGTCCATCCCCGGCGTCTTCGCCTGGGCCGAAACCTGTGCCCAGCACGGCGACTGCGGAGGGCTGTGCGGTGACGCGCCAAAGAGTGAGCCCATCAGACCCGCGATATGCCACGTCGAAACCGGGTGGCGGCGTCGTTAGGGCAGAGTCGGGTGGGCGCACGATGACGCCAACGACCCCCATCGCGGCAAGTGTTGACGCGGTCCCAGGTGCATGGGGGTTGGAGATGGACTCACGGACAGCTCCGCCGAATGAGCCGTTGGCACCACCGTTGACGAGGGGTCGACCGTGCTGCACCTGCCAGATAAGAAATCCGGTCATCTGTGGGTCGGCTGGTCCGGTGAGCGGGTATTCGGCGATCCCGCCGGGCGGTAGTTTCGCCAGCGCCTCGTAGACTGGCGGTAGATCGAGGCGGGTGATCGCGACACCCGGTACCACGGTCAGTTCTGCGACAGAGCCGACGCAGGCGAGCGCAATCACCGCGATGCCAGTGGCGCGAGCGAGGGGCGCGTCGGGCATGCGATGGGCGATCGCACGCCAAACCACCTGGAGCCCCAAGGCCGCCATGGGTACGAGCGCGGTCATGACCACCACGATCATCCGTGACGAGACCCGGAACTGCGGAGCAACCTCGAAGATCAGAAGCGATGGCGCGGGAATCTCAATGCCGAAGACGGTCAACGGATGTGGGAGGGCAAAGAGCAGTCCTGCGAGCACCGTGGCGGGAAGCGCGAGCAGGAGATAGCGGGCATCGCGGGTCATTCCGCGGCGACGTGCGATGCACCATACCAGCCAGGTGACGGCCAGCAGGATGGTGATCCATCCGACGAACAGTCCGGTCTCGCTCGTATTCGATCCGTGTTGCCGGGCGAGCAGCCACGGACCTGTCGCGCCACCAAACGCCTGGCTTGCCCCTGGCGGCACGATCCACTCCCACCACCTGGCGCCATACACGCCGAGTTCGACGGGGTCATGACCACCCACTCCTCCGCCGGCGCCCCCGCCAATCAGTCCGACCGCGAAGACGACAACCGCAGCGGCGATGCAGGCGGCGTATGCGGCGATACTGCGAACGGTCGCCTTGGCCCATCCCCATCCACGACCCTCGCTAAGCAGGGCGACCAGAATCAGAACGGCTGCCATTATTAGACCAATCAGGCCGTAATATCCGCTGGTGAGCCACAGCAGCAACATCGCTCCACCGACACCGAGCACCCTCGTGCCGGTCGGTCGACGTCGCCAGGCGATGAGGGCGATGACCAAGAGCGGGAACCACTCAAGATGCGCCAGCGACCCGTGATACTCGGCTCGCTCCATGTGCCACGGGAACATCGTGAATACGATGCCAGCCCAAATGGCAACCAGCGGTCGTGCCCCGATGTACCGCGCGAGCCAGTACATGGCCGCCCCTGATAGGGCGAGGCCTGAGAGAATAATCAAGTTGTAGGCGACGACTGGCCCGAGGATGGAACTGAGGAAGTAGGCCGGCCCGTAGATGATTATCCACTGGGCGTTGACGCCATTCCCACGCTCCCACCCGAAGGGGAATCCCGTCAGGTGGACCGCCGACTGGCCTGTCAGACGCAGACCGCCTTCCTGCGGCAGGCTCCAGAGCCACTGAATCGCGCCGAATGAATCGCCCTGAGGACCAAAGATCGCCGAGCCGAACGAGGGTGCGAGTGGCCAGGTGAGAACGATTGCAAGCGCGGCAAACCCCAGAAGCACGGCGACGACTTCCACGGCCCGTCGTCGATACGACTGCGCTTTCGCATGTGTGCGAAGCATGGCCCCTCGCGCTGTCTTTCGGAAACTGACGAGGCCCCGGCGCAGAGCGGGCAGCGTGGATCCCTCGACGAGTTCATGGGCGATGAGGAGCGCGATCCCGATCGCGGCATCGACCCAGATGAAGGTCATGAGGCCGGCGGGAATCAGGAGCAGTGCAACGATCTGGACTCCCGCGCTGATGGCCAGAACGGTCGCGTATTGCCGCCTGCCGCATGACAGGTGGTAACTCACGAGGACGTTCGCCACCGAGAAGCAGGTCATGCCCACTCCGAGGGGCACGAGGAGGGGCACGGAAGCCTCGAACTTCGCACCGAATGCCAAAGCGACGATTTGCTCGCCGGCGACCGCGTACAGGCCGAAGAGTGCGATGCAAAATGCCAGCGTGACGATGAGAGCTCGCCCAAGGATATCGCTTGTCTCGTGGCCCTCGGCACGTCGCATGGCAACCCGTGGGAAGAGCACTGCGACGATCGCCGTAGGGATGAAAAACGCCACCTTCCCCAGCACTGATGCGGCTCCGTACAGGCCAGCGTCGATGGCGGGGAGACGCCCCTTCACCATAAGGAGATCCACATTGGTCAGTGCGGTGATGCCCACCATCCCGACGACGACGGGCCATAGGCCAGATACGAACCTGTGCAGCGAGATGGGCACGCTTTGCACCCGCCGGAACGCATCGCGGGCCCACCATGCCGGAAGCGCGAGTCCAAGCAGCGACCCGACAACGGACGCCCATAGTGCACCCGCCAGGGTGCCGCCAACCAACACGGCGGCGCCGAACGCGAAAAGCCGGGCGACGGACGGCAGACCGGTCACGATGGCGAGTTGGCCATACCGCTGACGCGCCTGGATCTCGCCGACAAATACGGCGGTGAGAATAAGGGGGAGGAAGACCAGAGCGGTCACTCCTACGAGCCACACGGGGTTGATATTGAGTCCCCACGCGATGGGCACCATGAGCAACAGCGACACGGCGGCGAGCACGATTGTCGCCAGGCCGGCCCTACGTGCTGCCGCACGAAGTAGCGCGTTCGACTCAGCTGTCTGTCCGTGGCTGTCGCCGAATGCGACGTCTCGCGCCAGAGTGACTTGCAGCGCGGTGACGGGCAGGCCAACCACCACGGTCAGCGCAAGGAGGGCGGTCAGTGCCCCATAGTTTGCCGGTCCGAGGATTCGACCCGCCATGACCGCAAAGAGGTAGTTCGCGGCATTACCGACCACGCCGCTTATGAGCAGCAAGGTCCCGCCGCGCATCGCGCTCGGCAGCCCCTTGTCACTCGCCACCACATCTACGTCTTCGTGCGTGGTCGTTTGGATAGGTCCAGGTTCGAGAACTTGCCGGCAGACACGAATCCCTGGGGCGTGCCGGGCCTCCGCGCGTTCCAATGGACAGGTAGCCTACCCGTCGTGAGCACCGGTCCCACCCTGTCCATCGTAATGCCCGTGTACAACGAGCCAACGTGGGTGACCGGGTCGCTCAACGATGTCGCCGTTGCAGTAGCAGCAGCGCCATTTACCGACGTTGAGATCGTGGTCGTTGATGATGGATCGACCGACGCCACGGCCTCCGTGCTCGATGAACTCGAGCTCACTCTTCCCCTACGAGTGATTCACCAGCAGAACAAAGGGCGTTTCGAGGCCCGCCGCACCGGCATCGAGGCCGCGCGTGGCGACTACGTGCTGCTGATCGACAGCCGCGTATCGATTCGGCCTGATGCGCTGGCCTTCGTGGCTGGCGCGCACGCTGACGGTGGTGAGGTCGGCACATGGAACGCTCATGTCGACATGGACCTGGACGGCAATCCATTCGCCCGTTTCTGGAATGTGCTCACGGAAGCCTCGTTCGCCCGCTATTTCGATGACCCCAGAACCACGAGCTTCGGACTCGAGGACTTTGACCATTTTCCGAAGGGGACGACGTGCTTCCTTGTCCGTCGGTCGGAGATGCTTGCGGCCATCGCAGAGTTCCGGAGTCACTTTTCGGATATGCGGAATGCAAATGACGACACCAACCTCATCCGGATCTTGGCATCGGGCGATCGGATCAATATTTCGCCGGGTTTCTCATGTACGTATAGCGGCCGAAGTGGCCTACGCCCCTTTCTTCGACATGCCCGGCACCGCGGGGTGGTGTTTGTGGACGGCTTCCTGCGCCCCGGCACGCGATTTCTACCCGCGCTGCTCGCCTTCTACCCTGCGAGTGTCGGCGTTGCGGCATGGGCTCTTCGGTCAGTGCGCCGCCTCGTAGCGCTCCCGCTGGCCGCTGGGGTTCTCTTCGCCGCGGCCGGGGTGGCCAAGCGCCGCGGCTGGCGCGACGTGCTCGTCCTCGCAGTGCTCGGCCCGCCGTGGCTGTTGGCGTACGGTGCCGGGGTCTGGCAAGGGTTGGGCCTGATGCTCCGTGGGCGGCGAGTTCAATGATTGCCGCGATCTATGGGACGACGGGCGAATTGATCAAGATGGCGCCGCTCCTGCGCGAAATTCATTCGCGCGATCAGCTCATCACGCTTTGCACGGCACAGCAACCCGAGCAGATTCCAGCGATGCTCGATGAGTTCGGGCTGCCGCAGCCCGATCTCTGGCTGGCTCATGGATCTGGCGGCCATGACTTGGAGCGCGCAACGGAGGTTCCGGGTTGGGGTTCGGCCGTCGCGCTCGCTATCGCCCGCCAAGGCCGCAAGTTGATTCGCCGCGAAGCCCGGTCGGTGCTCGTGCACGGAGATACATTCACCACTGTCATCGGTGCACTGAGCGGTCGGCTTGCGGGACGTCCGGTGGGGCACATTGAGGCGGGGCTTCGGAGCGGTGACTGGCGAAACCCGTTTCCCGAGGAGATCAACAGGCGGATCGTGTCGCGCCTCGCTCGCTATCACTATGCGCCGGGGCGATGGGCTGCCGACAACCTGCGGCGCGCCCATGTGCGCGGCGAGATCATCGACACCGGGGTGAACACGGTGCGCGATGCATTGCAGTTGGCGGCTGGGAGAGCTCGTCTCGCAGTGGACATTCCGTCAGTCGCCTTTGGCGTGGTGTCAATCCACCGCTTCGAGCTGTTGCGTGATCGTGACGCATTGAGTGAGCTGATCGCCGTACTCGCCGAAGCGGCGACGACTCGCCCGCTTCTCTTCGTTGATCATCCGGTCACCGTGGCAGCACTCGACGATGCCGGTCTCGACGAAGGACTCGACTGCCCGGGGATCACGAGGATCTCACGGCAGGGCTATCTCGCATTTGTCGCCCTCTTGGCCAGAGCGTCATTCCTCGTGACGGATTCCGGCGGGAGTCAGGAGGAGTGCGCGGCGTTGGGGCTCCCGTGCGTTGTGCATCGCGCACGCACTGAGCGCCAGGATGGTCTCGATGGGGGCGCCGTCATGCTCAGCGGCATGGAAATCGACGTCGTTCGGCAGTTTCTGCATGATCCCCCCCCACGACATGCGCCCATGGGTGACCTGACAGCCCCCACCGGTCTCATTGTGCGCCACCTTGAGGCACGCGGTTTTCTCGACCCTGCGCCCCGTGGTGTGCCAACCGCCTAGCTGTGGTGCCTACAGGCGCTCCGATCAGCCGGGTGCGTTCGGAACCTCCGTAAGCACGACAGCTAGTCAGCCAGTGGCCGGGGGTCGAACCCTGGCGTGATGCTGCTGAAGATGGTGTAGCTGCCAACGGGGGTCTCGGTGAATCGCCGGTCGGCCTTGATGAGCGCATTGCGGAAGAAGTCTGCGTTGGCACCGGTGACGGCGACGATGGCCGCGTTGTCATCGGCTGCCACCTGCGCCCCGATTGAGGGGAAGTGCGATGACGAGATGGGCTCGACCGCCAGTGCGTCGCCCGCGGCGTATTGGATGGGGTATCCCACCCAGTAGTCGGCGTAGGCGCTTTGAATACCCATGTCTTTCAGCGCGCGCGCGACCTGGCTCGCTTGTTCGGTGGGTACCGGATCGCCCGTGAGGGCGTTCATGATCGGCCCAGGCTGCACGACTTGCTGCATGGTGCGTCCGAGGACAAGCGCACTGACGGCAAGCATGATGATGGCCGCGGCAATACGTGCGCGGCCCCGGAATGCGAAGGCCCCCGCTGCCAGCGCAACCGCAAGCAGTGGGTAGAGGGTGACTAGATAGCGGGGCTCACCCGAGTACCACGTGAAGGCAGATGCGGAATAGATGAAGGGCGTGA
>Ga0194035_1001635_pt1 | contig 11645 bp, 11 predicted proteins | sample JunL2320m_MetaG_FD_148680 | JGI IMG/M metagenome (GOLD analysis project Ga0194035, IMG submission 148680) | Anoxic zone freshwater microbial communities from boreal shield lake in IISD Experimental Lakes Area, Ontario, Canada - Jun2016-L239-20m | ecosystem: Environmental > Aquatic > Freshwater >...
CCACAAGATCGAGTAAGAAGGTAGCTGCTTGCTCGCGATCGCGAAGCGTCCACGAATCAGGCAGCGGCAAAGAGGGTGCGAGCACAGAGCCAGCCCAGTCGATCGAATCCTGGGCTACGACGGTGAGCAAGAAATGGGTTCCAACAGCAAGCCCGGAAATGATCCCCTGGTCCAGTGGCGTTCGCTGTGACAATGAGGCGGAGAAGGTCCCGGGCGCGGCGGCAGCGGCAACGCCGAGGCCAACCTGAGTACCCCGATCAACGACCTCGTAAGCCATGACTTCCCTCTGCTCGTTCGATACCAACTACATGGAACTTAGGCCATTGGGCCGGACGTTTGCTACGGCAGTTAGCCACTTTGGAACACGAGTCCATGCGGGTCAACCGCGCTAGGGTTCTCCGACTGAGGTTTTCGATCATCCACCCGAGGAGTCTGCGTGCATGTCCTGGGACGACTCGCTGCGCTCTTCGCCCTCGTGGCGGGTGTAGTTGTCGGCTCGGTAGTCGGCGGAACTGTCGGCGGAATCGTCGGCGTTCTCATAGCGATGATGGGATTTCAGGGCCTGACGCTTGGAGTCGACGGTTGGAAATACGTCTCGGCAGCGCTCGCCACGACCGGCGGGTTAGCCCTCATTGCTTGGCGTCACGGGGTTAACGCGGCGGATCTCGGTCTTGGCCAGACAACCTGGATCACCGGAATCATCTGGTCCGTTGGGATCATCGCGGGCCTAGGCATCGTGATCGGCTTTGCGGGTCGTCACCCTAAGACCCAGCCCCTCTTTGCCGATGAGCGCAACGACACTTCAGGCGTGATCGCAGCACGACGGGCCCTGCTTGATATCCCCTTCGGCACTGTTCTGGTCGAGGAGTTCGCCTTTCGCGGCGTCATGCTGGCGCTCGTCACGGTTTTGTATGGATCTGTATGGGCAGTGGTGATCACGTCCGTACTCTTCGGGTTGTGGCACGTCGCCCCAGCGCTCGAAATGCATGATGCACATCAGGCGACATCGGGCTCACCCTGGCCCACCGTCCTTTCGACCGTGCTGTTCACTGGTCTCGCTGGTGCAGGGTGGGCTGTCCTTCGGCTCTTCACCGGCAGCCTTTTCCCACCCGCCGCCTTTCACTGGGCCGCAAATGGAACGGGCGTTCTCGTCGGCTGGTTCGTAGCCCGAACTCGAAATGTCGCTCACGCCTTCGACCACGACGATGAGCCGTCCGAAGATCACTAGGCAATAATCGGTGGCATGACCCTGCGCGGAAGCATCAGCCCGGACCAGCCCCTGCTCGTCGTCGCCCTTGAGGAAGAAGCAGAACACTTCCCGAACGACTTGCCTATTCTGTTTCTTGGCGTTGGCAAGGTGAACGCAGGCATTCGACTAGCCGAGGTCTTGGCAGTCAGTAAGCCATCAGAAATCGTCAACATCGGCACCGCCGGTGGGCTTCGGACCGGCATCGACGGTATCCACGACATTGGCATGGTGATGCAGCACGATCTCAACGATGACGTGATTTTCTCTCTGGTGAACCGATACTTCGGGCAGCCGATCACGATCAAGGACGGGCCGATTTTGGCCACCGGTGACAACTTCGTAACCGATGCCGTCAAGCACGCCGAGCTCGCCGAACACGCCCACATGGTCGACATGGAGGGCTACGCCGTCGTCGTAGCCGCTCAGCGCGCAGGCGTCCCAGTTCGGCTGATCAAGATCGTGAGCGACGAGGCCAACGCTGCTTCGGTGCGCACGTGGAAAGAGACGGTTGAGGACAATTCACGCCTGCTCGGCGACTGGATCCGCACAAACTTGCTGTAGTTGCGCCTCAGCCTCGACGAATCGGACGGGTCATGCAGGTGGGCCCGCCTTCGCCCTTATCGCTCTCGCTCGACGCAAAGGTGTGTACGTCAATTCCCTTGGCGCGCAGGGCATCAGCAGTTCGCTTGTTGCGCTCGCCCATGACAACCACACCAGGTGAGGTTGCAAGAATGTTCGTACCCAGAGTGAGGTATTCCTCGTCGTCCACGTTTACCCACTCGATTCCGCGGCGAGTCAGTGAGCGCAACAACGCAACCGGAGCGAGTTTTTCGTAGACGACAGCGAGGTCTTCGCGAACAGGCGAAATGACGGACATCAGATGCAGGCAGTATTCAGGACCGAGGTCGTGCGGCAGGTCGAACACCTCGACCCCCACTCCGTCTCCAGCCAGCATGCCGCGCATCTGATCAACGGCCTCTTCGTTCGTGCGGTAGCTGCGCCCGATGGCGACGGTCGAATCGTCGAGCCAGAACATGTCGCCGGCATCGGCCGTCGCATCACCAACCAGCTGGCCGATTGTCGGCACGCCCGCGGACTCGAGATCTGCAATCAGGTGCTTGGCTTCACCGCGGCGAGCTGGCTTTGCGGCCGTCAACGAGATCGAGCCAGAAGGGGCCACAAAGACGGGGTCGTAAACGAACACCGCGTCAGGCAGGCCTTCAACTGCGTCAAACTCAACGACCTCGCAGCCGAGGCTACTTAAGGTCGCGACGAAAGCCGCATGCTGCTCGGAAAGCAACGCTAGGTCAGGGGTCTGCCAGTGCGCAGCCTCGTACTGATCGAGAATGTTCTGGCTCGAATCACCGATCAGGGGGGTGCGCACAGCAACCCGCTTAAGGTCGGCAACCGACGAACTGACTCCATAGACCGAGCTGCTCATGTTCTACCTCTCACACCAGTGACGATGACGACCGCAGACCAGTGTCCGGCGTCGTGGGACAGCCTGTCAGATCGCCGCGATTACATCCACAAGCGCGCATGGGTCAGCCAGTTCCAGCCCATTCGGATCATGCGTCCACAAGCACTAGGGTCTTCCTGTGATTGTGTCCGTAGCCGCCAGCCCCAGCCTTGATCGCACCCTCGTCGTGGACGAGGTTGTGGTGGGTCAGATTCACCGTCCTCATGAAGCGTGCTCGGTAGCCGGCGGTAAAGGTCTCAATGTCGCACGCGCAGTGCGCGCACTGGGCAACGAGGTGGTAGCCATCGCAATCTTGGGCGGACCGACCGGAGGGGTGGTGCGCTCGCTGCTCGACCGCGATGGCGTCATTGCGAACACAGTCCCAGGTGCAGGAAATACGCGCACGTGTACGTCGATCGGCTCATCATCAGACGGCCGTCTTACTGAGTTCTATGAACCAGCCACACCCGTCAGCGAACGTGAATGGCGTGAACTTGAACAGCGCGTGGACGACGAAATGGATCGACGTCCTAGTTGGCTGACCATCTCTGGATCGATGCCGGCCGGTGCACCGACTGATGCAGTCGCGCGGCTCACGTTGCTCGCCCATAACCGCGGCGTCCGTGTGGCTGTCGATACGCATGGGCCAGCTCTCAGCGCCGCACTCGAGCAGCACCCCGACATCGTGAAAGTAAACGTCCACGAAGCGGCCGCCGTTCTTGGTTTGGCGACGAACGATGCGCTCGATGCTCGCCACGCCGCCCAACTCCTGCATGACCGTCGCGAGCACGGCTGGCTCACGGTGGTGACAGCCGGAACGGCCGGAGCATTTGCAATCGCCGACGGTCCCATGTGGCATGTGGCGGCCGGCACACAAGGTGCATTCCCGGTCGGCAGTGGTGACAGCTTCTTGGCTGGTCTCGTTGTCGGCCTGCGTGAGAGTTCAAACGACATCGCATGTGGTCTTGCGTTGGCTACTGCGGCTGCCGGGGCCAACGCGCAAGTGCCGGGGCCTGCGGTCTTCGATTCCATCGCCGCTCGTGCGGCAGCTCCAGACGTGCGCGTCGTCCAGCTCTAAGAAGCAGACGACTATCCCTTAAGGCCACTGAACGTCATTGTCGCGACGAACTGCTTCTGGGCGATCAGGAAGCCAACGATCAGAGGCAGCGTTGCAATGACGTTCCCCGCCATCAGCGCCGACCACTGCGTACGCCTCGTGCCCTGAAAGGTGGTTAACCCAACTTGAATTGTGAAGTTGTCTTGATTGCTGATCGCGATCAGCGGCCACACCAAGTCATTCCATGAGTTGAGCAACGTAAAAACGGCCAGTGTTGCCAACGCGGGCTTAGCTAGCGGCAAAACGATTCGTCGAAAAACTCCGAACGACGTCAGGCCGTCGATCATGCCCGCTTCCTCAAGTTCCTTCGGCAGTGACAGGAAGAACTGCCGCATCAGGAAGATCCCGAAAGCGCTTGTGAGCCATGGGATGAAGGCTGCGGCCAAGGTGTTGACCACTCCGAGCTTTGAGAACATGACGTAGGTCGGAATCATGAGCAGCTGAGTCGGGATCATGATCGTGGCAACAATCGCGAAGAAGCCAAAGTTACGTCCGCGGAACTTCAACCGGGCGTACCCGTAGCCGGCTGTCGAACACAAAATCAAATGAGCGATCACCGAAATCGTTGCAACAACAACGGTGTTCAGCATCCATCGCGGCGCCAAGCTCTCGGTCAAGAATTGCTGGTAGCCACCCAGATTGATCGAGGTCGGAATGAACTTCGGCGGGAAACTATTGATTTCTGCATCGGTCATGAACGAGGTGAGCACCATTTGCACGAGTGGCACTGCAAAGAGCAGTGCAATCGGCATGAGAAGGATGTGCCACCCGGAGAACGGCAACCACCCCTTCTTTTTCGGAAGTGCACTTGTTGGCTCTTCGATTTCAACCGCGCGCAAGAGAGACATCAGAAGGCCTCGATCTTCGTGCGACGCGAATACCAAATCATGAACAGAGTGACGATCATCGTCAGCGCGAACAAGCCGTACGAAACCGCAGCGCCGTAGCCGAATCGTGATTGCTGGAACGCAACTTGGTACACGTAGTAGACGAGGGTCGTCGTGGAACCAATTGGTCCACCCCTTGTCGTCGTATAGACAAGGTCGAACAGTTGCAGCGCGGTGATTGTCTGCCACACCGCGGTAAAGACCGTGACTGGTGCGAGTTCAGGGATCGTCACGTAGCGGAACACCTGTCGACGATTTGCTCCGTCAACGATCGCCGCCTCAACGACATCTTTCGGAATGTCCTGCAGCGCTGCCAAATACACGACGACGGTGAAGCCAACTTGCCCCCACAGGGCGATCAAGACAATGACCATCATGGCCTGCGTCGGAGACTCCAGGAAGGGCTGCGTCGGCAGTCCCAGTCGGCGAAGCAAGTCATTGGCCGAGCCATAGTTCGGCTCAAAAACGAATCCGGCCAGGATTCCTGTTGCCGCTGCCGAGGCGACGAACGGAATGAAGATGGCCGTGCGGTAGAAGCCGACCAGTTTGATGCGCTGGTTAAGGGCCACTGCAATCAGCATACCCAGCAGGATCGAAATTGGGACGAAGAGCGCAGTGAAGAAGAGCGTATGACGTAGCGCCGCCCACACCTCAGGGTCGTGCACCATGGTGCCGTAGTTCTTCCAACCGATGTCTTTCGGCGGGCTCAGCAGATTCCATTTACGACGTGAAATCAGCAGCGCCCACGCGGCGGGGAAGATCGACAATCCGATCACCATGAACGTCGAGACGCCGACGAACGTCCATCCCGTCACATTCGCCCGACGCTTTTGAGTGCGACGTTGCCGTTTGCGGTCAGACGGGTCAACGGTGAGCGGTGAGCTCACAACATCAACCGACACCGACACGAGCACTCTCCTCTTTAGACGCGATCCAGAATTAACATCATCGAACAGCGGGCACTAACTCGTCAGAGCATCAGCTGATTTCGCTGCCGCCTGATCGAGGGCATCCTTCGCGGACCCCTGCCCTTGCAACACAGCTGCGATCGCCTTGCCCACGTTCTGCGACATTTCGTCGTACCCGGCAACGGTAGGACGCGGTTGCTTGGCGTTCGCGAAATTAGCCAGGAATATCTCGCCACCTGGATAGTCCTTGACGAACTGGGCGAAGGCGGCCGTGTCCTTTTCAGATGCGCGCAACGGCATGTTGCCTAGGGCGATGTTCCACTGCGCATCCTGAGCTGGCTGGGTCAGCCAGTTTGTGAAGTCGAACGCGGCCTTTGCGCGATTCACATCACCATGGTCGAAAAGCGCCCAGATATCGCTACCTGAAATCGTCTGATGGTCTCCATTAGTTCCTGGCAGTTGCACGACACCGTAGCTGGCCTTGCGCTGCTGCAAGTCGTAGAGATTCCACGGCCCACTGATCTGCATTCCGATGCGACCATCGAGGAACAGCGCGCCGTACTTCTCACCGGTTTGATCGAGATACATCGACTTGTCGTCCACGGCCAACGACCGCAGATATTCCAAAGCCTTGACGCCGGCATCGGAGTTGAATGTGGCTGTTTGCTGATCGTCAGACAAAATCGATCCGCCGTTCTGCCACAGCAATGGCCACATATGCCACGTCGTATCTTCGTTCCCCGCAACGGAATACGCCGTTCCGAAGATCTTCTTATCGACGTTCGTCAGCTTCTTGGCAATAGTGCGGAAGTCGTCCCACGTCCAGTCGTTCGTCGGATACGCAACACCGGCCGCATCGAAGAGTGCCTTGTTGTAGATGACGGCAAGGTTGCCTACAACTGCGGGCATGGCGAAGGTTTTGCCATCGACGGTAGCTGTCTCGCGCGCCGCTGCTGGGAAATCATTCCAACCGACGGCCGGATCCTGAATCTGCGATGTGATGTCCAAGACCTTGCCGCTCTGAGCGAGCACCCCCGCCCAACTTCCATAGGCGTATGAGATATCGGGGTAGTCGCCGGCGACGAATCCGGCAGCAATCTTCTGCTTTAGATCGTCGGTGTTAGATGCGCCGGGTTGCACGTTGATGGTGACGTTTGGATTCTCTTTCATGTACTGAGCCGCCAAGGCAGCGATTGCCTTGGCGGCATCGTCACTCTGCCCGTGCCACATGGTGATCGTGACCGGCGTGGCTGAATCGGCAGCACTAGCTGAACTCGTCGGTGCTGTCACCGGTGAACTTGATGACGAACAGGCGGCCAGTCCAACCGCGAGCGTTAGCGCACCAACAATAGATACGAGAGGTTTCATCGTCCGTCCTTATCTTAGTGCATCAGTTGATTTAGTGGCCGCATCGTCAAGAGCATCCTTGGACGTGGCCTGACCTTGAAGCACCTTGGCAACAGCCTGCCCGACGTACTGCGAGAGCTCGGTGTAACCCTCGATGGTGGGACGAGGCGTCTTCGCATTTTGCAGATTGTCGAAGAAGGTCTGCGCACCTGGTGCATATTCAGTCACCCACTTCTGGAACGCCGGGCTGGTTGACTCCGATGAACGTAGAGGCAGATTGCCGTACGCAAGGTTCCAACGCTCATCCACCTGAGCACTCGTCAGCCAGAGCAAGAAGTCTTCGGTTGCCTTAGAACGTGCTGCATCATTGTGATCGAAGGCCACCCATACGTCGGGGCCAGAGACCGTCTGATGATCACCGTTCGTGCCGGGCAGGATGGTCACGCCGAAGTCAACTTTGCGGGTCTTCAAGTCATAGAGCTGCCAAGGTCCACCGATGATCATCCCCACCTTGCCGTCGTACAACAGCGGACCGTACTTCTCATCGGTCTGGTCGAGGTACATCGACTTATCATCGACTGCCATGGCCCGAAGCGTCTCAAGACCCTTCACACCTGCATCAGAGTTGAAGGTTGCCGTTGAACCATCCTCAGAGAGCACTGAGCCACCGTTCTGCCAGAGCAGCGGCCAGAAGTGCCACGTGGTGTCCTCACTACCGGATACGGAGAATCCTGAACCGAAAACACCCTTGGCAGGGTCGGTCATCTTCTTCGCCGCGGCGCGGTAGTCGTCCCAAGTCCAGTCATTCGTCGGGTACGAAACACCCGCATCGTCGAAGACCTTCTTGTTGTAGATCAGGCCGAGATTGTCGACGAGTGCTGGCACCCCGATGACGCGGTCTTGGACAGTCGCGGTCTTGCGGGCCGCTTCTGGAAACTCTGTCCACGCAACCGCAGGATCAGCTACGCGATCAGCGAGGTCGAGGGTATGGCCACTCATACCGAGTTCAGTGGCCCAGCTTCCAAAGGCATAAGAGATATCCGGGTAATCGCCACCGACGAAGCCGGCAGCGATCTTCTGCTTCAGGTCATCGGTGGTCGGTGCACCCGGCGAGGCCTTAATGGTGACGTTGGGATGGTCCTTCATGTATTCGGCAGCCAAGCCTTCGAGCAGTTTCTCTGCATCTGCCGTCTGGCCAGTCCACCACGTCAGAGATACGGGAGCATTCGCGTCAACGGAGGTAGCAGTTGACGGAGCATCTGACGGGGTGGCAGATCCGCCGGACGAGCAAGCAGCCAATCCGAGGGCGAGAACTGCGGCTGAAGCGATGACGGCGGTGCGATTGAACTTAGGCGATGTGTAAGTAGGCATAGAAGCAGGACGCTGGGTCGTCATGAAGGGTTCCCATCTTGGTGGCTTTGTAGGACAACGGAACGGGTTAGTGCTCTGGGCGTATCCGGATTGAGACCTTTGTGATGGGCGAGCTCAACGGCGAGCCGCTGCGCGCGAACCAACTGAGCGAGGGGATCAATGTCGTCGGCAATCACCGTCGCTCCGGTCGCCTGAACGCCGGCGACCAATCCAACAGGCGGCGTCCCGAAGAAGTAGACAACCGAACGTTCAGTGGCCACCGCGATCGGGCCATGGCGGTAATCCATTGCCGGGTAAGACTCGGACCACGCCTGCGCAGCTTCGCGAATCTTCAACGCTGCTTCGTGCGCCAGTGCCATTCGCCAATCGGTTCCAAGAAACACGAAATGCTCGAATTTCGCCACGTCGAGCGGAAGGGGTTCACTCAACACTTTGCTCGCATCGGCAATGCTCGAACTGGGGTCCTCGCCAACAGCAACGCGGATGGCCGTGAGCAGTGTTGTTGGAAAGCGGGTCTGCACAACGCTTTGTTCATCGGCGTAATCAAGCAAAATGCGGTCGTCGATCAACCCGTCGACGGATTCACCAGTCACTCCGGTGATTCCAACGCGTCGCACCCCTGATGGGACAGAACGCAGTGCGTCGAGAACTTCCGTTGTTGTGCCTGATCGAGTGATAGCGACCACTCGGTCGTAGGCACGGTGCGTCGGAGCTTCTGATGCGTACGCCCAATCCGTCTCGCCTAGCCCAGCACCTTCGCGCAGCAGGGCATAGGCCTGGGCGACGAACGCCGATGTGCCGCAGCCAATAGCGAGTATGCGCTCACCCGGTGCTGCCAGCAGATGGCTGAATTCCGGCGCCTGCCCCGCCGCCCGTATCCAAAACTCGGGCTGGCTGGCGATTTCCACCTCAGTTATAGATGTGTCGCTCATGGACTGAGTATGGTCATTCCTGCGCGTTTCATGCCCAATACTCGCCGAAACGGACATTTTCAGATGAGCGATATGCTTCCTGGCGCTGCCACCCCCGATCGTCGTTTGGCCGAGATACCACTGTCGTCGTACGCCCCTCGGCGCTCGATCCGACGTCCGCTGACACCCATTGAGCGGGTTAGCGTTCCGGCGATCGACGTGCACAACCACCTAGGCCGTTGGCTTTCCCATGACGGCACCTGGATGGCGCCCGATCTAGACGACCTGTTCGCGCTGATGGAGCGACGCAATATCGCCGCTATCGTGAACCTCGACGGACGATGGGGCGCTGAACTCGACGAGAATCTGGCCCGCCTCGACCACGCCCATCCCGGCAAATTCATCACGTTCTGCCACCTGGACTGGACGCGGCTACGTGAAGACAAGCCGACTGAGACGCTGATCGCAGATCTTCAACGGGCCAAGGATCAGGGTGCCCGCGGACTCAAAGTCTGGAAAGACCTCGGTCTGGCCGTCACCGACGGCGCTGGCGCCCGAGTACTGCCGGACGATCCGCGCCTAACCGATGTCTTCATCGCAGCCGGTGAGATCGGTCTACCGATCCTGATCCATACCGCAGATCCCGTCGCTTTCTTCGAACCACTCGATCGTCATAACGAGAGGCTCGACGAACTTGGTGAGATGCCATCGTGGTGGTTCGGCGGTGACGAGCATCCAACATTCGATCGACTCATGGATGCGCTCGCCGACATCGTCCGACGAGCTCCCGGCACAACCTTCATCGGTGCCCACGTCGGATGTGCGGCAGAGGATCTCGACTGGGTATCCGCACTGATGGACGAGTGCTCGAACTTCCATGCCGACCTCGGCGGACGGCTAGGCGAACTCGGCCGTCAACCACGTCGCTTCGCCCGGCTCGTCGAGCGTCACCCAGATCGGATTCTGTTTGGGACGGACTGCTTTCCACCCGAGGACGACGCAGTGATCACCTATGCGCGCTTCCTCGAAACAGACGACGAGTGCTTCGATTACTCACCGGGAAGTGACATTCCACCGCAGGGTCGTTGGGATATCAGCGGTGCCGCACTCGCACCCGAACTTCTTCAGCAGGTCTACCGCGACAACGCCGTCCGCATTCTCGGTTTGTAAACCGACGAAGACTAGTCGGTCGACTCGCCTGAGTCTGCGGATCGACGTCGCATGAAGATGAAGCCAGCCACGGCAGCGACAACAATGCCAAGGCTGACAAGAGCCGTGTTCAGCCACGAAGAGCCGGTGGCCGCCACGGGTGCTGTCGGTTGGGTCGCGGTAGAAGCTGTCAGAAAGTCGAAGCCCAATTCCGCTGTTTCGGCATGCCCGTCGTCCGAGACCACGCGGTAGCTCACTACATAGTGGCCAGGCATAGTGATGGGCTCCAGCAATTCAGTCATCGTACTTCCGACGACTTGTACCGGTCCACTTTGTACTTGCTTACCCGACGGATCAAGAACAGAGATCGCATCGCCCATGGTTTGAATCGCTTCATCGAAGGTCAAGACCACTTTCGATGGCGGCGTCAAGACGAGCGAACCATCTGCCGGCGTCATCGAGACAAGAACCGCATGAGCTTGCGCCACTGGCATCCACGCAAATGATGCGCCCCCCGCCAACAACACTGCAACGAAGGTTCGCTTCAGTGCCTGACGGGTCAAAGGGCCGGGGAGAGAATGCAGCATTGCCCTAGTTGAGCACACGAAGAAAGTGCGCAACAACGTCGGCCATTGCTTCGCGACCCGGCGCAATGTATCTGCGCGGATCAACGACCTTTGCGTCATCGTCAAGATGTCCACGTACCGCACCGGTAAAGGCGATGTTTAGCGCGGTTCCAACGTTGATCTTCACCATGCCCGCCGCCACAGCCTGCCGCAGTTCGTCGTCAGGAACACCCGACGATCCGTGCAAGACCAACGGAATTCCAACCGCCGCAGCAATCTCGGCGATCAGTGGATGATCGAGGGCTGCAGAGCGGTCGAGCATCGCATGCGAGCTTCCAACCGCGACAGCAAGTCCGTCAACACCTGTCGCGGCAACAAACGACGCTGCCTCAGTTGGATCCGTGCGCACGCCGGGCGCATGTGCACCATCCTTGCCGCCGACCTCGCCGAGTTCGCTTTCCACCCATACGCCATTCGCGTGACCCCACTGAACCGCATCGCGAGTTGCTGCAACGTTGTCCGAGTAGGGCAGCGTCGATCCGTCGTACATCACCGAGCCAAACCCAAAGTCGGCCGCTTGATGAAGTAACTCAATGTCTTCAACATGGTCGAGGTGCAGTGCCAAGGCCGCCGACGACTCTCGAGCGACTTGAGCACATGCCAGAGCGAGCGGGCCAAGCT
>Ga0194035_1001639_pt1 | contig 11629 bp, 11 predicted proteins | sample JunL2320m_MetaG_FD_148680 | JGI IMG/M metagenome (GOLD analysis project Ga0194035, IMG submission 148680) | Anoxic zone freshwater microbial communities from boreal shield lake in IISD Experimental Lakes Area, Ontario, Canada - Jun2016-L239-20m | ecosystem: Environmental > Aquatic > Freshwater >...
GGTGTAACTATGGCATCGCCGAAGATCCAAACATCAAGTTCGTAATTCCGAAGGAAGGCAGCGACCTTTGGTCTGACACCATGGTCGTGTTGAAGTCCTCGAAGAACAAAGAGGCAGCTCAAGCCTTCATCAACTTCATCCTCGACCCGGCAAACCACGCTTGGGTTGCCGAGAACATCCTCTACAAGGTGCCGAATAAGGCAGCAATGGAACAAGTAGGGGCAGAGCTTGCCAAGGCCTACCCGAACATGGGGATGTCTCCGGCGGATCTACTCAAGGAAGAAGTTGTGGTCGACGTAGGCGTAGACAGTTCGAAGTACACGAAGGTTGCGACCGAGGTTACCTCCAACTAGTTAGTGGGTTTGATGGCTTCCACGGTCACCCAAGGGCGCGGCGCAATTAGGCGTCGCGCCCTTGGGGCGCGTGCGGTCTTTCTGGGTCCGGGCCTTCTTTATGTGACGGCCTTTATGACGATCCCGCTGCTGTTGGTGCTCTCATACGCCTTCTTAACCCGTGGCAGATTCGGTGGGGTTGAATTACCGGTCACCCTAGAAAACTTCGCGCGCGCCCTCGACCCTATTTATCTGAGGGTGCTCTGGAACTCCATCCTTATTTCATCGATTACCACTCTTTTGGCATTGTTGATCGGCTATCCAACCGCTTACGCGATCACTCGGCTCCCGGCGAGGTGGCGCACGGTGGCACTCGTCTTAGTGGTGCTGCCCTTTTGGACGAATTTCCTGATTCGCACCTATGCCTGGATTGTGCTGCTGAATTCCGAGGGGCCGATCAATAAGACCCTGGTCAACTGGGGCTTGATTGATTCGCCATTGGAGTTGCTCTATACGAGAGGCGCAGTAATCGTTGGCTTGCTCTACGCGTATCTCCCACTGATGATTTTGCCGATATACGCATCGGTTGAACGCCTGGACAGATCACTTCTCGAGGCGGCCACCAATTTGGGTGCGAGCAAGTTCCGAGCTTTCTTTGACGTGACCTTGCCGCTGACGCTGCCGGGCACCATGATCGGGGCAATCTTCGTCTTCGTACCAAGTCTGGGCAATTTCATCGTGCCGGAATTACTCGGCGGGGGTAAGACCGTGATGATCGGGAATCTGATTCGCGATCAATTCCTGAAAGCACGTGACTGGCCGTTTGGCGCTGTTCTGGCCCTGATCATGGTTTTATTCCTCGCGGGGTTGTTCGCGGCGCAAGCCGCTGTCGCTCGACGCATAAATGGGCGGAGTGCCGGTGCGTAATATCGGTTGGCTGCGCTTGCCACTGCTGGTGACCTATGTATTTTTGTATGTGCCGCTGGTGGTTGTTGTCGTGATGTCCTTCAATGGCAGTAAGCAGCCGTTTTCCTGGGGCGGCTTCAGCACCAAGTGGTATGGCGTGCTCTTTGAAGACACCGCGGTCAGGCAAGGCCTGATCAACACTTTGATTGTTGCGGTGGGTGCGACCGTTATCGCTACCGCGCTCGGGACGCTACTCGCGATCGGGCTTTCTAGATTTACCCGTTCGGCACTCTTGGAGGCCTATTCACTTACGCCGGCGATCATCCCCGACCTCGCCTTGGCCATCGGGCTGCTCGTACTTTTCAGTGCCATCGGCATGACACTCGGGTTGCACTCGGTGTTACTTGCCCATGTGGTCTTCGGGATGGCTTTCGTGGCAGCGGTGGTAACCGCCAGGCTTGGCCAAAATGACCCGAGTCTGGAGGAAGCATCCGGCGACCTAGGTGCCAATGCGATGACAACCTTCTTCAAGATCACCATCCCAACCCTCCTTCCGGCGATCGTGGCTGGTGCGCTACTTGTTTTCACACTGTCACTTGATGAGTTCGTGATTGCCTTCTTCACCGATGGCCCTGCAACACCGACTTTGCCAATCGTCATCTACTCGATGGTTCGCTTTGGAGTCACCCCGGAGATCAATGCGCTGGCGGCACTACTGCTTCTGGTTAGCTTCACCGTCGTGATCGCTGCTCAGCGCATCACCAAACTTACGGATGCCGTATGACAAATAAACCCTTGGTTGAAATTCAAAGCCTCAGCAAGAGCTACGGGGATGTTGTCGCCCTTGACGATGTGAGTCTTTCGATTAACGAGAACGAGTTCTTTGCGCTCTTAGGTCCATCGGGCTGCGGCAAAACCACCCTCCTTCGTGTCATTGCAGGTTTCGAGGAGCCAGATTCTGGAGCGGTACTTCTCAGTGGGAGCAACTTGCTGTCACTACCACCCCATAAGCGGCCGATCAACTTGATGTTTCAGTCATACGCGCTATTCCCCCACCTATCGGTTGAGAGAAATATCGCCTACGGGTTGCAACGCGAGAAACTGCCCAAGGAGGAAATCCGAGCACGTGTTGATGAAGTATTAGGGACGGTGGGTCTTAGGGATAAAGCGAAGAGTCGGCCAGCCCAATTGTCGGGCGGCCAACGGCAGCGTGTTGCGCTCGCCAGAGCCATCGTGAAGCGTCCGCGCTTGCTACTGCTCGATGAGCCGCTTTCCGCCCTTGATCGCAAAGTCCGTGCTGAGATGCAACTTGAACTAAAGCGATTGCAGCATGAGGTGGGCATCACCTTCGTGGTCGTCACCCATGATCAAGAAGAAGCCATGTCAATGGCAGATCGAATTGCCGTGATGTCACTGGGTCAGGTGTTGCAGATTGATACCCCGATTGGGATGTATCAGCGGCCTTCTAGTGTTTTTGTTGCCGACTTCATCGGTACCAGCAACATGTTTGCGGGGGTCGCGGCCATCGGGGGCGTCGACGTCCCGAATATTGGGTTGCTTCCGGGCAAAGAAGCAGTACCAGCGGTAAGTGGTGCGGCGTATTTAATGGTTCGCCCCGAAGACATTCAGATAGTTGAAGGCGCTGGACTACTTACCGGTACGGTGCTTGAGACCCAATTCTTTGGCGGCGCATCGACTATCGCGGTTTTGGTGCCGGGCCATGAAGTTCCCGTTGTGCTCACCTGCCAAGGATCAGCCAGCGTCTCGCGTGGAGCCATCGCGCACCTAGCCTGGCCCGCCGAAAAAGCGGTGGTGCTGAACAGATGAGCATAATTATGTCCAGCGCTAATGATGCATTAAGTGACGCGGCCCCGATCCCGTTTTGGACGGATCGGCCGGATGCACCGCCAGCGTGCTCACCGCTCATCGGGCAGATCAGCGCAGATCTGGTAATTATCGGTGGCGGTCTGACCGGTCTTTGGGCGGCGATTTCAGCCCGCGAAGCCGACCCGTCGCGCAGTGTGGCCTTATTCGAAGCAAAGTCCATCGCCTTTGGCGCATCGGGGCGAAATGGTGGATTTATCTCAGAATCTCTCACCCATGGCATTGCGCACGGACTAGCGATTTGGCCGGCCGAACTGGAAACGCTATTGCGCATGGGGCGAGAGAACTTGGCTGACATCGCGAAGTTCGTTGAGGCCGAACGCATTGATGCGGGACTTCGCCTGTGCGGAAAGACGGCGGTAGCTACGAAACCTCACCAAGTTGATCAATTGCGCGAATCAACGAAATTGCATCAACGGTTTGGGGAAGACGCCTTATTCCTTGATGGCGAACAAGTTCGCGCGGATGTCGATTCTCCGACTTACCTCGCCGGCATGCGATTGCGAAGTGGCAGCGGCCTACTGGACCCGGCAATGTTGTGCTGGGGTCTAAAACGTGCGGCGCTGACACGTGGCGTGCGCATCCATGAGGGTACCGAAGTCACCGGAGTGAAGATTTCGGGATCTGGACTGGCAGTTAGAACCCCCCTGGGTGCGGTTCGCGCTAGGCAAGTGTTGCTAGCCACTAATGCGTACCCCCCGCTGCTACGCAGGCTGCGATCTTGGGTGTTGCCGATCTACGACCACGTACTTGTCACTGAGCCGCTGAGTTCTACCCAACTGACCGATATCGGCTGGCTGGAAAATCAGGGCATGACGGATTCGGGTAATCAGTTTCACTACTACCGACGCACACCCGACGATCGAATTCTCTGGGGTGGTTACGACGCGGTGTATTACTTCGGTAACAAAACAAGTGCGGCGCGGGAACAGCGCGATAGATCACATCAACTGCTGGCGAATCAGTTCTTTGATACTTTTCCGCAATTGCGCGGCCTGCGATTTACCCACCGATGGGCGGGGCTGATCGACTCGACATCACGGTTCACCCCATTAATAGGCACGGCACTTGATGGGCGCATGGCCTACTCCGTGGGCTATACCGGGCTGGGGGTAGCGGCTTCGAGGTTCGGGGCGCTCACCGCACTGGATCTATTGGCTGCGCGAAGTACCGAGCGCACGAGGCTTACCCTGGTGCAGAAGAAACCAATGCGGTTTCCGCCCGAGCCCCTTCGCTACCCAACAGTCCAGTTCACCCGTGCGGCCCTGGCGCGCGAGGACCGCACGGGTAAACGAGGCCGCTGGCTTCGTGCACTAGACCGCTTTGGTGTGGGCTTCAATAGCTAATCGCGGCGCACCCGTAACCTTTTTGACTATCCCCGAGTAGCCCAAACCGGCCAAAGCTCGCACTGGAGGGCGTCCTCCAGCACCGCCACGGTGTGCACATCGGGCACGGTTTCACCGGCCAGGGTGCGACCAAGGCTGGTGGCGTCAATACCGGCTGATCGAGCTACCGAACGCAGGCTCTGACCACCGGCCGCGGCCAGGTAATTGGCCACGATGGCCGCGGTCACCTTTACATAGGGCGGTGCCCCCGGGGTAAAGGGCCCGGTGGGCCACTTGCCATTGGCGACTAGCCACTCCCGCGGGGGGCGATAACTGCGGGCGGCCATATCGAGATCCTGCCACCTGGCGGAGGCCTTGACCTCGCATTTGCACTCTAGGGGTGAGAGTGCTAACTTTTGCGTTAGCACTCGACACCCGAGAGTGACAACTTACGGACGTTCCCGGAGGAACTGGCCCCATGGCAAAAATGATTGCATTTGATGAGGAGGCCCGCAGGGCCCTCGAGCGCGGCATGAATGTGCTAGCCGACGCCGTCAAGGTCACACTCGGCCCCAAAGGCCGCAACGTGGTCCTTGAAAAGAAGTGGGGAGCCCCCACTATCACCAACGACGGTGTATCCATCGCCAAGGAAATCGATCTAGAGGATCCTTACGAGAAGATCGGCGCCGAACTGGTTAAAGAGGTCGCCAAGAAGACCGATGACGTCGCAGGCGACGGCACCACCACCGCAACCGTGCTCGCCCAAGCGCTCGTGCGCGAAGGTCTGCGCAACGTTGCCGCTGGCGCCAACCCGATGGCACTTAAGAAGGGCATCGATCGCGCAGTCACCATTGTGTGCGACGAGCTGCTTTTGATGGCCAAGGATGTCGAGACCAAGGAGCAGATTGCTTCGACGGCCGCGATCTCCGCTGGTGGCGACCAGGAAGTCGGCGATCTGATCGCCGAGGCAATGGACAAGGTCGGCAAGGAAGGCGTCATCACTGTTGAAGAGAGCAACACTTTCGGTCTTGAGCTTGAGCTCACCGAAGGTATGCGCTTCGACAAGGGTTACATCTCGCCGTACTTCGTCACCGACCCAGAGCGCATGGAGGCCGAGCTTGAGGATCCCTACATCCTCATCGCGAACTCCAAGATCTCTTCCGTCAAGGACGTCCTGCCAATCCTCGAGAAGGTCATGCAAAGCGGCAAGCCGCTGGTCATCCTCGCCGAAGATGTTGAAGGCGAAGCCCTTGCGACACTGGTAGTCAACAAGATCCGTGGCACCTTCCGTTCGGTTTCGGTCAAGGCCCCAGGCTTTGGCGACCGTCGCAAGGCCATGCTGCAAGACATCGCCATCTTGACCGGCGCGCAGGTTATCTCTGAAGAAGTAGGCCTCAAGCTTGATGGCACCACGCTCGACCTGTTGGGCCGTGCACGCAAGGTTGTCGTCACCAAAGATGAGACCACGATCGTTGAAGGTGCAGGTGACCCTGAGCAGATTCAAGGTCGCGTGAACCAGATTCGTGCCGAGATCGAGAAGTCGGACAGCGACTATGACCGTGAGAAGCTGCAGGAGCGGTTGGCCAAGTTGGCCGGCGGCGTTGCGGTCATCAAGGTTGGCGCTGCAACCGAGGTCGAGCTCAAGGAGCGCAAGCACCGCATTGAAGATGCCGTGCGTAACGCCAAGGCAGCGATCGAAGAGGGCATCGTCGCCGGTGGTGGCGTGGCACTAATTCAGGCCATGAAGTCAGCAACCGCCAAGATCGATGCACTCGGCCTGACCGATGAGCAGCTCGTGGGCGCGAACATCGTTCGCGTTGCCGTGAGTGCACCGCTCAAGCAGATCGCTGAGAATGCTGGCCTTGAAGGTGGCGTAGTGGCTGAGAAGGTGCGCGAGCTTCCTGTCGGTCACGGCCTGGATGCTTCAAACGGCGAGTACGTCGACATGATCAAGTCGGGCATCATCGACCCAGCCAAGGTAACGCGCTCGGCGCTGCAGAACGCAGCATCGATCGCCGGTCTGTTCTTGACCACCGAGGTTGTTGTCGCTGACAAGCCAGAAAAGGCTGGCCCGCCAATGGGCGGCGGCGACGGCGGCATGGGGGGTATGGACTTCTAACGAAGTTCGAAGTCCCAGACAGTCGGACTTCTAACGAAGTTCGAAGTCCCAGACAGTCGGACTTCTAACGAAGTTCGAAGAGCAGGACTTCCGCAACACAGGTTCATTCAAAGGCGGTTCCCCGAAAGGGGGGCCGCCTTTGACGTGAACGCGCACGTTATTGTCGTGAAACAGGGCAAATATCAGGTTTTCACGACAATAACGTGCGCGTTCAGCGGACCCGACTCAGGCAGTGTCGCGCCCATCTGCAATCTTGCACCATGACTAAGACTCCTGAACTCGCACTTGTTACCGGCGCCAGTAGCGGCATTGGGGCCGCATGTGCTCGCCAATTGGCTGATCGCGGATATGAGGTCATAGCTGCAGCGCGCCGAGTCGACCGTCTTGAGCAGCTGGCCGTTGAGCATCCCGGTATTACATCGTGGGAGTTAGATGTCACCGATCAAGGCAGCGTGGATCGGCTGGTGGCCAAATTAGCGGGCCGGGCCGTTGCTGTCTTGGTGGCCAATGCCGGAGCAGCATTTGAGGCTGAGCAGATTGAGAATGCCGATCTAGCCGGATGGCAGGCAGGTTATGAATTAAATGTCATCGGCCTGGTGCGCACGGTGAAGGCTTTCTTGCCGAATATCGAACTATCCGGTCACGGCCTTATCGTGCTGATGGGTTCAACGGCTGGGTACATCCCATATGAGAATGCCGGCAGCTATACCGCGACGAAACATGGGGTCGCAGCGATAGCTGGCACCTTGCGCCTTGAACTTTCGGGGCGCCAAATTCGAGTCACCGAGATGATCCCTGGGATGGTGCGCACAGATGAGTTCTCGGTGAAGCGTTTCGGTGGTGATCAAGCCCGAGCGGACAAGGTTTATGAAGGGGTTAAGGAGCCGCTAACAGCTGACGATGTTGCGTCGGCAATAACTTGGGTAGCCTCCTTGCCAGCGCATGTAAATATTGATCGCATGGTGATCCGCCCAGTAGCGCAGGCCGCGCAGCACAAAGTACATCGAGTCTTAGGTGAGTAGCTTTGGCCAAAATGGCAAGGTATGCCCATGACCGTTGGCGAGTGGCAGATAGCTGCCGTTGACGGTGCCGATGTTCGACTGCGTAGTGGGCGAGTGGGCCTACTGAGCGTTGATGTTTCAGCGCCGGTAGCCAGTGGCCTACTAAATATTACTGCCCAGGAAATTTACGTCACCTTGAATTTGGCTCTCGACCAGTTAAAGACCGGCAACTTCCTGCTGCAGTCGGCGGCTCGCAGCGTCGTCACCCGATACCAGGCGCATACGCTGGTGTATTCGGGTAAAGGCCCGGTGGGCGAAATCTGGTCGGTCACCGGTATTGCGCGCGCGGGCAGCATTGAAGTTGAACTCGACTTAACAATTACCCCTATTGCATCGGCTTCCTCACCGATGGGGGAGATAGAAATCGTCGGCAGCGCGAACATGGGCACGGTGCATCTGCCGATCCCAGGCATGGGCACCGTTGAGGATTTCAGCTTTGATGTTGACGCGAAGTTAGCCCTGCAAGCTAAGGCCTAGCAGCGACCAAACTTCGTACGATCTTCTTAATCTGATCCGCGTTAAGTCCTTTGGAATAAAGTTGAGCTTGTGTCTTTTTTGATTGGCCGCGTGCTGGAAGCGCGATCCAGGCTTCACCATAAGCTTGAAGTAATTGTGCTGGCGTTGCAGTAGAACCTGTTTGGCAATCTAGGTGGCCGATGGCGTTGGCATTTGGGCACTTGGTCGTGATGAACACTCGATTCCCTTTGGCCATGAATGACTCAACTTCAAGAAACGGAAATCCGGGGTCTTGGCATGGGAAAGACTCAGTGAGCTGCAGGGAGGCGCCGGCTTTCGGCCCATATTGGGCGGTTAAGTAGCGCGTGCACGGGCCCGGATTGGGCCCTACTGCCTGTTCGTCGAATTTCTTCAATTGCACGGATCTAAGTGGCAGCTGTGCGGTGAATTTCGGGGCGTAAATCGTGAACGGAACCTTAGCCTGGAGTGAGGCGAGGTTGCTGTTGTCTGCTGCTAGAGCGCTTGGCGCGAAAGCAAGTGCCACACCGAGCAAGGCAACCGACGTGCACATTGTGGCGAGCTTGTGACTCATTGCGATTTGGCGCATCGGTCCCCTTGTTTAGGCGGTTGTGTATCAGGTGGTCTTAAGTTGCACGACGTTCGGGCCTTCTACGCCGACCAAGCCAGAATCACCGTTACCGCACAAAGCGGTAGAACCGGTGCAGGGGCCCATGCTGAGGCCGTAATAGTAGGTGCCCTTGACACTTAAATCTGCGTTGATCGTGAAGGTGCCGTTTTTCTTAACAGGTGAGCAGGCTTTCGTTAGTGGGGTGCTCGGCATACTGCTGTTGTTATTGGCCTTGGCTGGGTAGCGATCAAGACAGACCGTGTTGCCACCGGTTGTCCATTCTGCCAAGTTCGACATGGATTTCGAGCTCAGTGTGCCGGTGAATGTTGCCGTTTGGCCAGCTGGCACCGGCGACTTGGCCACCGAAAGGCAGGCGTAGGTCTTGGTGGTTGGCTCGCCGTTCTTATAGATGTAGGAGCAGGCGGTGTCAGACGGTACGAGTTGTACCGCCTGGGCGGGTGCGGCAAGTGCCGCCCCAGCGATAACCAGCGTGGTTGCCATGATGGTGAGGTTACTTATTTTCATACTCGCTCCAGCTCTAGTTTTGATGTTCTTTTGGCGTCACGTTTATCGAGGCCTTGCCGTACTCCGAAACCAACAACCGCACCCATAATGGCAAATGGCGCGACCGCGGCACCTGAACTACTGAGCAACACCATAGCCAAAAGCGCGGACGTAAAAGGTAAGCGAAGCATCACTGTGGCGGTGGCGGCGATGCCGGTCGCGGCCATGGCTGTGACCGATATTTCAGGGAACACCAAAGAGCTGAGAACTCCGACGGCGACACCGAGGAAGGTGGCGGGGAAGATCGGCCCTCCACGGTAACCACCGCCTAAGGCCATGCCGTAAGCGAGCGTTTTGGCAATCAGTACCAAAACCACTGTAAGGATCGAAGTTTCGGCAATCAATGAAGTCATATCTGATTGGCCGGAGAAAAGCACAAAACCTACATCGACACCCGTGATCTCGGTGACGGCAATGGCGAGAGCCGCGGTGAGGAGCGCTACCGCGAAGAGCACGAAACCTCGGTGCTTGGCGGCGAGTTGCGCTACACGTTCACCAAGTTCGCGGGCGATGGCGGCGACAATGGAGGCAACAACTGCGATCACTAGACCAAATATCAGGTCTTTAACACTTAAGTTGTCGTAAGTGGGTAGGCCCGGTACTGCCAACGAATGGGTGCCGATACCCGACCACGGCCCGACCCCGATTTGCACCAGGTAGCCGGAACCGAGGGCAACAAGTGATGGCACAAGTGCGATGGCTGGCAAGACACCGAGCGCGGCAAACTCAAGCAACATAAAAGCCATGACGAAGGGGTTGCCGAAAATTGCCCCGATGGCGGCCGCGCCACCTAAGAGCATCCCCATTTGCACAAGTTGCGGGGCACGCCCGCGCATTAGAAGTGCACCGATGGTGGTGCCCATGATGATCAAGGGGGCTTCGGGGCCAAGGACGAAACCGAATATCAAGGAGCCGAGAGCGGCGAGAAGAATCGATGGTGCGTTGATAGCCGGGGTGTCGAAATGGAAGCCGGTTAATGGGCCGTTGCCGGTGGCACCGGGCAGCCGCCAAGCAAGGGCGACGACGCAGGCACCGATTAGCAGCATGAGTGCTACCCACCACATCGGTAACCCATCAAAACCGAGTGCAGCTGGGAGATCCTCCCAGATCCACTTTTGGGCTTCATCCATTACGAAGATGAATACGGAGGCACCTAGGGCACCGAGAATGCCGAGGACGATCGCCAGGCCAAGTGCCGCCACCGCTAGTTTCTCGCTTAGTTCGGGAGCTGTGGGCGAAGGTGCAACCTGGCTCATACGGCTTCCCACTTTCCCGAGTGAATGTCATCGGCGTCGATGATGCGATAAGCGTAGCCCTGCTCAGCCAAAAAACGTTGGCGATGCTGGGCGAAGTCGGCATCAACTGTGTCGCGCGTGACAATTGAATAGAAGTGCGCCGTGCGCCCGTCGGCCTTTGGGCGCAGGATTCTTCCGAGGCGCTGAGCCTCTTCTTGCCGAGATCCAAATGTGCCACTTACTTGGATGGCGACAGCAGCCTCGGGCAGATCAATCGAGAAGTTAGCAACCTTGCTGACCACGAGTAGTCGAATTTCACCTTCGCGGAATGCGGCAAATAGGCGTTCACGTTCTTTAACGGGCGTAGCTCCCGTGATTATCGGCGCGTCAAGGTGCTCACCAAGTTCGGCGAGCTGATCAAGGTACTGCCCAATTACCAGAATTCGATCGTCAGGGTGATGGGCGATGATTTCTTCAACGAGACGGTTCTTCTCTGGGGCCGAAGCCGCCAGCCGGTATTTATCTTCTTGCTCGGCCATCGCATATGTCATGCGATCACTGTCCGGCAAGGTCACTCGCACCTCGACGCAGTCAGCAGGTGCAATATAGCCTTGATTTTCAATGTCTTTCCAGGGTGCGTCGTAGCGCTTTGGCCCGATGAGGCTAAAGACGTCGCTCTCGCGGCCGTCCTCGCGCACCAAGGTGGCGGTTAACCCGAGGCGACGTCGCGATTGGATATCGGCGGTAAATCGAAAGATAGGAGCAGGCAGAAGGTGCACCTCGTCATAGATGATCAGGCCCCAGTCGCGCGAATCAAAGACATCAAGATGCGGGTAGATCCCCTGGCGTTTTGTTGTCATCACCTGGTAAGTCGCGATTGTTACCGGGCGGATTTCCTTCTTAGCGCCTGAGTACTCGCCTATCTCATCAGCGGTCAACGTGGTGCGCTTGAGTAACTCATCGCGCCACTGCCGGGCCGCAACTGTGTTAGTGACGAGAATCAGGGTGGTCGCCTGCGCAAGTGTCATTGCCAACGCGCCAACAATCGTCTTGCCGGCACCACAGGGCAGGACGACAACGCCAGATCCGCCGTGCCAAAAGCCTTCGGCGGCCTCCTGC
>Ga0194035_1001640_pt1 | contig 11623 bp, 8 predicted proteins | sample JunL2320m_MetaG_FD_148680 | JGI IMG/M metagenome (GOLD analysis project Ga0194035, IMG submission 148680) | Anoxic zone freshwater microbial communities from boreal shield lake in IISD Experimental Lakes Area, Ontario, Canada - Jun2016-L239-20m | ecosystem: Environmental > Aquatic > Freshwater >...
CGAACACGCCTGTCCATCATCAGAGCGAACGCCCCGGCAAAGCCGGCGGACTCGCCTTGAACCGGATTCGCCATCCGGAAAGCAATGAAAGCAAGTGCAGCAAGGACCGCCGCGATGCCACCGAACACCGCGAGAGTTCCGACCACCGAGGCCAGTGCGCCGACCACGGGTCCGAGGATGCTGCCCACGACAGATAATCCGAGGAGCCGGCCCACAATTTCACCACGTCTATCGCCAGGGGAAACCGACGATGCCCAGGACATTGCGCCGGTCCACGAGGACGCTCCTGCGGCGCCCTGAAGGAACCGGAACAGAATCAACGCGATCCCCGACGATGACGCTGTGAAGAGCAGTGAGACCGCTGCGGTGGCGAGGAGGCCCGCGATCACGAGTCGTCGTGGCCCCCAACGAGATGCCAGCACACCCGCCGGAATTGCTCCGATCACCATGCCGAGTGGGTAGGCAGCCACGAGGAGGCCAACGCCTGCGCGATCTAGGTGAGCGGAGTCCGCATAACCGGTAAGCAATGGTGACAGAACTGCGAAGAATAGGGTGTCCGCTAAAACGATGGCACCGGCAAGCCGAATGACCGGCCTGATCTCAACGGGTAATGGCTCACCACGCGTCGTTGACGCCATGGTTATCCGATCACGACGACATGCTCTGGCTTCCAACCGATCTCAACTGAATCACCATCAGACCAGCGATCATCGTGACGTGAACGAACGAGGTTCTGCTCGACCACGGTGAGTTGGATCTCTGGGGAGATGTTGACCAAGTACTGAGTCGTCGCACCGTGATAGACGGTGGCGGCAACCGTGCCATGAACGCGCACCATGTCTGGCTCGAAGTCGGCGATCCAGATCTTCTCGGGACGAATCGCAATACTGGACGTTGATCCGTCAATGAGTTCCGGGTGCCCAGGCAGTTCAACGCGTACGCCGGGGGCGACGGTGACGGCGCCGGCGCTGTAGGTGCCAGTCATCAAGTTGCTGGTACCGATGAAGCCGGCTGCGAAGACAGTCTTGGGACGTTCATAGACGTCCTCGGGTGTTCCGCACTGTTCGATCACGCCGTTGTTCATGATCGCGATGCGATCGCTCAACGTGAGCGCCTCGTCTTGATCGTGAGTGACGAACACGAACGTAATTCCAACTTCGCGCTGGATCTCTTTGAGTTCGACCTGCATGCGGTGACGAAGCTTAAGATCAAGCGCTGCGAGCGGTTCGTCGAGTAACAAAACCTCTGGTCGGTTTACCAGTGCACGGGCCAGGGCCACGCGCTGCTTCTGACCACCCGAAAGTTCTCGCGGCTTTGCAGTCTTGCGCCCATCAAGGTCCACGAGTTCGAGTATGTCGTTCACTCGTCGGGAAATCTCGGCCTTTTCAAGGCCCTTACGCTTGAGACCAAAGCCAACATTGCCCTCAACATCAAGATGATCAAACAGGGCGTAACTCTGGAAGACCGTGTTGACGTTGCGCTTGTGCGGCTGCACGGATGTAACGTCTTGCCCGCCAAGCAGGATGCGTCCCTGGGTGGCATCGCTGAAGCCGGCGATCATGCGAAGTGTCGTGGTCTTGCCGCATCCGGAAGGACCTAGTAGCGAGAAGAACTCGCCTCGGCGGATGTCGAGCGTGAGGTTGTTGACGACGGTTGTATCGCCAAAATTCTTCGTGAGGCCGATGAGTTGAATTGCTGGCGTCTCACTCGTCACGTTTTCGGTCCCTGCTGATGTGCTGATCTGGTCGGTCACGTGGTCATCCTCCGCTGATGAGGTCGAGGCTGGAGTCCTTGCGGCCGAGCAACCGAGGAACAATGAGCGAGAGCGAGATAAGTAAGACAGAGACGAGCAGCATGCACGTTCCAACTGCGTTGATGGCAGGGGAGATGGTCATGCGAATCTCGGAGTAGATACGTACTGAGAGCGGCTGCGGATCGACTCCCGTGGTGAAGAATGCGAGGACGAAGTCGTCAAATACGAGCGCGAAAATCAGTAAGCCGGCCGCAATAAGTGCAGGCAGGATGGTCGGGATCGTGACCAGCCGCAGTGCCTGGAACGGGGTGCATCCCAAATCGCGAGCTGCTTCCTCGACGTCATCGGACATTGACGAAAGTCGTCCGCGAACGATCACCGCAACGTAGGAAATGGAGAAAGTGATCTCGGCGAGAATCACGGTGAAGAGTGAGAGTTTCATGCCCAAGCCCGCGAAGAACAGCAGGGCCGCGACACCCGTGACGATCTCTGGCGTCACAAGAGGAATAAGCGCCACCGTCCCAGTGATTCTGGCCGGGCGCGAGGACACCCGTTCGAGTGCCAATGCGAGCATGGTTCCCAGCACGATTGACGCCAACATCGCAACGAATGCGATCAACAAACTCGCGCGGAGTGACGAAAGCAGAGCCTCATCATGGAAGAACTGTTGGTACCACCTTGTACTGAATCCGCCGAAGACAGACAGCGACTTCTTCGAGTTAAAGCTGAAAAGAACCACGACGACGATCGGTACGTAAAGGATGAACATGAAGAAAGCGGTGAAGGCGACCGCGAATTTCGGCTTACCTTCGACAGATCTGCCGCGGCGCGTTTGCGTTATGGAATCGGTTGCCATCACGTCTCCCGATTCGCGCGCTGCGTGGCACGCAGGTAGAAGACCATGAATACCAAGAGAGCAAGCATCAGCACGACCGTGAGCGCTGAGCCAAGTGGTTGGTTGTGACCTTCAAAGAATTGTTGCTGGATCAAGTTACCGATCATGTACGTGCTGGGGCCACCAAGTAACTGCGCGGCCACAAAGTCGCCGAGGGCAGGCAGAAACACCAGCAGTACTCCGCCCAACATGCCGGCCCGCGTTGCAGGAACCGTCACGGCGAAGAAGGTCTGCAGCGGGCTGTGGTAGAGATCCTTGCCCGCCTCAATCAATGCGGTGTCCATGCGTTCAAGTGATGCGTAGATTGGCAACACCATAAAGACGATCGAGCCGTAGACCAATCCGGCAACGACGGCACCAGGGGTGTTGAGGAAGCGGATTCCATCAGATAGTCCGGTGTCGCGTATGAGCTGATTTACTACGCCCTCATCGGCCAAAAGTGTTGACCACGCGTACATGCGAATGAGGTAACTAGCGAAGAATGGGATGACCAAGAAGGCAACCAACGCGTTCTTGTACTTACCTCCGTGCAGAGCGATCGTGTAGGCCACGGGATAGCCCAGAACCAGCGAGATCACGGTGGTGGCGATGGCGAACATCGCCGACCGAAGGAGCACCTTGAGGTAAACGGGATCAGCCAACGCCTTGTAGTTGTCCAACGAGAAGCCGAAGACTGCTTTGCCGACGTCGTTTACATGTCCGAAGGACAGCAGGACAACGATCGCGATGCTGGAGATGAAGAACACGACCATCCAGATGGCTGGCGGTGCAAGAAGTGCACCCCACAGCCGAGTTCGGGTGGGGCTCCTTCTTTTCTCCGTGGTCAGATCGACCACAGCATCTTCGACCTGCAACGACATTAGGCGGCCTTGACCTCTGTCCATACGGCATTGCGGGCTGCCTGATCGGTCGCATCGTGGTTCTTGTACACGGTCGGATTGATGACCTGCGACACATCGACCTGAAGACTTGGGTAATTCGCGGCCATCTTCGCGTAGGTGTCTGGACCTGACTTGGTGAGAAGTGGGTACGCGATGTAGTTGATGTTCTTCACAACATTGTCTGGCTGCATGATCCAGTCCAACCACAGAAGTGCCGTACCCGGATGTGGTGCGTTGGCTGGAATTACCCAAGCATCTGAGTTCAGGGGTGAACCTTCGGTGGGCAATTCGTAAACCCAGTTCTCCGGGTCCGTCGCAGTGTTATTGATGAAGTTCAGGAAGTCACCAGACCAGGCATGGTGAATCCAGGCGTTGCCGCTAGCGAGATTGTTGATGTCGTCAGTGGAGTAAGCGCGCAGGTAGGGCTTCTGTGAGATGAGGACATCTTTGATCTTGGCTAGATCATCTGCGTTGGCGGTGTTTACGTCCAAGCCAAGCTTGAGTGCGGCCATACCTAACGCTTCGTCGTCTTCATCCAAGACGTAGATGTGGCCCTTGGCCTGTTCATTCCAGAGGTCCTGCCAGGTGCCGGTTGCCGTCGTCACTTTGTCCTTGCGGTAGGCGATACCTGTTGTCCACATGGAGAAGGGTGTCGAGTAATCCGAGTTCGGGTCGTACCACGGATTGTCGAAGTAACTGCCCCAGCCAAACAGTTGGTCAGCATTCTTGAATTGTGACTTATCGATCTTCTGAATGAGGCCTTGCTTGCGCATGAGCTCGACGTAGCGAGCGCCCGGAAGCGCCACGTCGTAGGCGTTCCCGGCCTGGATCTTGGCAAGCATTCCTGCATAGCCGTCGTAATTTGCCTCAACGATGTTGACGCCGTACTTCTCCTTGAATCCGCTCAGCACAGTTGGGTCACAGTAGTCCGCCCAGTTGTAGTAGACGAGGTCACCGTCAACCTTGGCCTGCGCCATCGGGGCGGTTGAACTCGCACCGGTTGATGTGCTTGGGGTCGCGCTGTCTCCGGAGAATCCGCAGGCGGCGAGCGCGGCGGCAGCCCCGACTCCGAATGAGCCGCGCAGGAAGTCGCGGCGATTCATAGAAAAGCGGGGCTCGGTCATTTCGGAGTCCTTCCGGCGGGGCCAATGTCTAGAGGTTAGTGGTGTGGCGTTCGGCAAACTAGTGCTCGCTATAGGACAGGACGAGCGGGAGTGCGAAGTCGTTCCCTACCCCCACCCCAGATGCTGAATGACTGTTCAGTAAGTGGCACGCTAAGGTTCGGCTAACTTCAAGTCAAGACCCTAGCCATCAGAACGTGTGTGCGTCCCCGTTACGACTGCCTCGAAGGATTCGCGTGTCCGCTAGCAATGACATCGTGTTCAACCGTGATCTAACCCCCCTTTTTAATCCGCGCTCGGTGGGTGTGATCGGGGCGAGTGACGATCCCTCCAAGTGGGGCAACATGATTGCCAAGCACCTGATCACAGCTGGCCATGCGCGCAATGTGTATTTGGTCAATCGACGCGGCGGCAAAGTACTGGGCCATGACGTCCTCCAAAAGATGAGCGATGCGCCCGAACCCGTTGATCTCGTTTGTATAACGGTGCCTGCTCGAGGTCTTATTGAGGCTATCGACGACTCACTCTCGGCAGGTGCGAAAGCTCTCGTAGTCATTACCGCGGGCTTATCGGAACTGAGCGAAGAAGGTAGAGCGATTGAAGAAGAGGTACTGCGTCGTGTCCGTTCGGCCGGTGCACATCTTGTCGGGCCAAACTGCCTAGGCATCATCGATACGACCTCGGGGCTGTATCTATCGTCAGATCCATTTGGTGCTGGCAACATTGCGGTGCTGTCTCAGAGCGGCAACATGGTGATCGATGTTGATCGCATGCTGGCAGACGAGGGATTAGGTATTTCGCGATTCGTCTCGTTAGGCAATCAATCTGATGTGTCGTTGGCCGATCTCATGCATGCCATGGTCGATCATGACGGAACGCGTGCGGTCGCGATCTACGCCGAGGACGTGCGCAACGGGCGAGCCTTCGTCACAGCCGCGCGTGAATTGGCTGAGGTTGGTAAGCCGGTTGTTCTGCTCGCACCGGGGCGAAGCCCGGCTGCTAGCCGTGGCGCGGCCTCGCACACTGGGTCATTAACGAGCCCAGCGCGCGTCATTGACGCGGCTTGTGCGGCCGGTGGTGTTCATCGAGTTGAGACACCAGATCAGATGGTTCATGCACTCGTTTCCCTAGTGGGTCCGCGTCGTGCACATGGTCGCCGCACGGCCGTTTTCACCGATGGTGGAGGTCATGGGGCGATTGCCTGCGATGCGTTGACGTCTCGTGGCATGGACGTGCCACGTCTGAGTGACGAACTCGGCGAACTGCTGAAGCAAGACATGTGGGATCAGTCGCCGGTGTTTAATCCTGTTGATCTCGCTGGCATGGGTGAGCAGGATCCGATGTCGTACCACCGCGGAGTTGCCCGCCTGTTGGCATCGGACGAGGTGGATTCGGTTCTGTGGATCGGCTACTTCGGTGGCTACTCGTATCACAAGGGTGCGCTCTACGACGGCGAGTGTGAGGCGGCCCGTGCCGTCGTCGAAACGGTGAACGCACAAGCGAAACCGCTCGTAGTTGAGACGATGTTCCCGGAAGCTCCCAGCATCAAGATTCTTCGTGACGGTGGCATTCCAGTTTATCGAGGTATTGGTGATGCCGCCGGCGCTCTTGCGGCGTTGACACCAGCAGTGTCACCGGCGTTCAACGACTCGGTGGTCCTACCCGCTGCCAGCGCTCCTGTTACTGACACCGACTACGTCGCCACCCGCTCACTCTTCGCGGACGCAGGAGTGCCTTTTCCAGATCTTGCGGTCGTTACGTCCGAGGAAGAACTGCTGGCGTCGGTGAAGGCAGGAAAGCCCTCATTCCCAGTGGTTCTAAAGGCGATGGGCCTGTTGCATAAGTCTGACGCTGGCGGCGTTGTTTTGAATTTGACCAATGAAGACGAACTCGTAACCGCATACCGGGATCTGATTGATCGCCTCAAACCACCGGCCGTCACGGTGGAGGCGATGGCTGATTTATCGCAGGGTGTCGAAGTTATTGTCGGGAGTCAGCAGGATCCACGCTTTGGTCCGGTTGTGCTTGTTGGCCTGGGTGGTGTGTTCACTGAGGTGCTCGCTGACGTTGCCTTCGCACTGGCTCCGTTAACAGTTGAAACGGCGAAGTCACTGCTGCTTTCACTGCGTGGTGCACCACTTCTCCAAGGAGCACGTGGACGTGCGCCGATTGATCTGGACGAGTTAGCGAAAGTGGTGGTGTCCGTGTCTAACGTCGCCGCCAGTCACCCGGAGATCGCTGAACTCGAAGTGAACCCGGTATTGGCTTCAGCGGCGGGCTGCATTGCCCTTGATGCGCGGGCGATTCTGGCTGGGTCTGACACCGATCACTGAAGTCCTGCTGATTGAGATCACTTACCCGATCAGCGTTTTGACGAGACACGTTGGTGCGCGGTGAGTCACTCTGGTGTGGTGACACGTGGGCGAATCGTCGGGCTGGTATGCATGCTTGCCGTCGTAACTCTGCTGATGGGTTTGTTCGTTAACTCTCGGATAAAGACGACGAACGAAGTGGATCGACAGGCCGCTTTGCAGCCGTTTTATACACCGCCCGCTCAGATTCCCGGCCCACCCGGCACGATCATTCGGCAGGAGTCGCTGGGGATTGACATTCCCGGGGCCACGGCCATCCGAATGATGTACGTAACGCAGAGAAGTGACGGCACTCCGGCGGTTTCCAGTGGCATGGTCTTTATGCCGACGACTCCGGCACCCGCGGGTGGTCGTCCAGTGGTCGCGTGGGCACATGGCACGGTTGGTGGGGGACTGAAGTGTGCACCATCTCGCTCCGTCACTCCGACTCAACCACTTCAGGGGTGGTTACCGCAGATGCTCAGTCTCGGTTGGATTGTGACAGCGACCGACTACGTCGGTCTTGGAACTCCAGGCACGGAGGCGTATCTCGTCGGCCAAGACGAGGCCCGTGATGTTGTGAACTCTGTGCGAGCTGCCAGGTCCATGACCAATGCGGACGCAAGTGACCGCTGGGTCGTGTGGGGGCACTCACAGGGCGGTCACGCAGCAATCTGGACGGGTGAACTTGCGGCTTCATTGGCGCCGGAATTGCACTTGCTTGGGGTGGCAGCAGCTGCTCCCGCGGCCCAGCTTCCCGAGATCATGCAGGCCCAATGGGATACCCCAATCGGATGGGTGATTGGCCCTGCCGTGGCGATCTCATGGCCACTGGTTAATCCGGATTTGCCAATGGCAGGAATCATCAGTCAAAGGGGTATCGATAACACCAACCGGCTTCAAGCTGCTTGCGTCACGGAGGCGGCAATCGAGGCGGTCGTGCGGGAGAAAGCGGGACAGCAGTACTTTGACGTGAACCCGTCGCAGAACTCTGCTTGGTTCGAGGTCGCTAAGGCTCAAACCCCGACCCCGCTGCCTCCGTCGATGCCCATCATGTTGGCTCAGGGAACGGGCGATAATGTTGTCCTCCCAGGGCCGAATGCGCTTCTTCAAAACCTCTGGTGTGCAGCAGGATCGACCATCACCACGCTCTGGATGGGCGGAGTCAATCACATGGCGGCCGCCAATGTCGCGGGCCCAGCAGTTGTGCCTTGGATCAATGACCGTTTTCACGATGTACCGGCTGGTCGTACCTGTGGGACGGTCCCTCCCGTTCCGCCATCAGGATCTGTGTCCCAGCCCTAATTCACCTCACGACGCGTTTTCATGCGCGGCTGCGGCGCTCGCGGGGATTGTTTTCGACACGGATAGTGATCACTCACCATCACGATCACTCAGGGCAGCAGCGTCGTTCAAACAATTCATGTCACGGTCGTTAGTGCGTTTGTGCTACCGCGCCCGCTATCGAGTATTCAGCGAGCTCGTGGCTGTTGCAAATTACCTGCACAGCGCAGGAGTGAGCGTGACGCTCAAGGCCGGCGTCAGCCGTTTGGGCAATCCTGGATTCGGAGTTGCTTCGAACCGCCGCGTGGATGTCTCCTGGAAGTAGACTGCAATCGATAGCCGAAAGGGGCCGACACCGGGGGGAGTCGGCCCCTTTCCTTTGCTACATGCGGGCGGCGTTATGGTCCGAGCGAGAGACGTGTCGCGTCGGAATTGATGGTTCGCGGTAGTCGCTTGACTCGGGGCCAATCCGCCAATCCTGCCAACGTAATCGGGGTAAGCCCAAGGTCGTTCGAATCACGTCGTAGGGCAGTTCGGTGAGTCCGTTCAAGTGCTGTATGCGTAACGCCATGGCGTGCGCGGGAAAATCGTACAATCCGCCATTGGTGTGCCACGACGTGTCCTGTCCGTTGAGGCCGTCCTGGCCGAGGATCGGATGAGTCGAATCGATACTTCGAAATTGGCTTGCCACCGTGCGCAGAATTGCGGACTGAAGGGTGTGTGCATTTGCGCGAGACAAGAATAGTAGTTGGGAAAGTTGGCAACCGGCCATCACGTAACGACGGATCTCGGCAGTTGCGATGTGTGCCACTCCCACCTTGAAGAAGGCGTCGGTCGGGTGGGTAATCAGGTACGCGGAATGGGAATATGGAATTCCGGTGATTCCGTCACTAGCTTGGTCCATGCCGTAGGCCATGTCATTCCTCCTGACTGTGATCTCCTGGAGTCGCATGACTCGAGTACAGGCAGAATGTCCCTTTTTTGATCTTCCTAAACCAAAAAGTTCCGTGAATCTCAAACTTTTTGTCGGGGGCCGTGACGGGCGACTGCTAAGGAACTACGTCAACTGTGACAAAGCGCGTGGTCTCCCCATCGGGTCCGGTGATCGTGACGGTGGCCGTTCCCACGGCTATGCCCTTGCCGCCGGGGTTGAAGAGTGCCGAGCCGTCATCATGTCCTTGAGTCAGTTCGAGGAGTTCGGGTTTGTCCGTCGACACCGTCGTGTTGGCGGGAGCGTCCACGTTGAACACGATGAACTTGCCGACTGAGACGGTGGCCTGCGTCTGTTCTGGCCCCACGATTACAGGTGGCAGCATCTGGGTTGTTCCGCTCGTTGTAGTCGATACCGTTGGATTTGGCGTTGTAACCGCCTGGGTGCCCGAAGAGCCACAAGCTGCAGCCCCTACCGAGAGCGCGATCAAGGCACCGCCGACCGTGACAGCGGGGCCGGTGATTCGCCGAATCCGTTTCATACTCACTAGACGCACGTCCTTACCTGTGTGTTCCCGATCGCGCGGTGGACTAGTCATTAAGGCCACAGTAGCTAAGCCGGTGAATTCTGACAGCCGAGGTGACATTAACTCTCAGATCATGGGTGGTACCTCCGATAGGCGGATGTGACCTCAATTTGTGGGGAAGCCTTCTAGCTGGCAGTAACGCCAGTTGGTACTCGCCGACGCATCGGAGTTCAGACGTGAGTGTGGTCCTCAAACCGGCCGATATGGTCCTTGGGCGGATGCCTTTGCAACTGCGCATCCTTCTGCTCGTAACGCTGCCGCTGATCCCACTTCTGTGGACAGTCGGGGCCTATGCGAGCACGCAGGGTGAGCGGATCAACTTCGCTGCACAGGAGCGCATTGGTGTTGCCTATGAGCGTCCAGCGATCGATCTTCTGGTGGCTGTCGGCTCAGCTTGGGATGCATCCAGGCTAGGACAAACGGCTCCCGATCTGGGTGCGCCGCTTGCCGACTTTCAGCAGGCAGAGCGCGAGTACGGAAGTGAGTTGAAGACGGGTGAGGTCTCGGCTGCCGCAGTGACGGCAGTTCAGGATCTAGGGGATGGCACACTTCCATCGTCAGACGCACGATGGGCAACGGCATCAGATGCGCTTCTCGCGGTGACTATCGCCGCCGCCAACAATTCCAATCTAATTCTTGATCCGGACCTTGACTCGTTCTACGTGATGGATGCCGCGGTCATCAAACTGCCCGCAATCGTTGATGGCGCTGCTATTACCGGCGAAGCGGCGACATCGGGAAAGGCGTCTGCGGATCGCACGGCGAACGTTGCGGTTGAGCTAGGTGCCTTGGTCGCCGCGAGTGAGGGATTCGCTGGCGATGTGGCAACCGCCGTTCCAGCGACGATGAACGCTGGCGTTGCTTCTGCGATGAAGTCGGCAAACGACGTGATCAGTGTGACTGCGCAGAAGTTTGAGGAGGTGGCCAAGCCCGGCTTGATTTCACCTCTATCTACTTCAGCGGTTCCTGGAATTGCTGCAACGGTGGGTGCTCAATCGTCGAGTTCACTCGACGCGCTCGATCAACTACTCGAAGCGCGCGTTGCCGGCCTGACGAAGTCACGCACGACGGTCTTCGCAGTGAGTGCCATCGTGATGGCGCTGGTGTTGTACTTGGCATACGCGTTCATGAAGTCGCTACGCCGTGGCATGTCAGGAACGCTTCGTTCACTGGAACGCATTGCCGATGGGCAGTTGGATGAACCGGTTGACGCTAGTGCGCTGCAGGATTTCCGAGAAATCGGAACGGCAGTCGAGCGAACCCGCGTCGGCCTAGCGTCCACCATCAGCCGAGTGGCCGAGGGCTCGCAATTGGTTGCCGCTGCTGCGGCGCAGTTGAATGCCACAGCATCGTCACTAGAGGCTTCGACCAACACAACCCGAGTGCGCGCTATAGATGCCGAACAGCGGTCAGGGTCAGTGAATGGGTCCATGATGTACGTCAGCGAATCGATAGCCCAGCTGCGTGAAGCGGTCGCAGAGATTTCACGCAACGCTTCGTCGGTGACGTCTATCGCCGACGAAGCTAGCGAACGCACCCGTCTATCGTCGGAGCTCGCAAACTCTGTCGCAGCGTCGGCCGCCGCCGTCGTGGACGCTGCCAGCAAGATCACGGAAATCGCGTCTCAAACGCGCATGCTGGCTCTCAATGCGTCGATTGAGGCTGCCCGAGCGGGCGAAGCGGGACGCGGATTTGCTGTCGTGGCGGACGAGGTAAAGCAACTTGCCGAAACCAGCACGGTGACCGCTGAGCAGATCGTCAGGATCTCCATGGAGAACAGGGCTCAAGCAGAAAGTGTTCAGCAACAGCTTGCTGGTGTGG
>Ga0194035_1001643_pt1 | contig 11600 bp, 11 predicted proteins | sample JunL2320m_MetaG_FD_148680 | JGI IMG/M metagenome (GOLD analysis project Ga0194035, IMG submission 148680) | Anoxic zone freshwater microbial communities from boreal shield lake in IISD Experimental Lakes Area, Ontario, Canada - Jun2016-L239-20m | ecosystem: Environmental > Aquatic > Freshwater >...
ACGGGAGACCAGTCCTGCCACAACCGTGTGATGAACCCGAACTCATTCATTGGAATCATCATGTCGGACAGGGGATTGAGCTGGAAGAACATGTACCAACTCAGGCGAAGCTGGTCATACGTGAAGAATGCCTGAGCCATGACAGGTCCTGGCGGAACTGCTGCGGTGACTACTCGACGCCAGAGTTCAGGTTCGAGGGTGGCGGCTGCGTATGCGCCCATTGCACCCCAGTCGTGGCCGATGATGACTGCGTTGCTGTCTGCACCGAGTGCCCGGTGTAAGCAGTTGGCGTCTATGCCCAATACGCCGGATTGATAGTTGGCATTCTCGGCCAAGGAAGTTGGTGCGTAGCCGCGGCTAAACGGCGCGACAGCTCTGTACCCCGCTTCTGCTAGAGCTGGCAAAAGGTAGCGCCAAGTCCACGCCGAGTCCGGGTAGCCATGAAGGCAAAGTGCCAGTGGCCCCGAACCGGCAGCAAGGTACGCAACCTCGAGGCCATTGCCAGACAACGTCACCGAGTCAAACTCCAAGCCAAGCTTCTCGGCAGTGCTGCGGGTTGCGGCGGTTGTGTCGTCAGGAAGTGCAGTCATGATTTGACCTTAGTTACTGATGGGACCTACTGGTCGAAGTTGCGGAGCAGGTGGAGTCCACGAATCTAGAGACATCGGTCACATTGGGGTGTGCAGACAGCACTTGTTCACCTACTGTCAAACCTTTCTGGTTTGAGTTTTCCGTTGCAGGTCTGTCGAACCATGGGTCGTATCTTGGATTGTTTGTTGAATTGCTTCAGGAGCGTTATGGGTCACTACATTTTGAGCCGTGGGTGCTAGCTCGGTGTTGAACGTAACGTTTTATGGTGTGCGCGGTTCGACCCCATGTTCGAGTGACGCGAATAGGCGCTACGGAGGCAACACCTCTTGCGTAGTCATTGAATCGCCGGGGCAGGACCCCATCGTGTTGGACCTTGGAACCGGCTTGCGGTTTTTTGGAATGACGGTTCCCTCTGATCAGCCATTTCGAGGCACGGCCTTAGTGAGTCATCTGCATTGGGATCATGTGCAGGGGATTCCATTCTTTCGCCCAATCCTGTGCGAAGGAGCGCGGCTTGATGTGTTCGGGCCTCGCCAAGGCGACATCTCGCTTGAGCAGGCAGTCAAGGTCTTCGTTGAGCCTCCGTATTTTCCAGTTGGCCTCGAGGAACTCCCTGGTGAGTTTCGGTTCACCGAGGTCGAACACGATGTCATTGAGATTGACGGGGCGATCGTGACGGTTGCCCCCGTTCCTCATCGTGGCCCTACGGTTGGCTACCGCGTTGAGAGCCAAGGGGTCGTGATTGTGTACGTCAGTGATCACCAACAACCTGCTCCCGACTCGACCGAGGTATCGGCTGAGGTGTTAGCCCTGTGTGCTGATGCCGATTTACTGATCCATGATGCGCAGTTCGATGCCGAGGAGTTCCTTGAACGCTCCGACTGGGGGCATTGCACGGTGGACTACGCGGTGGAGGTTGCTCGGCAGGCTGGTGTAAAGCGGCTTGCGCTCTTTCATCATGACCCCGGCCATGGTGACGATCGCGTTGACGAACTGTTGCTACACGCGCAACAGCTCGACGCAGCATCTGGCTTAGTCGAGATTGTGGCGGCAGCCGAGGGACTCACGCTGTCGTTCGGGGCAGACTCTGTCCGGTAATCTTGACAAGCCAATCACGGCACACAACGGGAAGGCCTTGATGTCAGAGGACGGCAACATCTCAAGTAGTCAAGCCGAGGTTGAGATTGACCCGGCTTTGTTCCGCTCTGTGATGGGGCATTATCCCACCGGGGTGACGGTGGTAGCGGCGCTTGAAGGTAGTGCACCGATTGGACTTGCTATCGGGACTTTCTTCTCGGTTTCGCTTGATCCGCCACTCATTGGATTCTGCGTTGCGAAGACCTCTTCCTCTTGGGCACGTATCGAGGACACCGGTGCGTTTGGGGTCACGGTGCTATCCGAGGAGCAACAAGACACTTCTGGCCGCTTTGCCTCGAAGGTGGAAGATAAGTTCGCAGGTGACACGTGGGTGCCTGCGCCTGTAACAGGGTCACCCCTCATTGTTGGGGGCGTGGCTCACCTGGATTGCAAGCTCCACTCAGTTGTCGATGCTGGAGATCATGTGATTGTGCTGGGCCGGGTTCACTACCTCGATGTTCATCGCGCTGATGTGGGTCCGCTGCTGTTTTTCCGTGGCGGGTATGGCCGCCATGATCCACTTTCAACAGATCTGATCTAGCTTCAGCATCCATGGCTATTTATGCGCTAGGCGACCAAGTACCCGAAATCCACCCAGAGGCCTACATACACCCAGATGCCATCGTTATCGGCAGCGTAGTAATTGGCGCGCATACCTCGGTCTGGCCCGCTGCAGTCTTACGCGGCGATGACGGATTTATCTTTATCGGCGAGCGTTGTTCGGTCCAGGACGGGGCAGTCCTGCACACAACGGCGGTGTTTCCGACGACTGTCGGAAATGAGGTCACCATTGGCCATCTGGCACATCTCGAGGGCTGCATTGTCGAGGACAAGGCGCTGATTGGCTCGGGTTCGATCGTGCTGCACAATGCTCGAATCGGTGTTGAGGCTGTGGTCGGCGGCGGAGCATTTGTTCGCAATAATCAGGTGGTGCCGGCTCTGGCCATGGCCTTGGGCGTGCCTGCTGTAGTCAAAGAAAACGCTGTGTTTCCTGGACACTTTGACCTAGGGGTCGAGTCCTATGTGAAGCGAGCCGAGCGTTATCGCAAGCGCCTTCGACGCCTAGATTGAGTTGCTGGCAGGCGGCTCGGCTTCACGTCGCGGTCAGTCGCTTTGCTAGATCTGCTCAAGTGGAGCCCCGCCTAGCTGGGTTCCGAGCCATGACCGCTTCTGTCAGAACGCACAGCTACAAGCCGGAAGATGGGCGGCTGGGTAGTTCTCCTCTTTCCAATCGATTTTTGCCGCGGCAGAATACAATGAACTTGCGATCCAACCCAAGATTTTTGAAAGCGAGACAGCAGCAGTGACGGACTTACACCGCAGAACGAGAAGCAGTCGGTTCTCCTCTGTCGGAGCGGTTGTTGCTGTGGTGGTTCTCCTTGCTGGAGCAGCGATCTTCGCTCCGGGCGCATCAGCACAGACCTGTGCAGGCAGCCTCAGTACCTCAGTAACTGCCGCATCGCTGCCCGGTGGCTCGTGGGCGGTTGAGGGCGCATGCCTGAGCAGCGATGCATTCTTTGAGTACTCCAACACCGAGGGCCGCGCCCAAGTCGCCCTCTCTTCAGTGACCTATGCCGATGGTCATTCTGGGCGAGTTGCGGTTGGCATGTTGGTCATGACGAGCGGCACCGCACTGAGCATCGTGGGAGTTGAAGATGCTGCTACCGGATTAGTGAAATGGTCTGCGGTGTTGGGTCAAGCCGTGCAAGTCGGCGATCAGACCACGGTTTCGGGTGAGGGAATCATGGTGTTCCCCGTGGAGAGCGTTCAGTTGTCCGCTTCGATCTCGGGAACCGGAACCAACATTGCAACCATCCCTGAGTCAACCGTCCCTGAGTCAACCGTCCCTGCAGCGATCGCTCCAGAGCCGACCGTCCCTGTACTCACGGCACCCGAGACCACCGTCCCAGAGCCGACCGTCCCAGAGCCCACAACATCATTGGCGCCGGTAAGCGACGGAAACCGTAGTTAAGCGGCGCCAATAGCGATTTGGCTAGGTGTTTCAGGCGGCAATAGCGACAGATTTAGCGGTAGGTGCCCGAGGCGAGCCAGTCCACCCAAGCAGGTCCTCCGGTATTTCGCAGCACCGTGAATGAAGCCACGAGGACAGCCAGCACTGCGATCAGCCAAGTTGGCGGCTTTGGGATTCGAAATGGTCTGCCAGCGATCGCCATCGCCACCCAGATCACCCAGATGACAGCCACAATCGGCAAGGCGATGGCGACTAACACGTTGTGATCAGCAGCTTCTAAAAATCTGCCGCGCATGAGTGAGTTCGTGGCCCGCAGTCCGCCGCAGAGTGGGCAGTCGATGCCAAACACTGCCCGCGACCAGCAGATGGGAACACCCGTGTCTGTGGGGTTGACCACAGCAATGGCTACACATCCACATGCTGCTGCAACTCCGGCGATCAGCGGGGTGCGCCAGACTGGCTGAGCGGCCGAGTCGAGCAGTACCTCGGAGTCTGCGGCTGGGTCAGACAAGCCAGGAGGCTCGTTGGAATCATCAGGGATTTGTGGATCCTGCTGGTCCAATCGCGCGCTCACCTAATTAGGTTAGAACAGACCCGAACACCCGTGCCGGCAACTGTTAGCAGCAGTTGACCCAAGGTGGGGCGCTGCACTTGGTGCCGCCATCACACTGCTGTCCCGGCTGTGTCGGAGTGCCAGGACCTAGAGTTACCCCATGACCGAAGCAGTTAGTTCGAAGCAGCCCAACATTGTGATGATCGTGGCTGATGATCACGGCCGCGAAGCAGTCGGATGCTACGGAAACCCAGTTGTGTCCACGCCGAACATTGATTCTCTCGCTGCCTCAGGCGTGCGCTTTGACAACGCTTTCTGCACTACGGCCTCGTGTTCCGCTAGCCGCTCGGTCATCCTGAGCGGGTTGCACAACCACACCAATAGGACGTTCGGTCTGATTCATGACCCGCACAATTTCTCTATGTCGAGCCACGTCACGACATTGCCGAAGCTGATGAAACAGGCTGGTTATCGGACGGGCCGGATGGGGAAAAAGCACTATCAGCCTGAGGCGCTCTTTCCCTTCGACTTCGACCCGCCCGAGTGGGGTACGGATGAAGACATTTTGCGGCAGCGAGATGACCTGTGGCTTGCAGGGCGATGTGAAGAGTTTGTCCAAGGTGAATCCCCGTACTTTCTCTATTGGTGTTCGCATGACCCGCATAGAAACTGGGAACGTGCGGACCACCCGCTTCGGCCCGATGACTTTGGCAATCCCCGGACGCCATTTCCCGGAGATGAGGAAACACCCTTTGATCCCGAACAGGTGATTGTTCCTCCTTGGCTAGCGGACCTTCCCGAGGTGCGTGCCGAGATTGCCGAGTACTACCAGTCAATCGCCCGGCTCGACCGTGGCGTGGGCCGACTTATCGACTTGATTGCTAACGCTGGGTCGGACAGGGACACGGTCATCTTGTACCTCTCGGATAACGGGGGAGCGTTCCCTGTTGCAAAGACGACTCTGTATGACCCCGGCATGCAACTTCCCCTGATTATCAGCACAATCCCCGCTGCTGGCAGAAGCGATTCACCAGATAACGGCACCGGGACCGAGCCTGTGTCTAGCGCTGCTGTGTCGAGCACGGGTGTGAGCTGTGCGGCCCTGGTGAGTTGGGCCGATCTCGCTCCCACGGTGCTCGACCTTGCAGGGTCTGTCGAACTTGGTGCAGCCATGTTTGGCGAAAGTCTGCGGCCGTTGCTGGAGCATCCAGAATCCCTAGGCCGGGATCATGTGTTTGCCTCACACTGCTTTCATCAGGTCACCAACTACTACCCGATGCGAGTTGTTCGAACCCATCGCTGGAAGTTCATTTACAACATCGCATGGAAGCTTGATTTTCCCACTGCCTCGGACATTCACATGTCAGCGAGTTGGCAGGCCACTCTTCGAGAGTCCGGCACGCTTGGTCAGCGAGAGGTGGATACCTATCTACATCGTCCGCGATTCGAGCTCTATGACCTAGAAGCCGACCCCCTAGAACTGCACAACCTTGCGGAGGTACCTGAGCAGGCCGAACAGATTGCCGAGTTTGTGACCCTGGTCCAGAACTTCCAGATTGAGACTTCTGACCCGTGGTTTCATAAGTGGATCTACGAGTAACTAGCAGTTTCTGTGATTCAAGAGCGTGACAAGGCACTAGGTAGTCTGCAGAGATGCCGCGATTCCATCGATGGCCTCGGCGGCGAGAGGCGTGACTCCGCCAAGATTTAAGAAGGCATGAATGGCAGTTGGAAACTCCTGCTGAGTCACCGAGACCCCAGCATCGAGGAGTCGGTCTGCGTAGGCCAGGCCCTCATCGCGAAGAGGGTCGAACCCCGCAGTGAGTACATATGCCGGTGCAACACCAGACAGGTTGTCGGCAAGTAGCGGCGAAGCCCGCCAGTCTGATCGTTGATCAGGGGAGGTGTAGTTCTGGATAAACCAACGCATGGTGTCGGCAGTCAGCAGATATCCCGTTCCATTTTCAACATAGGAATCAGACTCGTTGGCAACATCAGTGACCGGGTACACAAGAATTTGTCGCCGCAGTGCGACGGCTGCGTCACGACTCAGAATGGCAACAACTGCAGCCAAGTTCCCACCCGCCGAATCGCCACCAACTGACACTTGTGCAGCGTTGCCTCCGAGAGACTCGGCACCACCATCTGCAAGCCAAGAGGTTACTGACCAACAATCATCAACGGCTGCTGGGAATTGGCTCTCGGGTGCAAGGCGGTAGTCCACAACCACCACGAGATGCTGTGAGCGGTTTGCAAGACTGCGAGCAGTTAAATCTGTGGAGTCGAGAGTCCCGAGAACCCAACCCCCTCCGTGAAACCAAACCAAAACTGGCAGTAGCTGGCTTGGTCGCTCGGGGGAGGAACCCAGGGGTCGATACACCCGACAGGGGACCCCCTCAATCTGTAGATCTTCTACGGCCGAGACTTCTTCAGCCTCCCCGCCTAAGGCAGTGAACATCTCATTGAACTCGCGAGCTTCTTGCACGGTCAGCGATTCGACTGGGGCAGAGCCCGACTCGGCCAAGCTGTCGAGCAGCGCTTTGAGCGCTGGGTCCATCAGGCTGGGATCAGGCATAGGAATACATCCTTTGGTAAGTCCGAGGAAACATGTCGCTCGCGATGAAGGGATTGATCGGGGTCGCTAAGCCCGCTTCGGCTCAGTAGATACGCAGAACCTAGGTCAATCTAAAACTTAGAGTTGGGGCTACTTCGAGTTGGGGCTACTTAAACTTGGGGTATTTGGGGCCATGAGACGATATTCACGGGATCCGCCGTGTCAATCAGTGGCTGGAGTTGTTACTATCCACGTAGGAGAAATTATCCCCCGCCCGTTGGAGGCCCTGTATGTCAATAGATCTTGACCTTTCGAAGTACTCGCTCGGATGGAGCGACGCCGAAGATTATGTCTTCAAGCCAAAGCGCGGCCTGAACGAAGACATCATCCGTGAAATGTCTTGGATGAAGGGCGAGCCGGATTGGATGCTGCAGTTTCGCCTCAAGGCTTACAAGTATTTCTTGAAGCGCCCGATGCCCTCTTGGGGTGGTGACATGTCAGAGATCTACTTCGACGACATCTACTACTACATCAAGCCCACGAGCGAGCAGGTCAGTGATTGGGATGACCTTCCCGATGCCATCAAGAACACGTACGAGAAGTTGGGCATCCCAGAGGCCGAGCGAAAGTACTTGGCCGGAGTCACCGCACAGTACGAGTCAGAGGTCGTGTTTCACCGCAATCGTGAAGACCTCGAACAGCAGGGTGTGATCTTTTGCGATATGGATACTGCGCTTCGCGAGTATCCAGAGATTGTGAAGCAGTATTTCGGAACGGTCATTCCGCGCAATGACAACAAGTTCTCTGCACTGAATTCTGCAGTGTGGTCGGGCGGCTCGTTCATTTACGTTCCGCCAGGTGTTGAAGTTGAAATGCCGCTTCAGGCCTACTTCAGAATCAACGCAGAGAACATGGGCCAGTTCGAACGCACGCTCATTATCGCTGATGAGGGCTCGAAGGTTCACTACATCGAAGGGTGTTCTGCACCTACCTACACCTCTGATTCCCTTCACTCTGCAGTGGTTGAAATCATTGTGAAGCCAAGTGCTCGTGTGACCTACACAACCATTCAGAACTGGTCGAATAACGTCTTCAACCTTGTGACCAAGCGCGCCGTAGTCGAGGCCGAAGGGCATATGGAATGGATCGATGGCAACATCGGTTCACGCCTGACCATGAAGTACCCCGGAGTGGTCATGGTCGGCCCGAAGGCATCGGGTGAAGTGCTCTCTGTTGCCTACGCTGGGGCTGGTCAGCATCAAGATGCTGGGGCAAAGATGGTGCACGCTGCGCCAGAGACCACCTCGAAGATTGTTTCAAAGTCCATCTCCAAAGACGGCGGGCAAACCTCTTACCGGGGCTTGGTTCGCGTCGAAGAAGGTGCATACGGCTGCAAGTCGCATGTGCAGTGCGACGCACTCATCCTTGATGAGGAGTCCGTCAGCGATACCTACCCGTACATGGAGATCGGCGCCCAGGACGCGATCATCGGCCATGAGGCCACCGTGTCGAAGGTGGCTGACGAGCAACTCTTCTACCTGATGAGTCGTGGCCTATCAGAAGAGCAAGCCATGTCGATGGTCGTAAACGGGTTTATCGAACCCGTCACGAGGACTTTGCCCATGGAATATGCAGTGGAGTGGTCCCGTCTGATCGAACTGCAAATGGAGGGTTCGGTCGGGTAAGAGCCAACTCCGAAAACCAACACCGTTCTGTCATGCGTCTCGCCCCCTATGGGGGGTCAGTCGCATAACAGAACGGGGGACTTGGGTTTGGGTTAGGTGGGCGCGGCTGAGCGCAGGTCGATGATTCGGAATCCGCCGACACCGTCAACTTGCGCGCGCTTCAAGGCGAGTGGCGCTGCCTCAAACATTTGCGCTGGCGTCACTGTTCCGTCTCCAACTGCAATGCCAATCGTCATGGGAAAGGTTCTGTCCTCACCTACCACCTGCACGGGTTCGACAACGGTAGAGAGCAAACGATACGCAACTCCTGCTGCATCTTGCTCATCACCTAGATCTTCAGCGACGACCAAGAACGTGTCACCTTCTGCCAGGCAGACGCTGTCGCTGCTGCGGAGTCGCTGGGCAAAGCGATCAAGATACGTGCGCACCGTCTGTTGCGCTACCGCAGCCCCGTATGAGTCGTCGATACTGCCCAAGCCGTCTAGGTCGCAGCGAAGAAGTGACACCGGAGCACCAGTGCGGGCGGAGCGGCGCATGGCAGAGGCCAGCAAGGCCTCGCAGCCGCGTTGGGTTGGCAGTCCAGATTCGGGGTCGTGGGTGGCAGTGCGAGTTTGCTGAATCAAGCTCCGTTGTCGGCGGCGTTCCGCCCTGGCTTGCTCGCTACCGTCGCTTGCGAGGCACTCAATGGTGTCGTCAACCCCGGTGACGATGGAGCGAACCAAGCTGAACTGCACGGTCAATTTAGGCTGACGCGACCGAGCAGACCTAGGTCCAAGTTTGATCGAAACTGAATCAGCCAGCTGTCCAACCACTCGCACAAACCCTGCAAGGACTGCGGCTGAATCATTCGGAGAGCACAACCCGATCACGTGCATGCCGAGCACGCCATCGATATCGGAATCGAACAACGCGGCGAAGGAATGATTGGCTGAAACAATGTGTCCTTCGGTATCAAGTGTTGCCAGCGCCGCTCGAGTTTCGAGGCCGGACTGAGTAATCGTCATGTCTGCAGTATCGGCAGGCCAGTGCCTCTAGTTGAGGCTCGCGGCAGGGAATGCACCTAGGCAAATCTACCTGCGTCGCGAGTCTGGCAAACTATGCAGATGCCGATGCGCGAGGGTTGCAAATTCTTTGAAAGCCGCACATATCCCAATGGGGATGCCGTTAGAAAGTGCGATCTTGACCTAGCACCAGAGGCGCCATGGCGCTGCCCGGAACCTTGTCCGGCGTATCAGCCTCGCTTGGCTGACGTGAACTGGTCCCACGGCTCGTTGGTCACTCCACCGCCTCCCCCCGAGCCAGAAGGCGTGGGCGAGGACCCATCGATTGCAGCACTACTCGACGAGGCCGAGGACATCATCAACTCTGTGGTGGATTCGACTCGGGCCGAGGTGGATGCCGAGGTGGAGGCAAAGTCAAAGGGTTCTCGGGGTTTCGGCGGGATCAAGAAGTTCTTCAAGAAGGGTAAGGACTAGGTCGCAAATACCCTTGCATAGAGGCGAGCAGGCTGAGGTCGATCCGGCGGAGTTGCCTAAGGAGGCGAACGCCGCCTGTAATTCTCCTACGCGGATAGTGTAAATTGCTGCTCGGCCGTTTCGCCCCCTGAACAACGTGAGTAGCAACGTGAGCACAGACTTGAGTACAGACAGTTTCAGTATCGCAATTGCCGATTCCTTGGACGGACCTGCCTGGTTGAGAGAACGACGACATGCTGCAGCAGAGGATGCTGCGCAGATGGCGTTTCCGAGCACTGATTCAGAGGAATGGCGCTATAGCCGAATTGGCGACTTAGACCTTGAGCAGTTCGAGATGATCCCAGCTGCCGATGCCGCTGCAGATGCAGGTCATACAACTGGCGAGATCCCGCTTGCTGTTACTGAGTTCATCCAAGAACTGGGCCAACTCGGCGGGTCGGTCGTGGTCTACAACGGCCGAATTATTTCAACCCATCTGAGCGATCAACTGCTTCAGCAGGGTGTGGTATTCGGTGCCGTGCCCGAGGACGCAACGCCAAAGGGTGCTGCTGAGGTGCTCGGTGCAGTGATGCACGAGGCTCCAGATCTCTTTGGGGCGTATAACGATGCGTTCGGGGCTGATCCAGTCATCCTTGATGTGCCACGCAATCTGGTAATCGACCTTCCCCTTGCGGTGGTGTTCTACGTTGACGTGGCTGACTCAATAACCTTTCCTCGACTCTCGGTCCGAGGTGGCGAGAACAGCCAGTTCTCGTTCATCGAGGCATCGCTTTCTGCAGATGTGCCAGCAGTTGTTGCCCCAGTGACCGAAGTGGTGGTGGGCAGCGCTGCACGCGTCAGCCACAGCGCGCTTCAAGACCTTGGACCTCAGGTCTGGCAGCTCGGCAGCTTTCTTGCCGAAGTAGGCCAAGACGCAACCCTCGATGCGGCATTGGCCGCCATCGGTGGCAGCTACGCACGCCTGCGCATGGACTGTCGACTCGTTGGGCGAGGAGCAAGCGGCAACTTGTCGAGCGCGTATTTCGGGGACGATCATCAGATGCTTGACTTGCGGACTTTTCAAGAACATCAAGCTGCCGACACCACGTCAAAGCTGTTGTTCAAGGGAGCCGTCGCAGACCATTCGCACTCGGTGTACACGGGGTTGATTCGAATCAAGCCTGATGCCCGTGGGTCGAATGCCTATCAAACAAATCGCAACCTGAAACTCTCGGACACTGCTTGGGCCGAGTCGGTTCCCAATCTGGAGATTGAAAACAACGATGTGCATTGCTCGCATGCATCAACTGTTGGTCCAGTCGATGAGGAACAGCGCTTTTATGTTGAAAGTCGCGGTGTGCCCTCGTTGGTGGCCGAGCGACTCATCGTTGCCGGCTTCTTCGACGAGGTCCTCGACCATTTTGCTGTTCCCGCTTTGGCTTCTGCAGCACGTGACAGGGTCAACAAGATTCTTGATTCCCATGTGGGCGCATTGCTTACTAGCGATTCTGCACTGCTTGCCGACGCCTCGAATGAGTCGGCATGAGCAATCCTGCAGTCAGAATCTGCTCGCTGGCCGACCTAACTGATGGGGAAGCCTTGCGCTTTGATGTTGAAGGCCACCGCCTGTGTGTGGTTCGCCTTGACTCAGAGT
>Ga0194035_1001644_pt1 | contig 11599 bp, 11 predicted proteins | sample JunL2320m_MetaG_FD_148680 | JGI IMG/M metagenome (GOLD analysis project Ga0194035, IMG submission 148680) | Anoxic zone freshwater microbial communities from boreal shield lake in IISD Experimental Lakes Area, Ontario, Canada - Jun2016-L239-20m | ecosystem: Environmental > Aquatic > Freshwater >...
TTTATTTTTGGTACAGTAATTACCGTAATTCGATCTGTTGCAATGATGCTAGGTATGATAGTAGTGCTATTAATAATGAATCCACTATTGGCGGCAATAGCGTTTGCGGCTATGCCACTACTTTATTTATCTACTCATATATTTAGTAAAAAATTACAAAAACAATCCGAAGTAGTTACTAATTTAGAAGACAAAATTTACGCAGCTAGCAGCGAAACCGTAGAAAACGTGCGCATAGTACAAGCTTTTAATAAAGAACCAGTACAGTTAAATAGATTTTTGAACTTAAGCAAGAATCGTAATAATGAATCAGTAAAATTAACAGTGCTAGGTAATTTATTTGGAACAACTAATTCGTTAATTAATACTGTCGCATCAACTATTGTTTTACTTATTGGTGGAACATTTGTTTTTAGTGGTAGAACGTCGTTTGGTGCTTTACTGGTATTTACTAGTTATATGGGTAATTTATTAGAACCGCTGCAAAGTTTAAGCGGATCAATTGCTGGCTGGAAAACTCAGCGAACGCAGATTGCTAAATTGTATGACGTAATCGAAGTAAGCGATAAATGGCGAATGGATAGCGGCCCAGAACGACCAGAAAACCTAAAAGGTGAAATTAAACTAGTTAACGTAAGCTTAAATCGGGGATCAAATACGGTCTTAAATGATGTTACTTGGACTATTCCGGCCGGATCAAAAATAGCGCTTATAGGGGCGTCAGGTACGGGTAAGAGCACTTTATTTAATATACTATTAAGATTCTTAGCACCAAGCCAAGGCAAGGTTTTTGTAGACGACATAGAGCTTAAACAATTTGATTTAGGGTATTTGCGCCGTAAGATTGCATTAGTTGATCAAGCTCCAGAACTTATAAGTGCTACAGTCGCCGAAAATATAGCTTTTTCTACGTTAGACGAAGAGCCTATAGATGTCCAGCTAGCCACAGAAGCAGCTGCTAGTTCGGGCGCATTAGAGTTTATACAGGCATTACCTAACCAATTTAACGAAGAGTTATCTATAGGCAGTGACCGTGATTTATCGGGCGGTCAAAAACAGCGTATAAGCCTAGCAAGAGCTTTTTATAAAAAATCACCAATATTATTATTTGACGAGCCGACATCTGCATTAGATGAGTCATCACGAAATCATGTAGCAGAAGCGATAAAAAACATCAAAGAAAAAACGGTCATATTAGTTACGCACGATATGGCAATTTTGTCTGCCGTAGATAGTGTTTTTGTTTTACAAGACGGAAAAATAGTACCCGTAGAAGAAGTCGGAGGCTTGTTGGCATACCGCAAAAAACTCGCCAAAGAAGAAGGTAATAGTTTTGAATATGAAGAACCAGTAGATAACGAAAAACCTACACAAACCGAAGAACCAATCAATAAAGATGTAGTTGTGCAAAAAGTACAAGAAGTAATACCTACTAAAACTGAATCTCGACCAAGAATAGATAACCAGCCTGTTCAAAAGAACAACAAAGACGGCTCGGTAGAAGTATCCCTACATTAATTTTTTAGCAATAGTTTATATAAGTTGCTTAACCGGCGTACAATTAATGTATATAGGAGGGGTATTAAATGTTGCATGCTACTCACGAACAAATTAAATTAGTCGGAATAAAGATAGGTCTTAATAGCGAAGAGATAGAGCGAATACTAGAAGTTGACGCGCATCACGAGTTTGATATTATTCTTAAAAACGGACAAAAACATAAAGCATTTAGGGTTCAGCATAGTGACGCCAGGGGACCATATAAAGGCGGCATTAGGTTTCACCCAGATGTAGATGGCGACGAAGTTAAAGCGCTTGCAACACTTATGAGCTTAAAAACTGCGGCTGTTAATATTCCGCTTGGTGGTGCAAAAGGTGGGGTTAGAGTTGATCCTAAAATGTTAAGTTTAGAAGAACTAGAAGAGCTGTCCAGAAAATACGTACAAAAACTTGCTCCTCACATAGGTCCAAATAAAGACATACCTGCGCCAGATGTAAATACCGATCCAAGAATAATCGATTGGATGGTAGATGAATATAGTAGGATTTCTGGCGATACTACTAGAGGAAGTTTTACTGGTAAAAGCATTGCTGGAGGAGGTAGTGAGGGCCGCGATGCAGCAACAGGCCGTGGCGGCGTTATTGTACTGTCTGAATATCTTAGGTTAAAAGGTAAGTCAGATAAAAAAATTAGCTACGCAATTCAGGGATTTGGAAACGTTGGATCTTTTTTTGGACTTGTAGCAGCAAAAGAACAAAAAAATTGGCGCTTGCTGGCAGCTACAGATAGTAGTGGTGGAATATATGAAAAAAATAGCCTTTGGCCATCTGAGCTTGAAGATTTTAAAAAATCTGGGGGTCGTTTACGTGATTACGGCATAGGACAAAAAATTAATAATGACGAACTTGTTGCGGCAGATGTAGACGTACTAGTTTTGGCCGCACTCGGTAATGTAGTAAATGTATCTAACGCTCATTTAGTAAAGGCAAAGATCATTTTAGAGTTAGCAAATGGTCCTGTTGACGATAAAGCTCATAAATTACTAGAAGCACGCGGCGTAATTGTTATTCCAGATATATTAGCAAACGCAGGCGGTGTTATAGTCAGCTACCTAGAATGGTTACAGAATTTAAACCAAGAACATTGGACGAAAAATAAGGTAAACAAACAGCTTAATAGTTTACTAAAAGAAGCTGTAATAAACATATTTGACAGATCGGTAAGTTCAAAAATGAATATTAAAGAAGCGGCTTTAGCGGTAGCGATGGAAAGAATTTTAATGGCCCGTTAGCTTGTTAGCTATATGCAAACAGACTATAATTATAAGCATAATAAACTTAAGTCTAAAAGTAAGTATATATGACAAAAAAAGTAAAAAAATTAAGTCAAAAAAATCAGATTTGGTTTAATGCTAAAAAAGCAGGATGGGGATGGTGCAGTCCAAAACTATGGCAAGGTTGGGCCGTACTTTTAGTCTGTTTTATTGTTGGCTTAGCGCCTTTAGTGTATGTTTGCGCAATTTACGACGGTGACCTTTACTGTAAAAGTGTTATAAACAAAGGCGTAGTAATTAACTGCAATCCAAACGGTATGTTTAGTTTATATATTGCTGCGTCTATGATGTGGTTTGCGGCACTAATATTTGCCTTTGCAATAGTCCTAAACATAAAGGGCGAAAAACCTTTTTGGCGATGGCCAAATAAAAAAGGAGATAACGATGCAAAAAAATCTTAATTTAACAAAAGAACAAGAAGACGTTTTATTTTCTGGTGCAACTGAAGCTCCGGGATCAGGAAAATTATTGCACAATACTGAAAACGGTATTTATTCGTGTGCAAATTGTGGTTCTGAATTATTTATGTCAAATACTAAGTTTGACAGTGGAAGCGGTTGGCCTAGTTTTTATAAACCCAAAGAATCCGATGCGGTTGTGCTGATTAAAGATAGCTCTTTAGGAATGGAGCGCGTAGAAGCGGTATGTAAAACATGTGGGGGGCATTTAGGACACGTCTTTGATGATGCCTATGACCAACCATCAGGACAAAGATATTGTATAAATTCTCTTAGTTTATCGTTCAAGAAAGATGCTAAAGACAAGGCTTAATTAGTGGAGTTTCATAAACCAAACCAATCAAGTGTTAAAAAACGTTCGTATAAATTTATGAATAAACGAGCACTTTATGTAGTTGGAATAATTTTGTGTATAGTTTTAGTATATTTGGCATTTACGTTTTTTAGTAAAGACAAAAAAAGCACAGAAAAGGTAGTGCAAATACCCGAAATTGTAAATAAAGATACGGTAAAAAAAGTTGATTACTCATCTGTCGATGGCCGATATTTATTTAATGGAACAGTCGTAATAGCTAGGGCGGTAGAAAAGTACGCCAGAGGCGATTTTGCACAGCCCTTTAGCCAGTTAGATACTTTTAATCGAGCCGCATATGACGGTTGGTCTACAGATTTTGAGTGCCCAATTACCAATAATGTTGTTCCTTATGAGACACAGATAAATAATTTAGTGTTCAACTGCCGTCCAGAATTTTTGCCTGGTTTAACAAAATATTTTAACTTGTTTGATTTAGCAAATAATCACACAGACAACCAGGGTGGTCAGGCAGGACTTGAAGAAACACGGCAGCATTTAAAAGATTCTGGAGTTCAGTATTTTGGTAACTTTGACCCTACTAAATTAGGGGATATTTGTGAAGTTATTGCTCTGCCGGTTAGACTACAAAAAACAGACAAATCAGAAGAAAAATCATTTATGCCAATTGCGTTTTGTGCATGGCATTATTTTAATTACAATCGTGGTCCAACAGCAGATGAACTTGCGGTAGTTAAAAAATTCTCGGACATTATGCCAGTGTTTGGTTTTGTAGAAATGGGTAACGAATATCAGGCTAAGGCTAGTGATACCCAAAGAACTATAGCTCACCAAATCATTGATACCGGTGCTGAATTTTTGTTTGCAAACAATCCTCACTGGGTACAAGATAGCGAAGTTTACAAGGGTAAGTTGGTAGTTTACAGCCTAGGAAACTTTATATTCGATCAAATAGATGCAGAGACTCAGCGTGGTGTTAGTATTGATGCAACTATCAAAATTCCTTATGACGATAATGTTGCTAAGTGGATAACGTTAGGAAAAACTTGTTTTGATTTTAAGGACACATGTTTACAGAATGCTCAAAATCAAGGTCTATCAAAAGTTAAGCTTAGCATTCAATATGCACCAGTAGCTAACCAAAACGGAGCACAAAAAATTACACAAAAGGCTTCGGCCGTAGTCCAAAAAGCCGTAGAAGAAAGATTAAATTGGCTAGCTGTAGCTAAACAACTCGGTCAATAGCTGTATACTGTTAGTTATGGAAATAGATAAATCAACATTACCGACAAAATTTTTGTGGTTAGACCTAGAAATGACAGGTCTAGATGTAGACAAAGACTTAATATTAGAAATAGCAGTAGAAATAACAGATGCAAATCTACAAACATTAGCTACCTATGAATCAAGAATCAAGCAACCAAAAGATGTTGTATTGGATAGGATTCAAAAAAACGTATGGTGGCAGGGATATCCGCAGAACCGAGATGATTTTATTCAAAATCTGGACGGAGCAAAAGCTATAGAAGTAGCCGAACGCGAGATAATTGCACTTATAGAGCAACATTTTGGTGCCGAACCTGCAGTTTTAGCAGGCAATAGTATTTATAATGACCGCAATTTTATAAGGTCACATATGAAAGAACTAGAACTAAAATTGCATTACCGAATGCTAGATGTAAGTAGTTTTAAAGTATTGATGCAGGCAAAATACAACGAAGTATTTGAAAAAGATTCAGCGCACAGAGCTTTTGAAGACGTACAGGCAAGCATTGCCGAGCTTCAGTATTATTTGGATTGGTTTGAATCTAAAAAATGACCCACAAAGAACTAGAAGAGTATGTTTTAAGTTTTCCTAATGCTAAGTTAACGTATCCTTTTGGTAAGGACGTCGCAGTTTATAAAGTACCGGCAGGGGACGAAGATAAGATGTTTGCTTTAATACCAGAAAATTCTGATCCTCTTCAAATAAGTTTAAAATGTGACCCGCAATTAGCTATTTTACTGCGCGAAACTTACGTAAGTGTAATGCCCGGTTACCACCTAAACAAAAAGCATTGGAACACCGTAGTGCTTGGTGCAGAACTACCGTGGGAAGAAGTTCAAGGGTTTATTACACATAGCTACAATCTTGTCATTGAAAAATAAGTATAGTTTTAGTAGCTAAATATCATGGTCGCAGGATGCGACCGCATTTATTCCATTTTGTATCCCAGTTGGTTTGCCATACTTTGCCAACGCTAAGTATGAAAGATTTTGCTTATTGGAAAGAAGACTTTATTGGGTTTTTTGGGCGTTTGCAATAACTTTTGCATTAGCCTGAAGTGTATTAATAAGCGCACGTTCATTTTTTGTAGAAACGTCATTTCCTAATGTTTTTATATCTTTTTGGTAACTAATTACTAGAGTATTTAAAACTAATGTAAGTTTTTCGTCGTATTGATTTGCTTGTTCTGCGGCAGCTAATATCTTGTCATTGTTGGTGTCTTTTTTAGAAGCCAGTACTTTTTCGTCTATTTTAATTCCTGCGCCCTTTAGGTAGGCTAGGGTATCTGTTTTTTCGCTAGTAGTTATAGATTTAATAGAAGTTGCATAATTTTTTATACTGGCGTTCCTGGCTTTTGCGTAACCTAAGTCAGATATGCGAATTATTTCTGTTTGTTCGTCCAGAATTTTTTTATATAAAGTGTAATCTTTTTTATTGGCAGATATAAAAACCGAAAGTACAACTACAACAATAGTTACAACGACCAATATAAATATTATCGAATAAAGTATAGTTTGTTTTTTGCCGCCATTATTGCCGCCACTAAAAAAACTAGCTTTTTTAGGAGTAGGAGCATTAAGAATATAGTCGTATTGACCAGTATTTTGAGGTATTTGGTTTGGATCCATCATGCTTATGATATCACGAGATAGTTGCTTATGCTGTACCTGTCGCAATAAAGACTGTAACCTATAAGTATGGATGCCGTTGCAGATATAAAAGATCGCCTTGCCATAGAAGATGTCGTTGCAGAATACGTTCAATTAAAACGTGCCGGACGTAACTTTAAGGGCCTAAGTCCTTTTGCTAACGAAAAATCTCCTAGTTTTGTCGTTAGCCCAGAAAAACAGATATGGCATGATTTTAGTAGTGGCAAAGGGGGAGATGTATTTGGTTTTATAATGGAAGTCGAAGGGCTTGATTTTAAGGGGGCGCTAGAACTTTTGTCGCGCAAGGCGGGCGTAGATTTAACTCAATATAAAACTGGTGGTACCGGTGTAGACAATTCAAAAACCAAAGAACGAATGCATGCAGTACTTGAAACGGCAGCACGTTTTTACCAAGTTCAGTTAACAAAAAATATGAGCGCGCTAGAATATACTCGTAAAAAACGAGCTTTTAGCAAAGAGACAATTTTGCAATTTAGACTTGGATATAGTCCTACGGGCGGAAAAGAACTTCTTTCGTATTTATTAGGAAAATCTTATACATTAGACGAAATAAAAAAAGCAGGATTAGTGTCTGAGCGTTCTGCAGGAACTAGCGATATGTTTAGGGGAAGATTAATGGTGCCTCTTTGCGATCAACAGGGCGCAGTAGTAGGATTTACGGCTAGGCAATTAGATTCAGATCCTAACGCACCAAAATATATTAATACACCCGCAACACTTTTGTATGACAAAGGTCGTCAGGCGTACGGCCTACATTTAGCAAAAGAATCAATAAGAAAGCTAGGATTCGTAGTAATAGTAGAAGGGAACTTAGATGTTATTGCTAGTCATCAAGTTGGGGTTACTAACGTAGTCGCAACCGCCGGAACAGCTATGACAGCGCAACACCTTAAAGCCTTAAAACGATTCACGTCAGACATTAGACTATGTTTTGACCAAGATAGTGCGGGTCAAAACGCAGCAGAACGGGCAATAGATTTAGCCAACGATGTAGGCGTTACATTGCAGATGATAACAATTCCAGCCGGTAAAGACCCCGACGAATTAATACAAAAAGATGTATCAGCTTGGCAACAAGCGATCAATAAGCCGCAGTATGTTATTGACTGGCTTATGGACAGATATGAATCTCAGCTGGATATAACCAGTGCAGTAGGAAAGCGTAAATTTACAGATGTGGTTCTGCGCTTAGTAAGAAGACTTAAAGATCCTGTAGAGCTTGATCATTACATAGGGGTGTTAGCTAAAAAAATTGATATTAGCAATGAAGCGCTTAGGCAAAAACTTAATCAAACAGAAGTTGCCCCTGTGCGACGGCTAAAAGCTTTAAAAAATGAAGTAGAACTTGCTAGCGAACTTCGCGATCAAAAAATTATGGGGCAACACTTACTTGCAATTACGCTAAGGTTTCCAGAACTAAGACAGATACTAAGTGGATTACCTAAAGATGTTTTTGTAGAAAAGAGCGCTCAAGATTTAAGTGATTTTTTGCAAGAAAATTTAGATTATGAACTTACAGACGAACCATCTTCTCTTAATTCCTTGAGAAACATAGCAGATTATGTTAAAATGTTGTTACTTCTATCTGAAGAACTCTACCAAACAACAGAGGAATCCGAGCTTTCGTATCAAACCGAACACTTGGTTTCTCGACTGGTAACAGAGTACATAAAAAACAAAAAACGACAACTCATAGAAAGCCTTAGTAGCAGTGACGATTCAGACACAGCAAAAACGCTAATAAAAGTAAAAGAGCTCGATGAGCTAAGTAAAGTGTATAGATTACACTCTTAAAGTCCAGGAAGGATAAACCAAGTGGCAGACGAACCAAAAAATAAGCCTACAGAATCTTTAGAAAATGCAAAAAATGATCTTATAGAAAAAGCTAAAAAAAGCGGCAAAATAGATCAACGAGATATAAATGCAGCTATTGCGGACACCCCTGAAAACGTAGACATTTTGGATGTCTTATACGGTGAACTAGCAGAACTTAAGATTGATATTACAGGAGTAACCGAACCAAAGCCGGAAGATCTTAGCGACGAATGGACAGCCGAAGACGGTGAAGAAATCGTTATAGACGAAAAAATGTACCTAGACGACATCGCAGATGACTCTGTACGTTTGTATTTGCGTGAAATCGGTAAGATTCCACTATTAAAATCAGACGAAGAACTTGCACTAGCTCAGCGTGTTGTAGCTGGTGATCGTGAAGCTAAGGACCAGATGGCCGAAGCTAATATGCGTTTAGTAGTAAGTATTGCAAAAAGATACGTAGGTCGTGGCCTTGATCTTCTTGACCTTATTCAAGAAGGTAACACTGGACTATTGCGTGCAGTAGAAAAATTTGACCCAGACAAAGGCTTTAAGTTTAGTACATACGCAACATGGTGGATTCGCCAAGCTATTACACGTGCTATAGCTGACCAAGCTCGTACTATTCGTATACCTGTTCACATGGTTGAAACTATTAACAAGTTACTACGTACTCAGCGACGTTTAACTCAAGAACTCAATCGTGAACCTACAAACGATGAAATTGCCAAAGAGATGGAAATTGACGTTGATAAAGTAGAGCACATAATGAAAATCAAACAGGACATTAGCTCGTTAGACGCAAGCGTTCGTGACGACGACGAAGACAGTGTATTGGGTGACTTTATTGAGGACGAAGATACAATTAGTCCAGAAGAATCAGCTACTAATCAGTTGCTTAAAGAACACGTAAAACAGTTACTTTCTGGACTTACTGACCGCGAACAAAAAATTCTTAAACTAAGATTTGGACTAGAAGACGGCAAGAGTCACACCCTAGAAGAAGTAGGCCAAGAATTTAGCGTAACGCGTGAACGTATTAGACAGATTGAAGCTAAGGCTTTGGCAAAACTGCGCAAGCACAAAGACAGTCGTAAATTGATGGATTACCTAAAGTAATCTAACTGTTCAGTATATTTGAACAAGTAATTTAGTAACAGGGGCGTGGTAAACTAAAAATATGATTTTACTAGGACTTTCGGGTACAAACGGCAGTGGTAAGGATTCTCTTGCTCAGTTTTTGGTCGAAGAACATAATTTTTTGTTTGTAAGCAGCAGCGATCTTTTGCGTGAAGAAGCCAGAAAAAGAGGGCTCGGGGTAGAGCGAGATATTTTACGCGATATTAGTGCAGAGTGGAGACGACAAAGCGGGCTTGGCGTACTTGTAGATAAAGCCATAGAAACTTACAAATCCGAAGGCGGAGATGTAGCATATGCAGGGCTTATTACTGGTAGTTTAAGAAACCCAGGCGAAGCAGATCATTTACACGAGCTAAAAGGTAAAATGATTTGGTTAGACGCGGATTCTAAAGTTAGATTTAATCGAATTACGTCAAAAGACAGAGGTAGGGGTGATTTAGAAAACAATCATTCTTACGAAAAGTTTATTGCCGATGAAGTTTTAGAAATGGATCACAGTGGAGATCACGCAACTCTTAGCCTGGCTGGAGTAAAAGATCGCTGCGATATTTTTATAGAAAACGACAGTCAAGATATTAGTACATTTAACAAACTTATTGCTAAGTCACTAGGGCTTTAACCGTAATGAGTAAGTTAAGCGAACATACATCCAGATTAATAAATTATAAAAATGAAATCGACGATGAAATTATTTTTCATAGCAAAAATTTAAAAGAACAGACAGTACAAAAATTTACCGAATATTCGGCAGTAGGTGTAGACGCCTATACTCAGGTTCTGGCAAGAGGTGGCAAGCGCATACGAGGTGCTTTAACGATTGTTGGCTACGAAATGTGCGGTGGAAGTAATAAAAAAATAATACTTCAAGCGGCAAGTGCAATCGAAATGACGCACGCCTATATTTTGGTATTAGATGACATTATGGATAAGTCCAAAATTCGCCGGGGTGGTCCGTCCGCCCATGTATTGCTAGAAAACTATCATAAGCAAAATCAGTTAGCAGGCGATTCTGGTCATTTTGGTGAGTCTATTGCTATAAATGCTGCACTTATAGGTTCTCATTATGCGCAGGGTCTGATTGCTTCATTAAATACAGATGCACACCTTAAATTAAGGGCACTGTCGTTACTAAACGATGCAATAATTGTTACGGGTCACGGACAAATAAACGACATATTTAATGAGGTTGTAGACGAAGTTAGTGAGCGAGCTGTGGATCAAGTATTAGAATGGAAGACCGCACAGTACACCTTTTTAAACCCACTGCAATTTGGCATGACATTGGCTGGTGCAAGTAAAAAAACTATTGAATCTGTACATGAGTATTCGATGCACGCAGGTAGAGCTTTTCAGATTACAGATGACATATTAGGAACTTTTGCTAGCGAGCAAGAAGCAGGTAAGAGCCCTATGGATGATATTCGTGAAGGCAAGCGGACTGTACTTGCCGTAGAAGCCTTGAATAGGTCCGACAGCGGCGACAAAAACTTTTTGATTCAAATGTTAGGTAACGAAAAACTTACGTATATTGAATTTATTAGATGTAAAGAAATTTTTACAGAAACAGGCGCGTTAAACTTTGCCCAGACTAAGGCTATTGAACATGTTTCAAAGGCAAAAGAATCATTAAAAGGTTGTATTGGAGTTTTTTCTGAGGGTGGCATAGAATTTTTAGATCTGCTTGTAACTAGTTTACTAGGAAGAAGTAAGTAGTTTGTAGTTTTTACTGCAGTATACGAACACTTTTTTTGTCATACTATAAACATGAATATATTTAAAAACGGAAGGTTAACTTACTACTGGAGTAGTAGATTTTTTCCTAAAGGAATGCGTGATGACGTATTTAAGTTGTATTCATTTATAAATTTAGTACATAATTTTGTAGACCAAACACCTAGTAATTTAGCTAAATTTGAATATATCGAAGTTAGATGGACAACGATAAAATCAGAACTTGCAAACGGTTTTGTGACTTCACCATTAGACGATTCTGTAAGTGAAAAAGCGTTATCGAATATTGCTTACATTGTTCATCGTCACGGTTGTGATCCTGCATGGGTAGACGCGTTTTTAAAAAGTATGAGATGGGATATTCAAAAACA
>Ga0194035_1001648_pt1 | contig 11595 bp, 13 predicted proteins | sample JunL2320m_MetaG_FD_148680 | JGI IMG/M metagenome (GOLD analysis project Ga0194035, IMG submission 148680) | Anoxic zone freshwater microbial communities from boreal shield lake in IISD Experimental Lakes Area, Ontario, Canada - Jun2016-L239-20m | ecosystem: Environmental > Aquatic > Freshwater >...
TCTGCTTACGAAGCCCATTAAGGCTGATCGCATATTTGCTTACCGATTTGTGGAAGCCATTGGTTTTAGCAGTTGGGCTTTTGTTATATTAGGCAGCCCGATCCTTATTGCTTTTGGGGTCGTTGCAGATTCGCCGATTCTCTTTTATATCTACCTGCCTTTTTTCTTTTTCGGGTATGTGCTGATTCCCGGTTCGATAGGTGCTGTATTGTGTCTGTTGATAGCAGGGCTTTTACCAAAAGGTAAAAAGTTGTTCTTCAGTATTATGGTGGTTGCATTTGTGTTTCTTGTGCTTTCAGGAATGGGAAGGTTTTTCAGTTCGGTAAAGAAAGATGGTATTGATCGTGAGTTTGTTGATGCAACACTCAGGCAGTTTGAGTTTTCAAGATGGTCGGGTCTGCCTTCTTATTGGATTTCCCGGGGGCTTCGGGCTGCAGGGCGTGGCGATGTTTCCAGCGCCAACTTTAATCTTTTGTTAATTTGGTCGAATGGGATGATGCTTTATCTTGGCGGTGCATTGCTTTCCAAGGTGCTTTATCGCAAGGCATTTGACAGGATGATTGCTTTTGGATCAGGTTCGAAGAAGTCGAGTAAGCCCTTTTTTCTAGATCGATTATTTGAAAAGGCTCTGGGGTTTCTTGGCTCTGCAAGAAGGGCGCTTATACTCAAAGATTTTCGTGCATTTCGCAGGGAGCCAAGGCAGTGGGTGCAGGTGCTTGTTTTTGGATTCCTTCTTTTCCTTTATTTTGGAAGTGTTCGCAGATCCTTTCGCGGCGAGGTGACATGGCCTTATCAAAATGGGGTTAGCATGCTCAATTTGTTTGCTGTTTCGTTGCTTCAATGTACTTATGTTGGAAGATTTGTTTTTCCAATGATTAGTCTTGAAGGTAAGAATTTTTGGATACTTGGATTGGTGCCTATGCCGCGTGAATCCATTCTCTGGGCCAAGTTTCATTTTGCTTTTTGGAGCACCACACCTATTGCGATTCTTCTGGTTATCTTTAGTGATTTTATGTTGAAAATGCCTTTTGATTATCACCTTGTACATATTTGGACAACCCTTGTTGCAAGCATTGCGATCTGTGCATTGGGCGTTGGTTTGGGGGCTTGCCTGCCTAACTTCAAGGAGACCGATCCTTCAAAAATTGCCGCAGGCTTTGGGGGCACTCTTAATCTGGTGATCTCGCTTTTTCTTCTCATCCTCTTAATGGGTTTGATTTCTGGAATCTGGCATATGAATCACACCGGGGAAACTTATTCCAATCCTTCGTTTACGGGTATTCTTTTTATTATTGCAGGCATTGCCAGCGGTTCGGTGATTGGCTTGATGGCGGCTCTCATCCCCATGGCGATGGGATCACAAAACCTTCGCTCCAAAGAGTTTTAGCTTACGCCATAAGCTTTCGGGCAGTTTTGCAAATGTAATCTGTTGCTTGTGCTACTTCGTCCGCAGTTGAATACCGCCCCAAGGTAAGCCGTAATGCCCCTTCGGATTGGTGTCGTGGGGTGAGCATTGCGCATAAAACAGCGGAATACAATACTTTGCCTTCATGGCATGCAGACCCGGTTGACGCTGCGATTTCAGGCGTTTGCTCTAATATTTCCCAACCTTTGCAACCAAGGATACTTACATTAAGGGTGTTTGGCAGGCCCAGGGTTGGGTGGCCATTGAGCACAATTTTATCACCTAGCTCTTTTTTTAACCCTTGGAAAAGTTGTTCTCTGAGGTTTGTTAATCGGGTAGTTTCTTGGGCGATATTTTCAGTTGCAATCAGCGCGGCTTCGCCTAGGCCTGCAATGTAATGCACATTTTCGGTGCCTGCTCTTAAACCAGATTCGTGGCCTGCCCCATGAAGGTAAGGCCCTATGTTTACCCCTTTTCGAATATACAATGCACCTATGCCTTTTGGGGCATATAGCTTGTGCCCTGCGATGGTTAGAAAATCAACACCCAGTTGTTTGACATTTAGCGGGACTTTTCCTGTGGATTGGGCAGCGTCTGAGTGAAACAAAATGTTTTTAGATCGGGCGATTTCTGAGATTTTCTCGATCGGTTGTAATGTACCCACTTCGTTATTCGAATGCATGATGCTAATTAGCTTGGTGTTTTTGCGAATGGCTTTTTTGATTTCTCCCGGATCTACCATGCCTTGGCGATCTACACCCACGGTGCTTATTTCAAATCCCAGCGATGCAAGATATTGTGCAGGCTTGTAGGTTGCTGGGTGCTCGATCGCACTTATGATTAAGTGCCCTTTTCTTGCAAACATCCTTTTTAGAAAACCTGTCAAATCTGCCATCATGGTCGCCAATATTGCCTGATTGCTCGCCTCGGTACCTCCCCCTGTGAATATTATTTCTTCGGGTTCTGCGTTGATGGATTTCGCAAGCTTTTGTCTAGCAGTTTCCACAATAAGCTTTGCGGCTTTACCGTAGGCGTGGGTACTTGATGGGTTCCCAAAATCATCTTTGTTAAGGGAATCGCAGATTATCTTCGAAACTCTTGGGTCGATGGGGGTTGTTGCGTTGTAATCAAGGTATATTGGTTTCATAGGGTTCGTAGGTTGTTTAGTTGTTAACGATTATTGTGGTGCTTCCTTGAATATAGTCAGTATATCAGAAAGAGTTTGACCATTATTTCTTGAATATCGGTTATTTTGGGTAACATTTGATAGGTAGAGTGGGGCGATTTTGGTTTTAGTGCTTTGAGTATCGTTTTATATTGAGGTGTTTTATGTACAGTGTCATTTTACTTGCAGCCATGGCGGGAAATTCTGAAGCTCCAGCATGGCATTTAAAGAAAGCTTATGCAGTAAACGCATATGGTGGTTATGTGTATCAGCATGGGGTATATGGTGGTGGTTATGGGGCCTCGTATAATTACGGGCCTTATTATGAAACAGGATTTGGTTACTCTTATCGGGGAACCGGTAATGGGGTCTATTATGGGCCGTATTTAAAGAACCCAATGTATTCATCGCCTGCTAGTGTCATCCCGAGAAGCAAACCAGTAGCCCCGGTTGAGGAAGTTTTGCCTGTTCCTAAGGTAGAGGAAAAGAAACAGTCTTCTACTACAAATAAGGCCAGACTTTTTGTTGAAATTCCATCTAATGCTAACTTGTTTATTGATGGTAAACCATTTGCGGTGAGTGATGGTTTTGGTACTTTCACGACACCCGAGCTCGAATCTGATAAAACTTATTCTTACCTGTTGAAAGTTGAGATGGAGCAAAATGGCACTAAAGTTGTTGATACTAAAAAAGTGATTCTTAAATCAGGCGATCGTATTACTGCAAGCTTTATCGATGCTGATAAACAGGGCGCCTCTGTTAAGCTAAAGTAATCAACAAAGGTTTTAAATTTGAAGATAGAATCTGAGATAGATTTGAGGATGGCTTTTATGCCATCCTTTTTTATTTAGGGCAGCAAAGTAATTATGTAAAGAAACAGCCCGATCATGCCAAGAAACGAAAGCATTCTTACACCCCAGCGATAGGCTTCAATGCTGATAATTTTCCAGTCATCATGGCGGGTTGCGCTGTAAACAAGGCTGATTACAAGAATTAAAATAGGCAGGTGCCAGTAATATCCAGCAGCAATAATCGGTGTCACGATTGGGTCCATCAATCAAATTCCTATTTAGCTTTTGGTTTATCAGGGATAAGCAAAACCGGGCCCATAAGAGCATCATAGATGACCATGATGTTTAATACCCCTGCAATGACCGTGTATACCCAACCTAGATCCCAAGATCGGTCACTTCTATTTTGTAATAAGTTAAGTTCAGTTTCAGGAGGTGTGCGTTGATATTTGCCTAGATAAGGATCAAGCGGGGGATCTGATTCTTCATCGTAATTATAGTTTTGGTAAATGGCGGGCCATGCCGATATCCCTATCCAGAACTGCCCTGCGAATTGCATTCTATAACCAATGCAGTTGGGGATTTTGAAATTAAAAGGAAGAGACATGGGAGCAAGGTTTTTTGCTTGTGGAAGGTATACATTGCTCCATTGGCCTAGCATCATGCCGTAGTAAAATAAGCCATTGACGCAGAAAAAGAAAAGAAGTCCTTTGCCAATACGGCCTTGAAAAATCTGGCCCAACCCTGGAACAAGATAGCTTAATAGTGCCCCAGGCACTCCAAAGATGCTGTAATTCACAGGTGCGATTTTGTGTTCGGGTAAATTTTCGTCGGTAAGATTCATTTCGGAGGTAGTTCCTGTCCATCGAATTCTTTTTCTAACTTACAACAGGATACAGTAATTCATTTCATAGGCCAACCGAAAGAACTGCTTAAATATAAAGCAGCGGCACAAACAAAAAGAATGATCCCCAAGAACCCAACCGCATCAAGCAGCACAGTTTTTAATTTGGAGCGTTTTTTTCTTTCAGTGGGTTCGCTTTTTGAGCTGAAATTTAAGGGAGTTGAACCCTTGTTCGTGTTTATATCAAGTTGCACTGCCAAGGGAGTTGGTTTTAGAATTTCAGTCGGAAGTTCGTTTGATTGTGCTAGCGGTTTTATTTCTTTTTGTTGTTTTTCGAGTTCTTCTTGGCGTAATTTTTCCCATGATTGGGCCAGAGGCGCCCAAGTTAAAGGCGAGGGTTTCCAACCTGATAACGGTTCAGATGGTTGCGTGGATTCGACTTGCCCTTTTTCGATTTTAGGAGGTGATTCAGAGGCGCTTTGGGGGTATCTGTTAAGTATTGATTGCGGGGTAGCAGGCTTATATTCTTCTTTTGGAATTTGAGCGATTGCAGGCGCCGTTGCGGGTGGAATGGTGCTGGGTTCAATTATTTTTGGTGCCCAAGGTGCTTCGCCTGGCGAAAATATTCCCATCGATGAAAAGTCTGGGTCAGCTTTTTGAGGCGCTTCAGCAGGAATATTGGCCTCGGGAAGGTTGAGCATTTTTTGCACTAAAACATCGAGTTCATCGAGTTGTTTTCTGGTAAGGTGCAAATTACTTGTAGGATTATGGGTGTTGGACACGAAAACCTCGGTTAACCTCTGGGCTTTAAGAAACGGCCTTAAAAGCATATCGGTTGACTTAATATTGGGACAGGAAATAGCAACAATGTCGGAACGATTCTACACCAGTTTGGAAATAACCTTGGGGACGATGGAGCTGCGGGGTCCCGAGGCTCACCATCTTGCCGTTGTCTCCAGAATTACCCCAGGCAGCTTGATTGCCTTGTTTTCTGGGGATGGCAGAGAATTTTCTGCTGAAGTTCTCGAAGCTAAAAAAAGTTGCGTGCTCTTGGATGTTAAATCTGTAGCAGAGGTTTGCCGTGAACCCAAGGTTAAGCTTACCATTTTTGCATCGATTCCAAAGGCCCAGCGCTGCGATTTTCTTATCGAAAAACTCACCGAGATAGGTGTTTTCCGCTTTGTTCCCCTTGATTGCGAATATTCGGTAATCAAGGCCAAGCAGATTAATACCGATAAATTGCGCCGCAGTGTTATCGAGGCCAGTAAACAATGCCTCAGAAATCAGTTCATGGAGATTGCTGAACCTATCACCTTTACGGAATCTTTACAAAACATTAACGAATCCGAATTGAATCTGTTTGCAAATGTTGAGGAGGGGTCATCAGGTAAAATTGTTCGTGGCCCAATCGAAAAAGTGAACATCTGGATTGGCCCTGAAGGTGGGTTTTCTCCAGCCGAGGTAAAGTTGGCCTTGGATAAAGGACTTAAAATTATCTGTGTCGGGAAAACTATCTTAAGGGTAGAAACTGCTGCTGTTGTTTTGGCAGGCCTTGCCATTCATAGTAGTTAGGGTTACTAGTTGCTGGCTTTTTCGCAATAATCGACCATGGTGGCAACTTCGGTTCGCATATCTTTACGATGTACAATTCGATCAACAAACCCATGTTGCATTAAAAATTCGCTGGTTTGGAAGCCTTCTGGTAGCTCTAGTCGAACGGTGTTCCAGATCGTGCGCTTGCCTGCAAAGCCAATAAGTGCGCCTGGTTCTGCAATAATTATATCGCCTTGAAAGGCAAAACTTGCAGCAACGCCACCCATCGTGGGATTGGTTAGCACGCTGATATATAAGCACCCCGCTTGGTGATGTCTGCCAAGTGCTGCAGAAACTTTAGCCATTTGCATGAGGGAAAGAATACCTTCCTGCATGCGTGCACCGCCTCCGGAACCGCTGACGAAAATCAGAGGCAGTTTTAAACGGGTTGCTTCTTCAGCTGCCCTGCAAAGCTTTTCGCCCACCACAGATCCCATCGATCCTGCCATGAATGCGAAGTCGGTTATCCCAACTACGACTGGCCTGCCTCGAATAAAACCCCTGCCCACAGCAGCAGCGTCAAGAAGCGAGGTTTTAGCCTGCTCCGATAAAATTCTTTCTTTGTAAGTAATGCGATCCTTAAACCCAAGTGGATCGCATGGGCGAAGATCTCGAAACCATTCTTCGAAGCTATCCTCATCTAATAGCTGGTCGATTCGTTCTTTGGTAGGTATGTAGAAGTGGTAATCGCATTCAGGGCAGATATTAAACTTGTTTTCCATTTCTTTGCGAAAAAGGCTGGCTTTGCATCCTGGGCAGCGAACCCAAAGTCCTTCGGGAACCCCTCTTTTAGGTCTACCTGACAATGCGCTTGGCTGGTTTACATCACCCGGATTCATAACTTGCGATTCCTGTAACCTTGGGTATTTCTGTTGCGATCCTTCACTAAGTATTAATCATAGTCATTTAGGGTATTTCAGCAAAGATCTTATCGCTATTCCGCAAATCGTAATGCAACAATAGGTTTAAATCGAATGAAAAGTCAAAAAAAGGTCGCTATCCTTGTTTTTATGCTTCTTTTTAGAAATATTATGATCAAATTAACAAAATTTGCAGAGATTGGCCTTCACAGGATGAACAAATATTACTAAATTGATAATGATTGTGATATTTGTTTTGTGGGGTTCTTTATTTCAATGAAAAGGTTCAATTTCGAATTCTTATTTTCGGGTACGAATGCTGCTTTATTTGGTGGCTTCGTTGCATTTTTGCTTCTATTCTTTGCAATTCAACCCATCCAAAAACGCGCTGTTTCTACCACTCTCGAACTGCTTCATGTTTCTTTCGATCCCACTCGTGAAGTTATTCACGAAATTAACGAGGCTTTTGCTCTAGATTGGCAAAAATTTAAAGGTGGGAATGTTCAGATTTTTCAGTCGCATGGAGGCTCAGGCAGTCAGGCGCGTTCCATTGCAGATGGTTTGCCAGCAGATGTCGCTTCTTTCGCACTTTTTACTGATATGGAAGCCATTGCCAAGAAAAAACTTCTCCACGCTGGGTGGGAAAAAACCAAAGGCGTGGTTTCTCCTCCTTGGGGCACTGCGATTGTTTTTCTCGTTCGTAAAGGTAATCCCAAAAAGATCATGGATTGGAATGATTTGGGTCAGCCAGGCGTTGGCATTATTACCCCTAATCCAAAAATATCGGGCAATGGTAGATTAGTTTTTCTTAGCGCTTGGGGTTATATGTTGGAAAAGGGGCGCTCAGAATCTGAGGCTCGCGAATTCCTTAAAAACATCTACAAAAATGTTCCCGTGATGGATGGCTCTGCAAGGGCTTCCCAAGTTACCTTTTTTCAAAAGAAAATCGGCGATGTTCAGCTTTCATTTGAAAGCGAAGCGCTTATGGCTGTCAAGGAATCCGAGGGCCAGCTCGAAATTGTCTACCCCTCTATTAGCATCAAGGTTGAACCCCCAATTGCTGTTGTAGATGCTAATGTTGATTCCAAGGGCACCAGAGATCTTGCTGAAATCTATCTTAACTTTTATTACGGTTCAGAGGCCCAGCGTATCATTGCGAAAAATGGTTACCGGCCTTCTGATCCTTTGATTGCCAAAGAATTTGAATCCAAGTTTCCCTCCATGAAGCTTTTTGATCTTAGTGTGGTGGGAAATTCGTGGGCTGAAGTGCAGTCGGTTTTTTTTGCAGAAGATGGTATATTCGACCAGGTGTTTAAGGCCATCCGCAATGAAGGCAAGCGCTAGTATTGCCTGCCGTTTTTTAGACAAGAGTTTGGTAGCTTCTATGCAACCTAAAAAAGGTAGTCCACTTCCTGGCCTTAGTTTAAGCCTTGGGTACTCCGTTACTTACCTAAGCTTGCTAGTGCTTATTCCGCTTTCCGCTTGTTTTATCACGGCTGCATCTCTCTCTCCTACCGAGTTTTGGAACATCGTCTGGAGTGAAAGAACCCGTGCCGCTTATTCCCTTACCTTCACCACTGCTTTTATCGCGGCTCTTATCAATGCAGTGATTGGGTTTCTAGTTGCCTGGGTTCTTGTTCGTTATGAATTCCCCTTCAAGCGATTGGTGGATGCCATGATCGATCTGCCATTGGCGCTACCCACCGCAGTTGCAGGCTTGGTTTACTCGAGCCTTTATGTTGAAAGTGGTTGGCTAGGTCAGTATCTGGTGCCTCTTGGAATCAATGCTGCTTATACAAAATTCGCAATTGTTTGGGTGCTTGTTTTTACTGGATTTCCGTTTGTGGTTCGTACCGTGCAACCGGTGTTGGAAGAGATCGAGCCCGAAGTTGAAGAGGCCGCAGCCATACTGGGTGCAAGTAGGCTTCAGGTTTTTCTCCGCATTTTGTTGCCCACGGTTTTTCCTGCGATACTTTCCGGGTTTGCCCAAGCATTTGCAAGAGGTTTGGGCGAGTATGGTTCGGTTATATTTGTTTCTAGTAATATTCCCTACAAAACAGAACTTGCGCCTGTTCTTATCGTAACCCGCCTTGAAGAAATGGCTTTCCCAGAAGCCACCGCCATTGCTACTATCTTGTTGATTGCCTCGTTTCTTCTCCTCGCTTTCATCAACACAATTGAAATTTGGAGCAAGCGCCTTGGCAAATAATCCGACTAACATTGTTCCATTGAAAAAGAAAAGGCCCGAAGATCCTCTTTGGCTTCGATACCTGCTTACTATTCTTGCTTTGGGTGTCGTCACCCTTATCATCGGCATACCTGTATTCCATGTGTTTTTCAGAGCGTTTGAAAAAGGGCCCATGGTTTATCTCGATAACCTTTTTGGTAATCCCAATACCAGGCATTCCATTCTTCTCACCCTTTCTATTGCACCAAGGGTTGTTTTTCTTAGCGTTATTTTTGGCGTTGCTGCTGCTTGGGCCATTGCTCGGTTTCGCTTCCCCGGTAGAACTATTCTTCTCACCCTTATGGATTTGCCACTTGCTGTTTCGCCTGTTGTTGCTGGGCTTGTTTTTGTTCTAATGTTTGGCATGCAGGGGTGGATGGGTGATTGGCTTTCAAAGAATAATATGCAAATTCTATTTGGCACCCCTGCCCTAGTGCTTGCCACCTGCTTTGTCACTTTGCCCTATGTTGTTCGCGAACTTATTCCTGTTCTTGAAGCTTATGGCGAAGAAGAAGAACTTGCTGCGGTAAGTTTGGGTGCGAACGGTTGGCAAATGTTCTGGCGCATTACTGTGCCCAACATTCGCCTTGCGCTTGTTTATGGAATCATTCTTTGCAATGCCCGTGCGATGGGAGAGTTTGGTGCGGTCTACGTTGTTTCGGGTAGGATTTCAGGCTTAAACGATACTATGCCATTGCGTGTTGAAAAGTTATTTCAGGAATACGATATGCCTGCAGCATTTGCACTTGCTTCGGTGCTTACCTTCTTAGCGTTGATCACCCTTGGGGTTAAAACTTATCTTGAAAAGAATATGGTGCATCAGCAATCCGATGCGGGGGAAAAGTCATGAGCATTTCTGTTAAAAATGTGAGTAAAAAGTTTGGCGGCTTCAGCGCGCTGGATAAAGTCAGCCTTCATATTCCAGATGGCAACCTCGTCGCATTACTTGGCCCTTCTGGTTCTGGTAAAACAACTCTCCTTCGCATCATTGCTGGCCTTGAAAACGCTGACGAAGGCTCGGTGCTTTATCGGGATGAAGAAGTTACTTCAAAATCCGCCAAGGATCGCAATGTTGGTTTCGTCTTTCAGCATTACGCCTTGTTCAGGCATCTCACTGTTTTTGATAACATCGGCTTTGGCCTGAGTGTACGGGGCGTTGCGAAAGATAAAATATCCGTGCGGGTCAAAGAATTACTACACCTCATCCGGCTTGAAGGGCTTGAAAACAGGTACCCTTCCCAGCTTTCAGGTGGACAAAGGCAGCGTGTTGCCCTTGCCCGCGCCCTTGCCGCCCAGCCCAAAGTACTTTTGCTGGATGAACCCTTTGGCGCTCTCGATGCCAAGGTTCGTTTAGAATTGCGCGAATGGCTCCGCAGGCTGCATGACGAAATTCATGTCACCAGCGTTTTCGTAACTCATGATCAGGAAGAAGCTTTTGCAGTTGCGGATACTGTTGTCGTTATGCGCAGTGGAAAAATCGAACAAATTGGCACCCCTACTGAAGTGTTTGAAAACCCAGCCAATGCCTTCGTTATGGACTTTCTCGGCCAAGTTAATGTTTTTGAAGGCATCATTGCAGATGGCTTACCAAAAATAACAGGCTACAGTGCTACCAAAGGCCCACCCGAAAAAGATTTTTGTTCCAATACTATTTATGTAAGGCCCTATGAACTAGATATAGAAATCACGCCCTCTGCAAGTGATTCTCTACCTGCCAAAGTATTTCATATTAATCCTGCAGGCCCAGTAGTCAGGATTCATCTACAAGACTTGGATTCCACAGCGCGTGTATTTGTTGAGGTTAACTTTGCGAAATTCAAAGAGCTTAATGTCGCTGCAGGGCAAGTCGTTTATATTCAACCAAAACGACTCCGAATATTTACCCCCGATTACATGATCTAGACTTTTTGCTTTTGTGTTGCTTTTGCTTTTGCTTTCTCTTTTATTCTTTTTCTTCCCCCAACTCCCAACCCTCTTCCCTCCGGGAAAAGGGCCCTTCGCTTCGCTAGCCCGGGTTCCAGTTAGCCTGCCGCCGCCTTCGTCAACTTCGCGTATGCGGAGTTCCATTCTTATTCTTCCTTTTACTTTACGTTGATTGATGTGGGTTTGTTTAAAGACAGAGTAGTTGCGATGGGGAAGCCCCACTGCAACTCCTCCATTTGAACCTTTAGGTTTTGCACTCGCTTCAATGTCAACTTCGCGTATGCGGAGTTCCATTCTTGGCTTTTAATATCCAGGCGGTTTCTTTCACCCTAACGCAACTAATAACGGCCAGTTCGACGGGTTCGGCTGGCTCACCGCTGGCAAGCTCACTGATCGTACCGAAGGAGCCCCGGTCCCTGAGCTTGTCGAAGGGGCCCACCCCATACCGTATATTTAAACCGTCGCTCACGCATCATGCTCTGAATTATGTGTTCTTTATTCCGTGTCTCTGCTTCTGCTTCCTTCCGTGTAAATCCGTGGCAAATTCTTCCGCTTATTCTTTCTTCTGCTTCTGTCTTTTCCGTGAAATTCCGTGTTAATCCGTGGCTAATTTTTTCTCTTCTGCTTCCTCTGCTTGGTGTTTATTCAGTATTAAAAATCACCATGGTGGGATTAGGTAAATTAGGGCGAATAAGCCAATTTTTCGTGGCAAGCAAGTTGACAGGTTTTATTTATGCTTTAACATTAAATCTGTCTCAAAAAGTCTTATGACAACTTTGGTTTTTAG
>Ga0194035_1001650_pt1 | contig 11595 bp, 15 predicted proteins | sample JunL2320m_MetaG_FD_148680 | JGI IMG/M metagenome (GOLD analysis project Ga0194035, IMG submission 148680) | Anoxic zone freshwater microbial communities from boreal shield lake in IISD Experimental Lakes Area, Ontario, Canada - Jun2016-L239-20m | ecosystem: Environmental > Aquatic > Freshwater >...
CAGTAACGCAACGCACGGGGGGAAAACCCACGGTCCATAAAACCTTTTAGTGTAATAGCGTTACCAACAGACTTGCCGATGCGCTTAGACTCGATGGTAATAAATTCGTTATGCATCCAATAACGAACAAATTGTTTTCCTGTTACTGCTTCGGCTTGTGCGATTTCGTTATTGTGATGGATAGAAATATGGTCGATACCTCCAGTGTGGATGTCTATCTGTTTTCCGAGCAAGGTAAAGATCATCGCGGTGCATTCAATGTGCCACCCCGGGAACCCGAGCCCCCAGGGCGACTTCCACCCAACCTTGTTGTCAGACTTCCACAATATAAAGTCAGCAGGATTTCGTTTTTCCGGATTTATTTCGAGCCGGGCACCCGCCTCCTGTTCGACTGCGTTTATACCACCAAGTTTGCCGTAGCCTGCAAATTTTTTTGTATCAAAGTAAACACCGTCGCTCGCCCTATATGCGTACCCCTTTTGTTCGAGTGTGCTAATGAGTGCTATCTGTTCTGGGACATAGGCGCTTGCGCGAGGGAAGGTTATGCGTTTTGTCTCGACGCCAATAGAAGTAAGGTCTTCCAAAAAAGCTTCCGCGTATCTCTCGGCCAAAACGTGCATGTTCTTCATGGTCAATGCAAGCCCTTCGCGTTTGAGGCCTTTTGTCATTTTGTCTTCGCCTTCGTCAGCGTCGGAAATTAAATGGCCGAAGTCGGTAATATTTATGACCTGTTTAACGTTGTAGTGCCACACGTCGAGTGTGCGGCGCAGCGTGTCAGCAAAAATATACGACCGCAAGTTACCTATAGTTGCATAGTCGTACACGGTAGGGCCGCAGTTGTACATCTTTACCTCTTTTGCGGAAAGGGGAGTAAACGCCTCCAGCGTGCCCGAAAGCGTGCTGTGGAGCATAAGTGGCGGCAGGTCTGCCGACCCAGCCGTGGGTTTGGTTCGTTTCAGAAATGAAAACATGTAAGTTTAGAGCCAGTCTTTATATTTAAAATAGGCAAAGCACGCGCAGGCAACGACCGCCATACCGCCTGATACTATCCAAAAATCGTATTGGTTGCCAATGATAGGCATGTGCTGCGCGTTCATCCCAAAAAGCCCTGCGATAAACGACAGCGGCAAGAAAAAGAATGTGAGCACCGTAAACGTCTTCATTATTTCATTTTGTTTTGTCGACAAGAGCGAATTATTTGTCTCGCGCAGCTCTGTTAGGGAGTCGTGCAAGTTTAGTAAGGTGCGTCGAATACGTTCGTACGCGCCTTCCAGGTTGCGCAGATGGTAGGAAAATTCTGAACCAAACATACGTGTGCCGACCGGCTCAAACGACTTCAGCATTTCTTCGTGCGGAGCAAGCGACTGTTTAAAGTCGTGTATGGTGCGGCCCACTTTGGAAAGTTCTGCAACCATGCGGCGTTCGTCGCCGCTAAAAATATGCCCTTCAATATCTTGTAGGCGGCGGTGCACGTTGCTACAACCATTTTCGAGGGCTTGGTAGAGATTGCGCACCATAGAGATAAACAAATGGCCTCCGTGAGAGGTTGCCGTGTCTGTCCCCAGCACGCCGGCAACTTCAAATGCTTTTGCAAATGAATGGAGCGGGTCGACATTTTCGTACCGCGTGGTTATCAAAAAGTTTTTACCAATCAAAAAATCTATCTCCTGTTCGGGAGTTTGGTGCATGCTCCGCATAATAGGGAAATGCAAAATGACATATATAACGTCGCCGCGTTTTTCTACCTTGGGTTTGTAGGAGGGGAGTAAAAGCTCTTCAGCAATAAGGGGGTCTATGCCAAATTCGTGCATTAAGCCGCGCACTTCTGCCGGCGTTGGCGAAACGCAGTCTATCCACACGAGATTCTCGCGCACGTATCTCGTCAACATATAGAAATAGTATAGCACCACAAAATCGCATCCAATATTCCATTTGTGATATACTGACAGCCACGTATGACATCATCTAAATGGAAGGCAGCAGCGGTACTTGTAGCAATTGTCGGAGCATTTTATGTAGGTGTCTCGATGCACCAACAGAGCGTTTCTGCGGCGGGTGGCATTACAACGAATGTAGTTTCTAGCACAAGCCAACCAACAGACGTAGACATGAAGCAGTTTTGGACTGCATACCAACTGCTTAACAGCAACTTTGTGATGGTTCACGCATCAAGCACATTCCCAACAGAGCAAGAACAAATATACGGCGCAATTGCCGGCCTAACACAGAGCTTTAACGACCCCTACACTGTCTTTTTCCCACCGTCCGACGCGACGGTGTTCCAGCAGGACATCAGCGGCTCATTTGGAGGCGTTGGTATGGAAATAGACAACAATGCATCGGGGCAGCTGGTGGTTGTTTCTGCACTTAAAAATACTCCAGCAGAACGTGCGGGTATACAGAGCGGCGACATTATCGTGGCCATTGGTGCAACAAGTACGGCAAACATCCCTTCCGACCAAGCCGTTAAAATTATTCGCGGACCCATCGGGACAACGGTTACTCTCAAAATACAACGCGTAGGGGAAGCAAAACCTCTGAGCGTTTCAATTGTTCGCGACACTATCAATATCCCAGTTCTCGACACACACAAACGTGACGACGGGATATTTGTTATCAACCTCTACAGCTTTTCAGAAAATTCTGTTGACCTCTTCCGCGCTGCGCTGCGCCAGTTTATACAGTCGGGAGACACCAAGCTTATCCTCGACCTACGTGGCAACCCAGGCGGGTACCTAGACGCGGCAGTTAACATGGCAAGCTACTTCTTGCCAGTTGGCGACACGGTGGTGACAGAAGACTTTAAGGGCAAACAAGACAATGTCGACCATCGCAGTCTTGGGTACAACATCTTCCAAGGTAATTCGAACTTTAAAATGGCAATATTGGTAAACCAAGGCTCCGCGTCGGCGTCAGAGATTTTGGCAGGTGCTTTGCAACAACACGGAGTGGCAAAACTTGTGGGTACGCGTAGTTTTGGGAAAGGCTCGGTGCAAGAGCTGATGGACTTAGGTGGTGGAGCAGAACTTAAGGTCACTATTGCTCGCTGGCTGACACCAAACGGTAGCTCAATTTCAGACGGCGGTTTGCAGCCCGACATCCAAGCTGCACGCAGCCTGGACGACGTAAAAGCAGGCAACGACCCGCAAACAAACGCAGCGGTTCTGTATTTGCTCAACAACTAATACCAGTGTAATTTCTCCGGATATGAAAGTACTATTCTTGAAAGATGTACGAGGTGTTGGACGCGCTATGGAGATTAAAAATGTGGCCGACGGCTATGCGGTTAACTTTCTCTTTCCTCAAAAATTTGCCGAACCTGCAACAGAAGAAACAGTTAAGCGGGTAGAATCACAAAAAAAAGCAGCAGAAGATGCAATAAAAAAAGAAGAAGATATTCTCGACAAAAAAGTTTTGTCGCTCAAAGGTAAAAAAATTACCATCACTGCCAAGGCAACTGAAAAAGGCGGCCTCTTTAAATCTATTGTTACAAAAGACGTTGCAAAAGCTATTTTGGGCGAACACGCCTTGCAGATACCTGAAAACTCGATAACTCTTACTCCTACAAAAACAGTGGGGGAACACAAAATAGTGCTTGCAAGTAAAAATCAAAAAGTGGATATGACTCTTGTTGTTGTCGCGGCATAGTATACTGGGTGTACATGATACAAAAAGTAGTTGTGTTTTTTGACAAGCTTGAAGACCGCGTGCGTGCGCGTTTGAGCCATTGGCCTATTCTCTATTCGTTTATTGGGGGCGTTGGTATCGTCTTGTTTTGGAAAGGTGTCTGGGAAATGGCAGAATACTATCCTATTTTGTTTGGCTTCCCGTCGGTATTGATAGGGCTCGTGATACTACTTTCTACTGGCCTGCTCGTGTCATTTTTTATAGGTGACAATATTATTTTGTCGGGCCTCAAGCACGAAAAAAAGGTCGTGGAAAAAACAGAAACAGAAGTGCAGTCGGAAAAAAACAGCATATCCGATGTATTGGCAAAACTTGAAACAATAGAAAAAAAGCTGGAAGCGTTTCAAAAAGCAAAAAAGCCCCGCAAAGGGCCTGTTGCTGCAAAAATAGAAAAAATAGAAGAAGTGCTTACGCAGTAACCACGTCGACAGCTGAGCGAGTTGTCTTTTTGCCGTTGAAGTTTATTTTACGGACGTTGCGGAATGCTACGACGCCTTCTTTGATAGCAAAAATGGTGTGGTCCTTACCGAGGCCGACGTTTCGGCCTGGCATCATTGCCGTGCCGCGCTGGCGTACTATGATGTCGCCGATTTTTGCCTTTTGACCGGCATAGAGTTTAACACCCAAATATTTTGCATTTGAGTCATTGAGGTTTTTCGCTGTTCCGCCTGCCTTTTTTGATGCCATAAGGTTGTGCAGAGATAGTACCAAAAAGGCAGGTTTTAGGCAAGTTTTATTGCCTGGGACTGCATAACAACGTATTATTGAGGCATGTTAGTTGTAGATATTGAAGCCAGCGGATTGGATGCGAAGGTAAACTCCATTGTAAGCATAGGCGCTTTAGACCTGGACCACCCGGAACACCAGCTGTACGAAGAATGCCGGGTTTGGGACGGCGCCCATATAGAAGACGAGGCTCTGGAAGTAAACGGCTTTACCCGCGAGCAAATAACCGACCCTACAAAGCAAAGTGAGGCCGACTTGGTCCACAAGTTTAAAACCTTTGCTGAGGGGGTTGCCGAGCGCACCTTGGCTGGGCAAAATGTGTCGTTTGACCGCGACTTTTTGCAGGCAGCAGCTGCCCGTGCAGGCCACACCAGCTGGCCGTTTGCACACCGCACTATAGACACCCATACCCTGTGTTTTATGCATATGGTTAAAAGGGGAGTGACACCCCCTGTAGACCCGGAAAAGCACCATTCCAGCCTTAACTTGGACGCTGTGCTCAACTACTGTGGCATTCCAAGCGAACCGCAGCCCCATAACGCCCTTACGGGGGCAAAGTCGCATGCGGAGGTTATCTCCCGTTTGCTCTACGACAAAAAGCTGCTCCCAGAGTTCGAAGCGTTTGAAATCCCTTGGATATAAGCCAAAAAAACCTTATATAACAACATTTTTTATCGTCAAGGCGATATCCACAGGAAGTGATGGGGAAGGGGGTTTATATGTCAATACCCTCCTATTGACCCCTTGACATATTTTTGATAATGTATTGTTTAGTCGGCGGTCGAGCCGGCTTTTTTCGTGCCCGGCATACCGCCGGCCGTACCACTTAACCCTAACCCTATGCCACTACATTCATGCCTCTTACTCTTGGCCTCGCTCTGGCGCTCTCTGCGGCACTAGGAACAACCCCCGCAACCACTACGACGCCAGTCCCAACTATCATGTCGCCTCAGGCACAGACAGTTCGGGAGTATGTACAGACCTACTTTGCCGATGAGCCTATTATGGTGGACATCGCGCAGTGCGAGTCGCATTTTCGCCAATACAACAAAAGTGGAGCCGTCTACCGTGGCGTCCAAAATAACCAGGACGTTGGGGTGATGCAGATAAACGAGCGCTACCACTTAAACACTGCCGTGAAGATGGGCTTTGACCTGTACAGCCTTGAAGGCAATACCTCCTATGCGCGCTATTTGTACGACAAAGAAGGTACCACGCCGTGGGCATCGTCCGAGCCGTGCTGGGGCAAAACAAAGAACGCAAAGTTGCTTGCTCTCGCAGGTAAATAAAGTTTGATTCTAAGAGCACAAAAACCACTCCACTAAAAAGGGGTGGTTTTTGCTATATAAAAATAGGGAAGTCAGTTCCCCATTTTTTAAAAAGAAAATCGCCAGCATAGGTAGCTGGCGAGGAAAAGGTGAACCCTGGGACTGTTGGGAATGAGTTTGGGGCCCACGACTCCTCGGGGTCTTGAGGAGGTGTGGCATTCATTCCAAACCATAGCGATACGAGGGATCGCATATGTTGTCCCAGGGCCTGCTGGAAACTCGCCGGACGGAGAGGGCTGTCAGGGACGAGCGCAGCAGAACGGTCTGTCAATATCCTATACCTTGCCGTACAGGAGTCAATCCTTCTTTTCAAGGTCCTTAAAGTACTGTTCTCTCAGTCTGGCGACTTCTCTCACCACCTCTTTGGCTGCGCCTATGCGCATGCATGCAAGACCTGTTGGCGCAGACAATAGAAGGATTGCTCCGGCTGCAAGTAATGCAGTTTCTAAAGGACTGTTTAGAGACGTGTAAGCAAAGTAAAAACAAATGCCCCATAGCACGTAGAGGATCCTTCGAACCCTACGCCAAAACTTGAGCTCGAGCTCTGCCTCGTATCGCCTTTCAAAAGGTTCTGCAAGAACTACCTGAATCTGAGTAGCCATAACGGACCTCACGAACTTCATCCACGGGAATGTGGTTAAAATTACAGTAGCAGATGAAAATGGGCGGTCAATAGTTTCCTTAATGGCAGTTTTTATCTGAAAATAATAGGGAAGTGACTCCCCCAGTAAAAGGTAAATTTTTTTAACAAGAATTTGGTGCATATTTTTCTGCAATATATGCCAAACAAGAGAGACTAAATAGACAGACTATTTTCAAACATATTTTTGTGGGGAAGTGACTCATAGGAGATGTACAGTGCGGCACGTAACCGCACAGCGTGTTCAAAGCAATCCTAGTCTTCTAGGCTAATATGAGTCGCAAAAGATATATTGTGCGACGTATAGTTATTAATTCCCTTCAACCACATATAGCCACGGCTCAATCACAACGGCCAGTACTACTACCCTGCCGCTAAATATTCTTGGCTAAGGAACCGTTGCAACCTAACTAATTAAATAAAATATATGTCAGAAAAAACTCTTGGAAATAATTCTGTAAAAATTAGGGGAGTCTCCCCTACCGTTTCTGTTAAATTATAATTAATTTGCGTCTTTTATTTTTTACGCTAGTATCAAGTTGTTGAGTTCCGGGAGGATTTTATCATGCAGCTTGTTGCTCTCCAGCGCGTTCAAATCCTGAGCGTTAACGGCCATACGACAAATACAAGCGTCGTCGAATGTCAGCGACAGGGGTGCAACTATACATCCCCAGTGAGTGAGAGCGTTATATGTTCTGTCTATTTTGGTAACGGCGAATGGCAGACGTATCTTATGTGTTCTCATACATGTGTGATGGAGATCCTGACTCCACCGGCCAAATGTGATGTGCACTAAAGCTTCGGTCTACCCACCACTCACAGGTGGGTTTTCTTTTTGAACGTTTAAATTAGAAAGGTTTTTCGCCGCGGATAAGGCGAATCAAGACCATGATAATTGCGATAACAAGCAGTACGTGCACAAACCCACCAATGGTGTAGGACGTTACAACACCCAAAAGCCACAATATCAATAAAGTGACTGCAATGGTATACAACATGAATTTTAATTTAGTAAGTAAATAGCTACACGTACGATGACGGGCTCATGCGCCGCTTATTACCAACTTTTACAGAGCGAAAGGTGTAGAATGGCCCTATGCAAAACTATGCCGCCCAACTTAACGCTGTCCTTTCGCCCGCAGAAACAAAGTTATTTAAACGCCTCTCTTCTGCGAACAAAATACAGGACTTTTTAGATGAAATGCCGATTAATTTCGAATACAAAGGTGACACTATTTATTCGCCCCGGCAGGTAGTTGCACAAGGCAAAGCACACTGTATTGAAGGCGCACTGTTGGCTGCGGCGGTGCTTGCCTACCACGGTCAGCGGCCGCTCTTGCTCGACCTGCAGACCCTCCCCTACGACGACGACCATGTGCTAGCCCTGTTTAAGGAGCATGGCTACTGGGGCGCTATAAGCAAAACAAACCACGCTATTTTGCGCTGGCGCGACCCGGTGTACAAAACAGTTCGCGAACTTGCGATGTCGTTTTTCCACGAGTACTACATGGACGACGGTGTCAAAACCCTCCGTGCCTTTTCTCGTCCGTTTGACCTGCGCCGTTACGCGCCCGGAGACTGGGTTGTGTCGGAGGCTCCTCTTGAGCGTATTGCAGAAGAGTTGGACGACTCGCCCCACTTCCCTATTTTGCAGGGCATAACTAAAAAATCGCTTCGCAAAGCATCATCTGCTGAATGTAAGATACTAGACGTTGTCGAATGGGAGTCAGAAAAAAAGAAACTGCTCTAGTGCTACTGCGTTAGTTTTTAAACCCAGTACCGCGTTTAAACAAAACGAGTGCAGTGACAGCAAGTACGAGGGTGATCCCTATAAGGAGCGTAAAGCTTGTTGCAATTGAAACGTCGCTAAACCCTAGGAAGCCGTACCGGAAGGCATTAACTATGTAGAGTATTGGGTTAAACAACGATACGGCACGCCAAAACGGTGGAAATTGGTCGATGGAGTAAAAGATACCGCCCAAGTATGTCAGTGGCGTCAGCACAAACGTTGGCACAATAGAAATGCCGTCAAAGCCTTTTGCAAAAATCCCGTTCACAAGTCCCGCAAGCGAAAACATGACCGAGGTAAGCACTACTGCGCACAACAACACCGCAACGTTATAAATTATCAGGTGTGTGAAAAAGAGCGAGACTATAAGCACGAGTGTTCCAACAAGGAGTCCTCGCATTACCCCACCACTTACATAGCCGGCAATAACAACCCAGTCGGGTGTTGGCGAGACAAGTACTTCGTCTAAGTTGCGCTGCCACTTAGCAAAATAAAAAGTTGAAACGGTGTTCATGTACGAGCTGGTGATAACCGACATCATAATGAGGCCCGGCACAATAAACTGCATGTAACTAAAGCCGTGTATAGCTTGCAACTGCGAGCCTATAAACGAACCAAAGACAATAAAATACAGGCCTGTTGTGACAACTGGCGGGAGCAGAGTCTGGCTCCAGATGCGCACCATGCGCACAAACTCTTTGCGCAGCATAGTGTAGTAGGAAATCCAAATTTTTGCCGGGCTCATATCGTTTTATTGTTACTGTCTTGGATAATATCCACGTAAATATTTTCGAGCTTTTCTTTGCCGTTAGCTTCGAGTAGTTTGTGCATCGTCTCATGAAGCTTTACTTCCCCTTTGTTGATTATGGCAACGGTGCGGCAGAGTTCCTCCGCCTCTTCCAAGTAGTGGGTCGTCAAAATAATGGTTGTGCCTTCGGCGTTCATACGGCGCAAAAAATCCCACATGCCGCGACGCATTTCGATGTCTACCCCGGCTGTCGGCTCGTCCAAAATAAGGAGCTTGGGTTTGTGGATGAGTGCGCGCGCTATCATCAAGCGGCGCTTCATACCGCCAGAGAGTTGTTGTGACGGGCTGTCCTTCTTTTCCCAAAGACCGAGTTCTTTTAGTATCGGCTCTGCGTCTTTAATTGCTTGTGCGCGTGGGATGCCGTAGTAACCCGCCTGTACGGTAATGATGTCGATAACTTTTTCAAAAATATTGAAGTTAAATTCCTGCGGCACCACACCAATGTAGGTTTTTGTTTTGTCGCGGTCAGTGTCCAGCGAGTTGCCGAATATTTTTACTTCACCGCTGCTTTTAGTTGTAAGGCTCGTTAAGATGCTGATGATAGTCGACTTGCCTGCGCCGTTGGGGCCAAGTAACGCAAAAAAGTCACCCTCGGCAATTTCCAAGTCAACACCTTTGAGGGCTTCTACTCCTGTCTTGTACGTTTTGCGAAGATTTTTTATTGAAACAGCGTTTGTCATGAAGGCTACAGTATACCATATCCGACTTGTGCAGGCTCAGGTATCAAAAACCCCCTCATGCCACAAAGACAGGAAGGGATTTTTGGTGCACAAAAACAGCGTCGACTACATGCAAGTACGGCAGTCTTTTTTGTGGCCAATAGCAATCCAAATTGCCGAGAGACCTACCAAAACATAGACGAGCCATTCCACCTGCGGCCATGAGCCGAGGATCATTTTAACAACGTTCCAGTCTGCACCAGCAAAACCACCGAGTCCAACAAGGCCCCAGTTAAGTCCGCCGATAACGAGCAAGAGTAACGAGACCCTGTGAAGTGCTTTCATAGAAAATTTTGAGAAATTATTTTATACGGCTCGACCCCTGTATACCAGGATCCGTACCATCTAGTATAACCCTCCATAGACCCTGCAAAGGGTCTCGTGGGGATAAGGGTTAGAGTGCCGGCAGGTACGACAGTGGGTTTAAGTACGCGTTAAGTGGTGCAATGGGGATAAACGCGGTGGCTCCGCTGTTGCAGGTGTATTGCTTAAATGTCACGGCACTTGAGACATACACGGTCATATGCAAGTGTGGCCCGGTTGCATAGCCGGTGTCGCCAGAATAGCCCAGTATGTCGCCCGTTGTTACACGTTCCCCCTTGGTGGCCGTAATGCTGGAAAGATGCGCGTACAGCGATGTAAGGCCGTTGTCGTGGCGCACAAGTACCCACTTGCCGTACTGGCAGTATTTAACGGCACCTTGGTTTACTTCCTGCACGGTACCCGACAGCGCGGCGTGTACCGGTGTGCCAATTGATGCACGGAAGTCTACCCCGTTGTGGCCGCTTCCGTTGTACCCACCAGACTTTGCAAAGTCGGTTTTGCCAAAATATTGTGTAACAGCAACACTGTCGAGTGGCCAGGCAAGTATGCCTTTTTCAGGGTCTGGGGCGCTTGAGGTATTTGCAGACCCAAGGCCTTTGGCGAGTTGTATCAACGTGGCTTCGAATGACTTTTCTTCAGCTTGTTTTTGGGCGAGTAAACTTTGGTAGCCAGACTCTTTATTTTTTGTTTGGACCAGCAGTTGGTTTTGTGACTCCTTTGTGATACTTAAACTTGTTTTTTGTTCAGCCAAGTTTTGTTTTAAACTTGCGAGGTCGGCGCGTTTTTGTTCGGCCGATGTTTTATTTGCAGCCAGTGTTCCTTTTAAATTCAATAATTCGGTAATTTTATTTTGGAGCCCACTCCGTACTGCCTCAAGTGTTGTTGCAGAGTCAAAAAAAGACGACAGTGTTCCCCCACCGAGCAGGGTCAGTGCGAGCGGTTCGTCATCGAGGGTCTGTAATTCTTGCAAAGAGTCTTTTACTTGCATCTCGACCTGGCTTATTTCGCTGGTAGTTGTTGAAATAGTGCCCGCGAGCGTTTTAATCTGCCGGTCTCTCTGTGCAATTTGTGTACTGGTGAGAGTAACGCTTTTAGTTATTTTTTGAATATTTAAATTGAGTGCATCTATAGCACTCTGGAGTGTCTTTTTTTGTGCACTGGTTGTGGTGAGCTGGTTTTGGAGTTGCGCAATTTCTGCACGTAGCTGCGCTATTTGTGCAGTGCCTTGGTCAATCTGCGCTTGCACCGGGTCGGTTGTAGTTGAGGTTGCAGCGTGCGCTACGTTACCAAAAAAAAGGAGAAAGGAAAGTACCAAAGGAAGCATCTCCTTAGTTTAAAGCATGGAGCACGCTTTCTCAATGCGTTCAAGCGTTTTTTTACGACCCAGGAGCCCTGCAAGCGTGAAAGGGTCAGGAGATTTTTCTTTTCCTGACAGGGCTACACGCATAGGCCACAACACAGACGCCCTTCCCTGTTCTGTTGCGTAGGGGAAAATAGCTTCTTTGACGCTCTCTGCGCTGAAGGGTTCATGGTTCAAAAGTAACTCCACTACCTTGGTAAGGTTAGTTTTAACT
>Ga0194035_1001654_pt1 | contig 11584 bp, 10 predicted proteins | sample JunL2320m_MetaG_FD_148680 | JGI IMG/M metagenome (GOLD analysis project Ga0194035, IMG submission 148680) | Anoxic zone freshwater microbial communities from boreal shield lake in IISD Experimental Lakes Area, Ontario, Canada - Jun2016-L239-20m | ecosystem: Environmental > Aquatic > Freshwater >...
GAAATTACGCTCTAAATTTTATCTTGGGGACAGTCTTATTATTCTTATAAGTCTTATCTTCATCATTTTTGCTTTTAAAACTTTTTGGCATTTTGAAACTGGCAGTGTTGTTCAAGTTAATTTTCAAGGAAAAACTTATGGGAATTTTAGTTTATTTCAAAATAAAGAAATGAGCCTGATAGGTAAAGAGGGCGAAAGTATTATTGAAATTAAAGAGGGTCGCGTTCGCTTTGCAAGATCTCCATGTAAAAATCAATATTGCGTTCAACAAGGCTGGATACATTTCACCGGACAAATGCTTATCTGTATACCCAATGAAGTCAGTATTGAAGTATTAGGCAAAACAAAATTTTATGACTCGCTCAATTATTAAAATTAAAACCACCTTACTTGACCATCAAATTGCCCAATTAAGCGCTATTGCTATAGGGCTGAGTCTTATTGAATCGGTATTGCCTTCACCTATGCCTGGGGTTAAGCCTGGTATCGCCAATATCATTACACTTTATGCAATGTATCGATTTAATTTCAGAACAGCAATATGGGTGAGTATTTTAAGGGTTTTTGCCACAAGCCTCATATTAGGACAATTTTTAAGCCCTACATTTATGTTAAGTCTTGCGGGATCATTACTAAGCCTTCTTACTTTATATTTTTCAATCAAATTACCATCTAGATTTTTTAGTCCTATGGGTCTGTCTGTGCTCTCTTCGTTTGCTCATATTACAGGGCAACTCTTACTTGTTCGTCTGTGGCTCATTCCTCACGCCAGCATCTATTATCTCATTCCAATTTATAGTGCAGCAGCTTTGATATTCGGTTTGATAAACGGATGGATTACATACCGCTTACTTAAGCATCACAATTCCATATAACACATCAAGATGATGCTAAAATAAACAAAGTCAAACAAGGTATAGACATCATGAAAAAATATCTATGTATTTATATAAGCGCCTTCTTAATCCTTAATCTCGTAGGATGCGGCACCAAAGGCCCTTTATATATTCCTGAGAAAAAATATCCACAAGATACTGCACCTGAGAAAAAGTAAATAATGGCTCAAACGTCATTCATTCATAGCGACCAGGGTGTACTTTTTGCGGAAGGTGTTTCGCTTGAAGCCATTGCAAAGCAATTTGGTACCCCCACTTATATTTATTCAAAAAATACACTGATTAAAACTTTTGAGTCTTTTAAACAAGGCCTTCTCAAGTCCGATCACCTTATATGTTTTGCAGTAAAATCCAATTCGAACATTGCGATTCTCAATCTATTTGCAAGCTTAGGCGCTGGTTTTGATATTGTGTCAGGCGGCGAACTTGAGCGCGTGATTTATGCAGGTGGCGATCCACAAAAAATTGTATTTTCAGGCGTGGGTAAAACCGAACCTGAAATTGAATTGGCTTTAAAAGCTAATATTTTATGTTTCAATGCAGAATCACGAAGTGAGCTTCTTCGCATTCAAGAAGTGGCAAAAAAATTAAATGTTAAAGCGTCTATTTCAATTCGTGTAAACCCTGATGTCGATGCTAAGACACATCCTTATATTTCAACGGGATTAAAAGACAATAAATTTGGTGTCGACTTTAACCAAGCAATGCCTCTTTATATTGAGGCAAAAAGCATGAGTCATATTGAAATTAAAGGTATTGATTGTCATATTGGCTCACAGATCACAGAACTGAAACCTTTTTTAGATTCATTAGACCGAGTTCTTTTGCTTGTAGGCCTTCTCAAAAAAAATGATATTCATTTAAGTCATATTGATATTGGTGGTGGCATTGGTATTTGTGGCAAAAAGCATGAGTCATATTGAAATTAAAGGTATTGATTGTCATATTGGCTCACAGATCACAGAACTGAAACCTTTTTTAGATTCATTAGACCGAGTTCTTTCGCTTGTAGGCCTTCTCAAAAAAAATGATATTCATTTAAGTCATATTGATATTGGTGGTGGCATTGGTATTTGTTACCAAGATGAATCTCCGCCTGACTTTGAAATCTACACTAAAGAAATCTTAAGTAAGATTAAAGATCTCAATATCAAAATTATTTTCGAACCTGGCCGAGCGCTTGTGGGCAATGCGGGTGTGCTTTTATCTAAAGTCGAATATTTAAAACAAAATGATGTTAAACATTTTGCCATCATTGATGCTGCGATGAATGATCTCATGCGACCTATGTTATATGATGCTTATCATGAGATTAAAGTGGTGCATGAGCATGAAGCGAAATTACAAGTATTTGATATCGTTGGCCCTGTATGTGAGAGCGGTGACTTTATTGCAAAAAATCGATCATTAAAATTAAAAGAAAATGATTTAGTTTGTATTATGTCGGCCGGGGCTTATGGTATGAGTATGAGTTCAAATTATAATTCTCGCGGGCGGGCTGCTGAAGTCATGGTAGATCAAGATAAGCTCTTTGAAATTAGAGCACGTGAAAAATCGAGTGATTTATTCAAGCTCGAAAAAAAACTGCCACTTTAATTAAAAATAACGGTTTTGTTCGAATAAATGAGAATGCGGCTCTCGATATGCCAGCGCACTGCTTTAGATAAAACGATACGCTCTAAATCTCTACCTTTTTGAATAAGATCTTCAACTTGATCACGATGGGAAATGCGATCGATATCTTGCTCAATAATCGGGCCTTCATCTAATACCTCTGTCACATAGTGACTTGTAGCCCCAATCAATTTAACACCTCGTTCAAACGCGCGATGATACGGTCTTGCACCAATAAAAGCGGGCAAGAAAGAATGATGAATGTTAATCACACGCTTTGGATAACGCCTTACAAAATCCTCGCTTAAGATTTGCATATAACGCGCAAGCACTATGAAGTCGACTTTGTATTTATCAAATAATGCGAATTGTTGAATTTCAGCTTCTGTTTTTTTGTCTTTTTCTACAGGGATATGAAAAAAGGGAATGCCATAAAATTCAGCAAGCTTCTGAGTATCTAAATGATTACTAATAATGAGGGGGATATCACATTGAAGCTCATTATTCTTATGGCGATGAAGTAAATCTGCTAAACAATGATCATATTGCGATACCATAATGGCCATACGCGGTTTGTCTTTGGAAAGTTTTAATTCCCATGTCATCTTATAAGTTTTGGCGATACTCTCAAAAGCTTTCGCAAAAGAGACTTCATCTAGAGAAAAGTCTTTGAGATCCCATTCCACTCGCATAAGAAAAAGACTATTTTCTGCATCTTGGTGTTGGTCTGCATGTAAAATATTTGCATTATGTTGATATAAAAAATCTGCGATAGCTGCCACAATACCTTTAGTATCAGGACATATAATTAATAAGGTCGCTGTATTTTTCATAACATTAGGTGCCCATCTTGAATAAATCGAATTATACATGGACAATCAGGAATAAAATAATAAGTCGTGACTATCAAACCACCTAAAATATTAACTTATGACAGATAAAATTAACATCCTTTTAGCTAATCCTCGTGGCTTCTGTGCAGGTGTCGTTCGTGCTATTCAAATCGTTGAAGAAGCACTATCTCAATATGGAAAACCTATCTATGTTCGACATGAAGTTGTTCATAATCAATATGTCATCAACGATTTAAAAACAAAGGGTGCTATTTTTATTGAAGATCTTAAGGATGTCCCTAAGGGTGCCCATGTGATTTTTAGTGCACATGGTATTTCAAAAGCAATTCGTGAAGAAGCTGAATCTCGCGAACTTATTCCTATCGATGCGACTTGCCCTTTGGTAACTAAAGTGCACGTCGAAGTAAATAAAATGCTTAATCAAGGCATGGATATTATTATGATCGGGCATCAAGGTCATCCCGAAGTGGAAGGCACCATGGGTCAAATCGAAAAACATCATACAAATCGCAAAATGTTCTTAATCGAAACGATCGAAGATATTAAATATTTAACTGTTGATCATGCAGACAATATGGCTTATGTCACGCAAACCACACTTTCCATTGATGATACCAAAGCGATGATTGAAGCATTAAAAACTAAATACCCAAATATTCAAGGACCTAAAAGTGATGACATTTGCTATGCCACACAAAATAGACAAGATGCAGTCAAAGAAATGACCAGCCTCTGTGATCTCGTTATTGTTGTGGGCTCTAAAAACAGCTCTAATTCAAATCGACTTAAAGAGCTAGCGTTAAGAGAGGGGACTGAGGCCTATTTGATTGATCATGAGGATGCACTGCAATCATCTTGGTTACTTAATAAAAAAAATATTGGCATCTCAGCAGGTGCTTCAGCTCCTGAGATAAGCGTGACAAGTATTATAAATAAAATTGAAGTGCTTACAAAAGCCACGATCACTGAGCTCCCAGGCGTTGAGGAAGATATCATTTTTAAATTGCCTAAAATTTAAAATATGGCTTTCAAAAAACCTATTTCATCTCTTGTACTAATTTATACGGAAGACTTTAAAGTGCTACTCATGGAGCGAGCTGATAAAAAAGGCTTTTGGCAATCTGTCACAGGAAGTTTGGAAGACAATGAAACGCCACAAGATGCTGCTCTAAGAGAGGTGTTTGAAGAAACTGGGATCGATGCAAACCAATATGAACTTGAAGATTGGCAACTTTCTCACGTATATGAAATTTATGCGCATTGGCGATATCGTTATGCTCCTGATACCACCCACAATATTGAGCATATTTTTGGATTGAAACTTCCATCTGAGATGCCCATTCAATTATCAGAGCATGTTCAATATCTATGGGTCGATTGGCAAGATGCGATGGATAAAGTTTTCTCTTGGACCAATGTTGAAGCGATTAAAAAATTAGCCAAAATTCATCAACTAAAACTGTAAAATAGACGATCTATGCAAGTTGCTCAAATTAAATTTAATACGTTCGAGTCTATCAGTGATGAAGATTGCCAACAAAGAATTATTGCGGCCAAAAATAAACTTGGTAAAGACTTAGTGATCTTAGGTCACCACTATCAACATGAATCTGTCTATCGCCATGCAGACTATACCGGTGACTCGCTAAAACTTTCTCGTGCGGTTAACACGCTTGATGCTAAATATATTGTATTTTTAGGTGTTCATTTCATGGCTGAGGTTGCAAATATTTTATCGAGACCTGATCAAATTACAGTCCTCCCAGATCTTGCTGCCGGCTGCTCGATGGCAGATATGGCTAATTTAAGCAAAGTGGAAAGAAGTTATCGTGAACTTTCGAAAGTCCTTGCATTCGATGAAGTAGTCACCCCTGTTACCTATATTAATTCTGCAGCAGATCTCAAAGCTTTTTGTGGGGAACATGGTGGTATTGTTTGCACTTCAACGAATGCAACCAAAATTATTGAATGGTCATTTAAACAACGTGAAAAAGTTTTATTTTTTCCAGACCAAAATTTAGGTCGATGGAGTGGCCACAAGATGGGTATTCCTCTTGATCAGATGCCTGTGTGGGATCCTGACATTCCTCTTGGGGGGCTTAGTGAAATACAAATCTTCGCCTTCAAAATATTGAACGCTTTAGAGAAGAGCATCCTGATGGCAAAGTGATCTCTCACCCCGAATGTCCTTTTGAGGTCTGTTCTCATTCAGATTATGTAGGATCGACTGAATATATTTTAAAAACAGTCACTGGAGCCCCTCATGACACTAAATGGTTAGTAGGAACTGAGCTGAATTTAGTAAACCGTCTCGCTAATCAAATGAAGTCTGAAAATAAACTTGTACAATTTATGTCACATGTGATTTGTGAATGTTCAACGATGGCGCGTATCGACCCTCAACACCTTGCATGGTGTTTAGAAAATATTGTAAATCACGAACCCGTGAATATCATTAAAGTGCCTGATCATGAAGCAAAGTTAGCCAAACTCACACTGGATCGAATGCTTCTGGTCTCATAAATGATATCTTGCGCGATTTGTGAACACATTGAAGGTGAAATTATTTGGAGTGATAACATACTTCGCGTCGTACTTTTAGACCAAGAAGATTTCAGGGGTTATTGTCGTATTGAATTGATCGAGCACAAAAAAGAAATGACTGATTTAGATGAAGTGCTTCGATCTAAAATCATGGCTTGTGTATTTAAGGTGGAAGAAATTCTAAAAGTCATTTTTAAGCCTGAAAAAATTAACTTAGCAAGCTTAGGTAACAAAACACCCCATATCCATTGGCATGTTGTTCCTCGCTTCAAAGAGGATGCGCACTTTCCAAATTCACATTGGGGAGAAAAATTAAGAGAAGGCTTGCGTCAGGCTATATCAGCAGAAGAAAAAAAAGAGCTTATTAGGTTACTGAATCAATCTTTAAGCTAATAAACGTGTCACTATTTTCCCTTATCAATCTTTAAGCTAATAAACGTGTCACTATTTTCCCTTGTTGAATATGGCTTTCAATAATTTCATCGATATCTTGTTCATCTATAAAGTTATACCAAGTAGCTTCAGGATAAATTACAAGTAAAGGCCCTTCACCACAACGATCAAAACAACCTGCACGATTGACCCTCGATTTAGATACGCCATTTAAATTAAGTGATTTAATTTTTGACTTCATGTACATAAACATGGCTTCAGAGCCTTTATCCGAGCAACAAGCCTCTCCATCCTCTCGCTGATTTAGACAAAAGAAAATATGATGTTTGTAATGATTCATTTATTGGGAGGACAAAGTTTCATCTTTTGTAAAAGTCCATGTTCTTGTAATGCTCAAAATATCGACTTCCTTTCTGATATCTTCAGGAAATGTGGCATAAGGCGCGCCTAATTCTACAATTTTTTTAGCAGCTTCATCCAAGATTTTAAATCCTGAACTTTGATTGATTTCTATACTATCAATTCTACCATCCGGCTTTAAAGAAACCGTCATTCTCAATTGGCCTGAAAATTTCTTTTCGCGTGCTTCTTCTGGATAATTCATATTACCTAATGTTTCTACTTTTTGTCGCCATGCTTCAGCATAAAGTGCATATTTATATTCTTTAGTGCGAGCGCCAATATATTTTCGTCTAGGCTGTTTTTCGAAATTAGAAGTTTGATTTGAAAGTGCGGCATCTGAAGCACTGATTTCACTTGCACTTGCTAAGACGTCTTCTTTGCTAATCGACTTATTGATTACTGCAGATTCTTTAGGTTGCTGAACCGCCTTTGGTTCATTAAAAAGTTGTATATCTTTTTTTACAATTTTTTCTTGTGAAGAACTTGAGGCTTTTCCAGGTATAGGCTGATCGCCACGATTGTTTAATTGAAATGTATTCTTATTTTCAGTGATGATAGGAAGTGGAGTTTTTTTATGTACGTCTTTTTCTATAGTGCCACCTTTATTTGAATTACTTTGCCCTAAGACATCCGCATCGACCTGACGATTATCTTTTGAATTTGTTAAAACCACTTCAATTTGTGAAACCCTATTTTGAAAAGGTTTCTTAGGCTCAAAGTGTATGAGTTGAATTGCAAGAAAATGCAATACAAATGACAAGAGAATTGAAAGCTTGAGAATATTATTCGCATATAAACTCTCATCCATGGACATAATTTTAAGCTATTCTCTTTAATAGAGCTTGATGAATACCATCAAAGCTGCCATTACTCATGACGAGAATATGGTCGCCTGATTTTGCCTCTTTTAAAATAGCCTCGACAAAAGTTTTCATCTCGAGCCCTACAAAGGATTTATTTTTAATAGGAACTAAAGTCTCTTCTGCATTCCAACCTAATTTTTCACCATAACAAAATACTTGATCTGCATCTTTTAAGCTCTGGGGCAGTTGATCCTTCATCGTACCTAATTTCATCGTATTAGATCTTGGTTCTAGAACTGCAATAATTCTTGCCCTGCCTACCTTGGCTCTTAATCCTGCGAGGGTGGTTGCTATCGCCGCTGGATGATGAGCGAAATCATCATAAATCGTAATTCCATTTTTTTCACCAATACATTCCATTCGACGTTTCACGTTTTTAAATGTTTGTAATGCTTCTATGGCGTTTTCAAATGTCACACCTACATGATGTGATGCTGCAATCGCAGCTAAAGCATTCATGCGATTATGATGCCCTAACAGATCCCAAGATATAGCGCCTATCAATTTACTAAGATTCAAAACTTCAAATGATTGATCTTGATTGACCTTGCCAATTGATAAACCTTGCTTACTTCCAATATAAACTTTTTCAGACCAACAGCCTCTGTCGATCACTCTTTTCAAACTTTCTTCTTCATCATTAATAATGACACGTCCGATACCTGGGACCATACGAACCATATGATGAAATTGTGTTTCAATCGCTTGAAGATCTGGAAAGATATCCGCATGATCATATTCAAGATTGTTTAATATCACGGTCTTTGGATGATAATGAACAAACTTGGATCGTTTATCAAAAAAAGCCGTGTCATACTCATCTGCTTCAATCACAAAGAAAGGTGAAACTTCGTTTGATTTATTTTTTTGTGGCAAGCGAGCTGATCCATCAAAATTAAGTGGCACGCCACCAATAAGAAATCCTGGCGCATAACCATTAAATTCTAAAATCCACGCGAGCATGGATGATGTTGTAGTTTTGCCATGTGTCCCTGCAACTGCAAGTACCCATTTATCCCTTAAGATCGCCTCATAAAGCCATTGCGGTCCTGAGATATAAGCCAAGCCTTGATTCATAATTTCTTCCATCAAGGCATTGCCACGGGATATCACATTTCCAATCACATAAAGATCTGGCATTAATTCAGTTTGTTTTTTATCAAAACCTTCAATGAGTTCAATACCAATACTTTCCAATTGAGTGCTCATGGGGGGATATACATTCGTATCACAACCTGTCACACGATAACCTGAGGCTTTAGCAAGTGATGCAAGCCCGCCCATAAACGTTCCGCAAATGCCTAAAATATGAATATGCATTTTTTTATTTTATAAATTGGGCGCTAACCATTTTTTTAAGAATTCAATCGATACATCTCGACGCTTAGCCATATCTTTTAATTGATCTTCACCAATTTTATCGACACTAAAATAATGCGCTTCTGGATGTGCAAAATAAAAACCTGACACGGAAGCCGCAGGTATCATCGCGGATGAATCTGTAAGATGCATATCGATTTCATCTAATCTTAGATGCGTAAAAATATCTTTTTTAACCGTATGATCTGGACATGCAGGATAACCAGGTGCAGGACGAATGCCTTGATAAGCTTCTTTAATAAGCGCTTCTTTATCTATATTTTCTTCTGCTACATAACCCCACAAATCTTTTCTAACACGCTCATGCATATATTCTGCAAACGCTTCAGCTAAACGATCAGCTAAGGATTTAAACATGATGCTACTGTAATCATCATTTTTATCTATAAATTCTTTTTCATATTTTTCCATGCCTAACCCGCTCGTAACTGCAAAGATACCGATGTAATCCTTAATGCCTGAAGACTTAGGAGCAACAAAATCAGATAAGCACTGATTAGGTTTTTGCACATTATCTATTTTTGGTTTTTCAGATTGTTGTCTCAATCCATAATATATAAATAAAGTTTTAGTACGTGACTCATCTTCATAGATTTCGATATCATCATCCACACTATTTGCTGGATAAAAAGCTACTACACCATTAGCAATTAGTGCACGATTATTGATGAGCTTTGTGAGCATAGTTTGTGCTTCATTGAAAACTTGTGTCGCACTTTTCCCCACAACAGGATCATTTAATATCGCTGGATAAAAGCCAACCAAATCCCAGGTTTGAAAAAATGGACTCCAATCGATATAAGGTGCGATTAAGTTTAAATCAATATTTTTAAATACGCGTTTACCTATAAATTTTGGTACTTTAGGTGTAAATGTTTTTTCAAACTGAAGTTTTAATTTATTAAGTCTTGCTTCTTCAAGCGATAATAATTTCACACCTTTTTTATTGGCATGTTGTTCGCGTGCACGCGCATAATCTTTTTCAATATCAAGAATATATTGATCTTTTTGTTCAGGCGTCAAAAGAGATTGCATGATTGCAACAGACCGTGATGCATCGGGCACATAAATCACCGGTCCATCATAATAAGGTGCAATTTTAACTGCTGTATGTGCTCGCGAGGTTGTCGCACCGCCGATAAGAAGGGGTGTTTTTAGTCCTCTAAAGTGAGGGTCTCGCTGCATTTCTTTTGCGACATGTGTCATTTCTTCCAATGATGGCGTAATAAGTCCAGACAAACCAATAATGTCAACATTCTCTTTTTTAGCCATCTCTAAAATTTCGGAACATGGCACCATCACACCCATATTAATGACTTCGAAGTTATTACATTGCAAGACCACTGATACAATATTTTTGCCGATGTCATGTACGTCACCTTTCACTGTGGCAATGAGCATTTTGCCTTTAGGTTTTGAAACGACACCGGTTCTTTTTTCTTCTAATTTTTTTTCTTCTTCAATAAAAGGAATTAAATGAGCGACGGCTTGCTTCATGACGCGGGCTGATTTCACCACCTGTGGTAAAAACATTTTGCCTTGTGCAAACAAATCACCGACCACATTCATACCATCCATCAAAGGACCTTCAATGACATGAATAGGTCTTCCATTTTTTTGCATCGTTTCTAATCGTGCTTCTTCAGTATCCTCTACAATAAAATCTGTAATCCCGTGTACCAATGCATAGGCAAGTCTTTTATTAACAGTAATCGGCTCATTGTCTAGGCCTCGCCAATTAAGTGTTTGAACTTCTTTTTTACTACCCTTTAAAGTCCCTGCAATTTCGACCATTCTTTCTGTAGCATCAAGTCTTCGATTAAGCACGATGTCTTCAACGCGCTCTTTAAGTTCAGGATCAAGGTCATCGTAGACGCCCATCATGCCTGCATTGACAATACCCATTGATAACCCAGCTTTGATTGCGTGATACAAAAAGACTGTGTGAATCGCTTCGCGTGCCGCATCATTTCCTCTAAAGCTAAAGCTAACGTTTGATACGCCGCCTGAAATTTTTGCATGTGGAAGATTTTCTTTAATCCATCTTGTGGCGTTAATAAAATCAACCGCGTAATTATTGTGTTCTTCAATGCCTGTCGCAATCGCAAAAATATTGGGATCAAAAACAATATCTTCAGGTGGGAAATGAATTTTAGAAATTAGTAAGTCATAAGCGCGTTTACAAATTTCTGTTTTTCTTTGGAATGTATCAGCCTGTCCCTTTTCATCGAAAGCCATCACAATGACTGCCGCGCCATAACGTCGACATAATTTAGCTTGGCGAATAAATTCAGCCTCACCCTCTTTGAGTGAAATTGAATTTACAATCGCTTTGCCTTGCACACATTGAAGCCCTGCTTCGATGACTGCCCATTTCGACGAGTCAACCATAACAGGAATCCGCGCAATGTCAGGCTCTGATGCCACAAGATTTAAGAAATACTTCATGGCTTTTACAGCATCAAGCATCCCTTCGTCCATATTGATATCAATAATCTGCGCACCATTTTCAACTTGCTGGCGAGCTACAGATAGAGCTTCGTCATATTTTTCATTAATGATTAAATTCGCAAATACTTTTGAGCCTGTCACATTTGTTCGCTCACCCACATTCACAAATAAGGAGTCATCTTTAATT
>Ga0194035_1001655_pt1 | contig 11580 bp, 12 predicted proteins | sample JunL2320m_MetaG_FD_148680 | JGI IMG/M metagenome (GOLD analysis project Ga0194035, IMG submission 148680) | Anoxic zone freshwater microbial communities from boreal shield lake in IISD Experimental Lakes Area, Ontario, Canada - Jun2016-L239-20m | ecosystem: Environmental > Aquatic > Freshwater >...
TCGGGGGTGATCCCGCGCATCCGCTCCACAGCAGGGTTGATATAGGTGATTTTGCCGTCGAGGTCCATGGTCCAGATGACTTCCCAGGCGTTCTCCGCAAGCAGGCGGCTGCGCTTCTCCGAACGTATCAACCTGGTCTGTGCCTCATTCAGCTCGGTGGTGTCGGCCAGTGCGCCTTCGACTACGACCGAGCCGTCCGCTCGTTGCCGCGATCGAACCGAACCTCGGCCGTACATCGACAGTCCGTCAAGACGGTTCCACTTCAACTCCACCCGGGTAGCGGTACCGGGCGGGAGTGCGAGCACTTCGGCAAGACGGTCGGCGTACTCCGGGTCTACCTGTTCGAGAAGGGATTCGGCGTCGATATCGGTGGCGCTGCCGGGCTCAGTTCGGTTGCCTACCAGCACCGTGCCGGGTGCGTTGTTGACGAATTCCAACGCCAGGTCGGGTTGCACCCGCAGCACGAAGAACATCATGCTGCTGCTGCTGGCCATCTGCTCGAACCATTCCGAGTCGGGTGTGTGACCGCTTGACGGCATCGCGGAGTCACTCACCGCGCACCTCCTCGAAGCGGCCGGTCTTGGTCTCCAATCTAATTCGGTACACCGATCCGCGTCGTAATCCGGAGAGATCCGGTGGGGGCTGGTGCGGCGGAAACGTCAGCAGCGGCATGATTCGGTCGACGAGCAACGCCATGCCCTGATCCCATTCATCATCGCGGCATTCTTCGAAGGACCCCCAGGCGATGACACTGCGCCAGTTGGATAGGTCGTCGACGTGCTCGATCTCAACGCACACCCGCGGATCGCTGCGCATTGCCGCAAGTTTGGCGCCATCCATGGCGTGCCCCCACACGAAGGTTCCGTCGTAAACGTAGGTGACCGGAACCACGTACACCCGGCCGTCGCTGAGACAGCCGAGGCGGGCGATTACCTCGCTGCGAAGCAGATCCTCGATCTGGGCTGCTTTCAATTCACCGAGCATGTGTGTCCCCCCACGTTGGTCAGGGCTTGATCACCAGGCCGACGGCTGTCAGCGTGGTTGTCAGTTCGATGGCTGCGCCCAGTACATCGCCGGTGATCCCGCCGAAGCGGCGCACGCAGTGTGCGATAAGCGCTGCCGAGACCGCTAATGCGATCAGCACGACCAGCGGTCCCTGCCAAGGCCGTGGCGTCGCGAACCCCGCAAGCCCGGCCACCAGCACCACCCAGGCGAACACCACGGCCATCGATTGGGTGCCGGCCACCTCGGTGCCCAACACACTGCCTGCCGCTGCAGGCACCCCGCGGCGGCAGGCCAGCACCGCGGCCACTCTGCCCGCGGTGACCGCGGTCACGACTGCGGCAGCGCCCGCCAGGCCTGGGGGTATCGCTGCGAAGGCCGCCGCCTGGGCCGCGATCACCACCACCACGGCCGCGACTCCGAACGGTCCTGCAGAGCCTTCGCGCATCACCTGTAGGGCGCGCTCCGGCGGGCCGTAGCAGCCCAGTCCGTCAACCGTGTCGGCCAGTCCGTCGATGTGCAGGCCGCGGGTCAGCAGCAGCAGCACGGCGACGGCGAGCAATCCGGCCAACAGGCTGCGCGGACCGAAGGCCCAGCAGCCGGTCCACAGTGTCCCCGCTGCCGCGAGCCCGAGCGTGATGCCGACGACGGGAAGTACTGCGACCGTGACCCGGTTCGGGCCGACGTGTCTGTGTACAGGCAGCACTGTCCCGAAGCCGAAAGCGCTTGCCAATCCGGTGATCACGGGGCCTCCGACCCGCTGCGCTCGGACACTCCGGCCTCACCGAAGGTGGCCATTGAGGCCAACAGTGACACCGCGGCACGCAGGATCGGCAGTGACATTGCGGCACCCGTGCCTTCGCCGAGCCGCAAACCCAGATCGATGATCGGCTCCAGGTCAAGCTCCGAAAGCGCCAGCCCATGTGCAGGCTCGGGTGAGCGGTGCCCGGCCCGCCACCACGATCGCGCGCCCGGTGCCATTCGCTCGGCCACCAGTGCCGCCGCCGTCACAACTACACCGTCGAGAAGTAGTGGAGTCCGCCGAACCGCCGCCTGGGCGCAGAAACCGGCGATTGCGGCCAGATCCGCGCCGCCGCAGGCGGCCAACAGTGCGACCGGATCCGAGCGACGCTCGCCGGTTCGGTACAGCGCATCGCGCACAGCTGCGGTCTTGCGCGACCATGCCGCATCGTCGATACCTGTGCCACGGCCGACCGCGACCACCGGTTCGGCACCGGTCATTGCGGCGATCAGAGCCGTTGCGGCAGTGGTGTTTCCGATTCCCATATCGCCGGCGATCAGTAAATCAGCCCCGGCATCGACTTCTTCGTCGGCGATCCGCCGGCCGGCTTCAATCGCAGCGATCGCCTCATCCGGACTCAATGCGTCTTCGGTCGCAATATTGCCACTGGATCGGCGTACCTTGTGCGTGGCGATCGTGTCGGTGGCAGAGGTATCGCGGTCCACCGCCATATCCACTACTCGCACGGTCGCCCCTGCGGCATCGGCGAGTACGTTGATCGCCGCGCCGCCGGCCTCGATAGCGGCCACCATCTGGGCAGTGACCTCAACGGGGTACGCCGACACGCCTTCGGTGGTGACGCCGTGGTCTCCGGCGAACACCACAATCCGGGCGCGCTCGAATTGCTTTGGTGGACAATGTCCTTGGCACGAAGCCACCCAGACCGACAGGTCTTCAAGGCGGCCCAGTGCGCCACGCGGTTTGGCCAAAAGGTTCTGGCGGCGGCGCGCCGCGGCACCGGCCCGTCCGTCGGGCGGTGAGACTTCGCCGAATTCGGTTCTCATGATGTTGTCATCGCGGCGGGTTTGATCCAGATCGGTTGGCCGGCGACCACCAGTACCACTTGCTCACAGCAATCGGCGATTCGCTGGTTCAATGCACCCAACTCGTCGGCGAAACGGCGGCCTGCTTCGGTGGCCGGCACCACCGTCAGGCCCACCTCGGGGCTGACCAGGACCAACGGCGCGCCGAAGGCGTCGATCGCCGCGACCAGATCATCGACATCCCCGGTGATCGGTCTGGCGTCCCAGCCTTGGCGATCCAGTGCGGCGGTGAGCCAGCCGCCGAGATCATCGACGAGTGCAGGATTCTCGGAATTAGCGCGCAATTGCGTTGCCACATCGGCACTTTCGATGGTCATCCAGTTCTGCGGGCGCCGATTCCGGTGATCGGCTATCCGTCTGGCCCAGGAGGTGTCAGAGTCCGTCGTCGGCCCGGTTGCGATGTAGCACACCGGACGCTCGCGGGCGACGGCCGCCTCGGCCCATTGCGATTTGCCCGACCGAATCCCGCCAAGCACCAGGGTTCGCACTGCGCGGAACTCAAGCGACCTTGGTGCCGAGCGAGACAATCGGTCGCGGAGCGCGCATCCGACGCATTTGGGATGCCCTACTGGCCGCGTATATCCCGAGCTTGAAGTGGGTCTCGGTGTTCTCGGGGAACTTGGCATCGACGGCCTTGTTCACCTTGCGGGCCAGGATCAGTGCGTCGATCGCCAGAACCAGCATGAGCAGGAGCATCGCCGGGGAGATGAGAACCTGGACTTTCGGCATCGCCAGCATGACGAAGAGCATCACCAGCGCCGAGGGCATGAATAGGCCGAGCAGGTTGCGCCGGGAGTCCACGATGTCGCGCACATATCGGCGGACCGCCCCCTGATCGCGCGGTAGCAGATAGGCCTCCTCGCCGGCCATCATCCGCTCCCTGCGTTGGCCCATCGCGGCACGCCGCTGGAGCTTTTCGGCCTGGCGCTCCTCTTTGGACATAGTGCCGCGCAACTCTTTGCGGCGCTTACGCGCCTCGGACGCCGTTGCGGGAGCGGGGGCGATCGGCCCCCGGCGCTTGGTGCTCTCATTGCGCTTGGGGGTGGGTCTACCCTTCGGGGCGGTCGCACGGGCCGGAGTCGTCGAGTCCGTCACCGGGGTTGGCTCAGCCTCAGGTGCACCTTCGGCGTCGTCGCTCTTGCGCCTGCCCAGCAGTTTCACACCTGCAAGGCTACTTCGCTGCGGTCCTCGCCGGATATGCGGTGGCGGATGCCGGGCCTTACCCTGCAGGAATGACCACCTCGCAGGCCGCCGCGACCGCACTTCGGGTGCTGATCGCACCGGACTGCTTCGGCGACAGCCTCACCGCGGTCGAGGCTGCCCGGGCCATCGCCGAGGGCTGGCGACGGGCCCGTCCCACCGACAGTCTGACCGCGGCTCCGCAGTCCGACGGCGGGCCGGGTTTCGTCGACGTCCTGGCCGCGGGGCATCCGCGGATGGAGGTTATGCGCAGCCGGGTCCGTGGTCCGCTCGACGGTGACGTCGACGCGGAGTGGGTGCTCGACCCCGACACTTCGACGGCCTATATCGAGTGCGCGCAGGCTTGCGGCCTGACCCTGCTGGGTGGCGCACCAACCGTGCAGACCGCAGTCGCCGCGCACAGCAGAGGCGTCGGACAGTTGATCGATGCCGCGCGGCACTGCGGTGCGCGCACCATCGTCGTCGGACTGGGTGGTAGCAGTTGCACCGACGGCGGCCGCGGAATGGTGGAGGCACTCGGCGGATTACCGACGGCCGCGCGTCGGCTTTCAGGGCTAGAGCTCGTCGTAGCCACTGATGTTGAGCACCCTCTGCTGGGCCCCGCCGGAGCTGCCCGGGTGTTCGGCCCGCAGAAGGGCGCCGATCTGGCCACCGTGATTCTGCTTGAGGCGAGATTGACCGATTGGGCCGCCGAACTGGAGACTGCGGCCGGCCGTGACGTGAGCACGATTTCGGGCGCCGGTGCGGCCGGCGGACTCGGTGCGGCGCTGCTGGCGCTGGGCGCGCGTCGGGAATCGGGCGCCGGCGTGATCCTCGCCCACACCGGCACGGCGGATCAGATCGCGGCCACCGATCTGATCGTGACCGGGGAGGGCCGCCTCGACGAGCAGTCCCTACGCGGCAAAGTGGTCGGCGCGATGGCCGCGGTCGCCGGACCGCGCGGAGTACCTGTGCTGGTCCTGGCCGGTCAGGTAGCTCTTAGTCCGGAGGCGCTTCGGGCCGCCGGAATCACCTCGGCGCACTCCCTCGCTGACTATGCCGGATCGGTTCGCAAGGCGATCGAGGACGCCGCCGCACAGCTGATGGGCCTGGCTGAGCGCACCGCGGCCGGACTGTCGAGGGAATAGCAGGCACACGAGGTAACGTTAACGGGGTAGGTGTTCCACCGAGCCCCACCCCAGTGCAGCAAGGGAGACGTAATGACGGTGTCCGATAAGTCGATGACCGATGAGTCGCTGGCTGTGTCCGATGAGTCGGCCGCCTCGACTGAAACTCACGGCGTGATCATGACCGAAGCCGCCTCCGCCAAGGCCAAGGCCCTACTCGACCAGGAGGGCCGCGACGATCTGGCGCTTCGCATCTCGGTGCAGCCTGGCGGCTGCTCCGGTCTGCGCTACAACCTGTTCTTCGACGACCGCGCCCTCGACGGTGACCTGCACGCCAATTTCGGAGGGGTGAGGTTGACCGTCGACCGGATGAGCGCCCCGTACGTGCAGGGCGCCTCGATCGATTTCGTCGACACCATCGAGAAGCAGGGCTTCACGATCGACAACCCGAACGCCAGCGGTTCCTGCGCCTGCGGCGACTCGTTCAACTAATCTGCCTTCACTGCGTTCAGTACTGGGGTCTGATTCAGTCCCTCACTGCGTTCAGTACTGGGCACCCGTCCGGCGCAGATACGAGCAGACCAGCAGTTGATCGCCCTGGCGGAGCAGTTGGGCGACGCCCTGTTCCTCATCGCGGGAAGGGCGCGAGTTCGGTGCGTGCACGACCTTCATAGTGAACAGCACCTGCGCCTGATAGGACGAGATCAGCACGGTCTCGTCGATCGAAGTGACATCGGCGCGGACGAACTGTTTGCGGAATGCGTCGCTGGCCAATCTGGCCAGAGCCAGGTCGGATTTGCGGTCCTTGAGCGCGTCGAACATGCCGCATGCATTGTTGCGGGCGATTGTTTCGGTGTCACCGCCTGACAGCGCGGTCAGGTAGTTCTGAATTGCGGTCTTGGATGCGGAGTCGCTGAACCCCGCGTTGGCCGTTCGGTTACCACCGACGGTCAGCACCGTGGCGACGAGCGCGCAGGCGAGCACGACGCCCAACAGACTCCACCAGAGCACCTTCCGGGACCTGGGAGGCTTGGAAAACCCGACCGGAGGTGGCAACGAGCCGGGGTATGCCCCGGGATAGGGAATGGGGTAGGGGCCGGGAGCGGGGAACGGTTGCCCCTCGGCGCCGCCGGGCCGGTACGGCGGATACGGGCCAGCCATCGCGTTGTCTCCTGGGTTTTCGTCGAGCTCCACATGGTCGGCGGTTGTACGCAGGCTAGCGCACCGCAGAGCGTGTCAGAGGGCAGCGCGACCGCAGGTATCGTGAGCTAGCTCAGCTAAGAAAATGAAGGGGACGCTACGTGACCATCGCGGTGACCGGATCCATTGCAACCGACCACTTGATGCAGTTCCCCGGGAAGTTCTCCGAGCAGCTCCTGGTCGAGCACTTACAAAAAGTGTCGCTGAGCTTTCTTGTCGACGACCTCGTGGTGCACCGCGGCGGCGTCGCCGGAAACATGGCCTACGCGATCGGCATGCTGGGCGGAAGTCCGGTGCTCGTGGGTGCGGCCGGCATCGACTTCACCGACTACCGGGAGTGGCTGGAAGCCGTTGGAGTCAACTGCGCCCATGTTCTGATCTCCGACACCCAGCACACCGCCCGGTTCGTCTGTACCACCGATGTGGACATGGCCCAGATCGCGTCGTTCTATCCCGGGGCGATGTCGCAAGCCCGAAACATCAAGCTGGCCAACGTCATAGCCGCCGACGGCAAACCAGACTTGGTGATCATCGGAGCCAACGATCCCGACACCATGTTTGCCCATACCGATGAATGCCGGCAACTCGGCGTGGCGTTCGCCGCCGATCCCTCCCAGCAATTGGCCCGACTGAGTGGGGAGGAAATCACCCGGCTCGTCGACGGGGCGACCTACCTGTTCAGCAACGACTATGAGTGGGATCTGATGCTGTCCAAGACCGGTTGGACCGACGCCGACGTGCTCGATCAAGTGGGCCTGCGGGTCACCACCCTGGGCGCCGACGGTGTCGACATGGTCAGCGCCGACGGAACCAACATCCACGTTCCGGTGGTGCCCGAGATCGCTAAGGTCGACCCGACCGGGGTCGGCGACGCGTTCCGGGCCGGGTTCCTCACCGCCCGTGGCGCCGGTCTTGATCTCGAGCGATCAGCCCAACTGGGCTCACTGGTGGCGGTGCTGGTGTTGGAGACCACCGGTACCCAGAACTGGACCTGGGATCTCGGTACCGCCAAGACCCGGTTGGCCGGCGCCTATGGCGCCCCGGCTGCGGAGGAGATTGTCTCGGCGCTCAGTGCGGGCTAGATGTGCACCGGGTAGTGCGGTTCGCTGATCTGCGGTGCCACGCTGCCTTCGACGAATATCGCGAACCAGAGCAGGAAGATCAGCACCGTCCATAGCCGACGGCTGTGATCGGCACCGCCGAGACGGTGGTCGTCGAGCATGGCGCGCACAGCCCCGAGGTTGATCAGGTGGCCGGCCGCCGAAACGTCGATCATGCCGTAGGCCCAGTCCATCAGTTCGCCGGTCCTCAGCCAGTGCCGAATGGGCACCGGGAAGCCCAATTTGGCGCGGTTGAGCACATGCGCCGGAACGATTGGCTCCAATGCACGGCGCAGGGCGTATTTGGTGGTGGCGCGGGTGATCTTCTGGTCGAACGGCAACCGGGAGGCCACCGCGAAGACCTCCGGATCCAGGAACGGAACGCGTAACTCCAGTGAGTTCGCCATGGTCATCTTGTCGGCCTTGACCAGGATGTCCCCGCGTAACCAGGTGAACAGATCGAGGTGCTGCATCCGGGCGACCGGATCCCAGCCGCGCGACTCGGCGTAGATGGGCGCGGTCACATCGATGTGTGTCCAGGCCGGGTTGAAGTCGCCAAGCACCGCCCGTAGTTGCTCATCGGAGAAGCTGCGCGCATTGCCGTAATAGCGCTCTTCGAGGCTCAGTGATCCGCGGTGCAGCAGGCTTTTGCCGCGCATCCCCTCCGGCAGTGGCCGCGATGCTCTGCCCAGTGACTTACGTATCGGGCGAGGAAGATAGTCAAATCCTTTGAGCGACAGCGGTTCTCGATAGATGGTGTAGCCACCGAACAGTTCGTCCGCGCCCTCGCCGGACAACACAACCTTGACGTGTTTGCGTGCTTCGCGGGCGATGAAGAACAGCGGCACCAGCGCCGGGTCGGCCACCGGCTCGTCGAGGTACCAAACGATCTCCGGCAGCGCGGCGACGAACTCCGATTGGCTGACTACTTTGGTGACGTGGCGGGCACCGATTGCTTCTGCGGACGCCACGGCCACGTCCACCTCCGAGAACCCCTCGCGCTCGAAGCCGGTGGTGAAGGTGATCAGTCGCGGGTTGTGCCGAATCGCCAGTGCGGCGATCGCCGTGGAGTCGATACCACCGGAAAGGAACGCCCCGACGGTGACGTCGGCGCGCATGTGCTTGGCCACCGAATCCTCAAGCACCTCGGTGATCTCGTCGTAGCGGGCCTGCTCGCTGCCGCCGGCGAACGGCACCGCCCCGAAACGTGGCCGGAAGTAGCGTGTGACCTCAGGCTCACCGCCTGGGCGGATGACCGCATAGCTTCCCGATTCCAGTCGGCGCACACCCCGATTGAGCGTCTCGGGTTCGGGCACGTACTGCAGGACGGTGTAGTGCTGCAGGGCCCGGGTGTCGATATCGAGATCCAAGCCAAGGATGCGGGACAGGTCGAGTAGGCATTTCTTCTCACTGCCGACCGCGGTGCCACCCGGGCCGGTCGCCATGAACAGAGGTTTGATACCGAACGGGTCGCGCGCGCAGAACAACACCTGACGCTCGGTGTCCCAGAGGGCGAAGGCGAACATACCCCGCAGCCTGCTCAATGCCTCGACGCCCCAGTAGTGGTAGGCGGCGACGATCGCCTCACCGTCGCCGTCGGTGGCGAAGAGGGCACCGTGTCGCTCGGCGAGTTCGGCCCGCAGTTCCAGGTAGTTGTAGATCTCCCCGTTGAAAACCAGCACGTAGCGGTCGGGCTGGGCTGGCGGGCCCCAGCGCAGCGGCTGATGCGAATGGGCGATATCGATGATTGAGAGCCGGTTGAAACCTAGGACCACCTGATCATCGGCCCAGGTACCGGGCTCGTCGGGACCGCGGTGACGCATGAGGTGCGAGGCCCCCGCCACCGCGTCGACGGTCTGGTCGGTGATGCTGCCCGCCGCGGGTCCCACCAGCGCAAGCAGTCCGCACACTTGGCCTAGTATGCCCGAACCCCGGGGCCGGGCCGAACTCGTCAGCGGCCGAATCGCGAGGTGTGTCGGTGTGCTGTTCATCGGTGGTCTACGCTGCGTAGTATTCGGGTGCAGATGCGTGTTCGGGTGACTCCTGCCGGTGCCAGACGCCGGATCGTTCGGCATCATCGGCCCAGCTTGTGACACAGGAGGTGCCAAGGTGACTGGTCGGCGTCGAACCGCGGCGATGGTTGTCACGTTTGCGGCGTTGGCCCTGACCCTCAGCGGTTGCAGCTGGCGGCATGCACTGGGGCTCGGTTGGCCCAACGGCATCACCCCGGAAAGCCATCTGATGCGGAACCTGTGGCTCGGATCGGTGATCGCCGCGCTCGTCGTCGGTGTGATGGTGTGGGGATTGATGTTCTGGACCGCCGCGGCGCACCGCAGGAAGAAGGGTCAGAGCGAGCTTCCCCGTCAGTTCGGTTACAACATGCCGCTGGAACTCGTGCTGACCGTGGTCCCGTTCATCATTATCTCGATACTGTTCTATTTCACCGTCGTCGTGCAGGACCGCGTGACGGATAAGGAGTCCAACCCCGAGGTCGTCATCGACACCACCGCATTCCAGTGGAACTGGAAATTCGGCTATCAGAAGATTGCCTTCGCCGACGGATCGTTCAACTACGACGGTGCCGACCCGGCTCGCAAGGCTGCGGTGATGTCCAAGCCCGAGGGTAAGGATGCCCACGGCGAGGAGAAGGTCGGCGCGATCCGGGGCATGAACCCCGAGGACCGCAGCTACCTGAACTTCGACAAGGTCGAGACCGTCGGCACCAGCGACGAGATCCCGATCCTGGTGCTGCCGGTCGGGAAGCGAATCGAGTTCCAGCAGGCCTCCGCCGACGTGATCCACTCGTTCTGGATCCCGGAGTTCCTCTTCAAGCGCGACGTTTTCCCGGATCCGGTGGCCAACCACACGGAGAACATCTGGCAGGTCTCGGAGATCAACAAGACTGGGGCCTTCGTCGGACGCTGCGCTGAGATGTGCGGCACCTTTCACTCGATGATGAACTTCGAGCTGCGGGTGGTATCGGCCGTCGACTTCAAGACCTACCTGCAGGCGCGGATCTCCGGAAAGAGCAATGCCGAGGCATTGCAGGCGATCAACCAGCCGCCACTGGCGATCAGCACCCATCCGTTCGACACCCGCCGTGGTCAACAGGTGAAACCTCCGCCGCAGTTGACCTCGCAGGCGAGTGGCACCCAGGCGACTAAGTAGAAGCGGGGAGTCCCAATGCGCGTTGAAGCCAGACTGTTTGAGATCCTCACCGGATTCTTCGCCCTCACGGCGATCCTCTACGGCATTGTGACCACAGTGTTCGCGCGCGGCGGCTTGGAATGGGCCGGCACCACCGCGCTGGTTCTCACCGCCTGCCTCTCCCTGATCATCGGATCATTCTTCCGGTTCATCGCACGACGGCTCGACACCCGACCCGAGGACTACGGTGACGCCGACATCGCCGACGGCGCGGGCGAGTTGGGCTTCTTCTCACCGCACAGCTGGTGGCCGATCCTGATCGCGCTGTCGTTCTCAACGGCTGCTGTGGGGGCCGCGCTCTGGCTCCCGTGGCTGATCTTCGCCGGAATCGTCTTCGTGCTGGCCGCGGTGTCGGGATTGGTCTTCGAGTATTACGTCGGGCCCGAGAAGCACTGAGCCGCGCGCGAAGGTCACAATCCAGGCGGTATCTGGCCGTCGCGCGGTGTGCTGCAGCGTCGCTTTGCCACCAGGTTGGGTAGTGTTCTGCCGAGATGGGGCGAGTGCCTGCGAGCCGCACGCCGCACCCGCCTCCCAGACGCTGTCGAAAGAGGATAGGCAAGGATGAGCGGGCCAAATCCGCCGGAGCCGGGCGGTCAGCCGACCGAGGAGTTCCGGGACGAGCTGACCGACACCGGCTTTCAGCGCGCTTACTCCGCGCCGGAATCCGAGCAGTACACCATCGCGCCCTATATGCCTGCTGATATTGAGCTGTACGACTACGACAGCTATGACCAAGCGGGCGAAGCCTCCGTCGATCTGTCACCACCGAAATGGCCTTGGGTGGTCGGCGTGACGGCCATCATCGCGGCGATCTCACTGGTCGTTTCGGTGTCGCTGCTGGTGACGAGAGCGGACACCAAAGACCTGGCCTCGCCGACGACTACGACGGCGCCGCCGGTTCAGGACGAGATCACCACCGC
>Ga0194035_1001657_pt1 | contig 11570 bp, 18 predicted proteins | sample JunL2320m_MetaG_FD_148680 | JGI IMG/M metagenome (GOLD analysis project Ga0194035, IMG submission 148680) | Anoxic zone freshwater microbial communities from boreal shield lake in IISD Experimental Lakes Area, Ontario, Canada - Jun2016-L239-20m | ecosystem: Environmental > Aquatic > Freshwater >...
GTGTTCTCGAGCGAGCACACATACGCGGGATGGCCGCCGCAACAAGTCAGATCCTGCGCCGATCGAAATGACCAGTTAACCGCAAGATTTCCGCTCGCGGCGTAGCAACATCCACCGCCCGAGGTCGCGTAGCGCGTGAGCGTCACCGTCCCCGACTGATTCCAACTCACGGACAGTTCGTAATCATTTACGAGGTCAGCAAGCGTTCCCGTGTCGCATGGCGGACAATCAACACCCGTGCGCTCTTGCCAAACAGCATTCAGCGTTCCGCTCATTCCACCCATTGCGTAACTCGACGCAAAGGTGCACATCAGTGGACACACCTGGGGATCGCAGCAGCACCACACATGTCCTGTCGTCGGATCAGGCACCAGGCACCTCCGCGACATACGACGGCGGCACGAGGTACCAACCCTCAGGGATGTCAATGCGGTTGCCGCTCAGCGTCCACACGCCATCGATGCGCATCCACACGCGCATAGATGAACTGGGGCCGACGCGCATCGGTGACGCCTCGGGAACGAAGACCGTTCTATTTGGCGCGCATCCACTCCCGTATCCGTGCACCAGCGCGACGCAGAGTGTCACGATCAACATCCGCGTCAACAGCCGTCGTGTCCTTCGACAGGCGCTTATCGAGCCACGCAATGAGGCCGACGGTGATGGTTGCAACGATCCGTTCAAGCACTGGGCGCTTTCGCGTCCTTCGCAAAGATGAGGCCGATGCCCGCGAGCACCGCCGCGATCACCACATCCCATTGGGGCATGGTGGCGGGGTTCGCGTCGAACATCGCGACGAGTGCGGAACCAACTGCAACGAGAATCGCGCCGACTCCGGCGATGGTTGTCTTGGGTGAACTTGTCATACATCCCTCCATTTTTCCAAGGCCGCGATGCGCGCCTCGAACTGCGTGACTGTCACTTGGAGGCGCGCGATCGCGACCTCAAGAGTTGTTAGTTTTGACGCGAGGACGAGCGTCGCCGACACGATGGTCGCGATGATCGCAATCACGGCGGCGAGTAGCTCGATGGTCATGGTGTGTAGAACCAACACGAGGCGGCGCTGGCGGCGGCGACCGACTTGATGTAGGTGGTGCTCAAATTGCACCCAACGATGCAAACGGGAATCCCTGGAGGCAGATACATCACCGCGTCTCCAGTGACTGGTGTGCTCGGACTCGATCCGTAAAGCGCGTGCGCTGCCGCGACCGTCGCCGCGTTGAACACAAGCAGGCTTGCCGCCGTTGCGCTGAACCAAACATCCCGTGTGCTGGTATCAGTTCCGCACACCGTAGGAGTCGTCGTGGTGTTAATCAGAGTACCGATGAATTTTGTAGTTGTTGCCATTGTTTAGCCCGGGGTTGGATAGGTGTAACTCACGACAACAGTCGCGGCGGATTGTGATTTGACCCAAGCCGTGCTGAGGTCAACAGACAAAAGCGTCACGACATTGTTGGTCGTGATGAGCATTGGAGAACTACCCATCGCGGTCGAAGCCAGTGCTTCGGTTGCGTAACCAAACACCATGTAGACCGCACCAGCAGCAGTAAGTTGGATGGTGCGCGGATTCGTGTCGGTCAGACTGAGCGGGCGCGCGGCTCCACTGTTGATGTTCGCGACGATGTAGTAGGCGTTGGTGGGCATTGATTAGGCAATCTGTGAATGGGTAAATGCGGTTAGCGCGTGACTTCCGGCGTAATGGTGTACGAGCCTTCGACTTCGCGAATCACGGTAGCACCGACATAAGCCTCGACATCAAACACGCCGCAGCTGGGTGCCGTGAGCGCTGCGGTCTGCGCTGCAGTCAAGGACAGCGTGATGGTGCTATTTGGTGAAAGGTATGTGATGGCAGCAGTAAATGTAATAGCGATGGTTCCGCTTGCGTGAGAGGTGCGACCCTGAGCGCGCGCCAGGTACGAACTGAGGTTCGTGCTTGCGATGGTGAACGACTTTTCAAAGGTTGCGCCTTGCTCTATCACGATGTCTTCGTTTGCAGCCATCAGCAGACTCCATCGATTGCTTGGGTGTTGATGATCAGGTAGACCACGCCGCCGTTCGTCTTGTTGTGCGGCACGCAGAGCACGAATGTGCCGACAGGGATGTGCTGCGCAGAGAATCCAGACGGTAGGTGAGTCTTGAGGATGCCGTAGGAGTAGTACCCGAGCACCGGGTTCGTGCCGTTCGTCAATTCGCTCACGGACAGCGCGTCGTAGGTAAGTCCGCTGTAGCCGCTGTTGGTCGGCGTGTACGGCGTTGAACCACCCACATATGCCTCGCGCACGATGTAGTTGTACCGAGCGTCGCTTCCTGTGATGAGCGTGTACGCAGTCACCTCCATCAACTTCGTGTGCAGCTTCTCGTACTGCGGTGCCTGCGTTGCGACGCGACGGATGTCCGTCTGGAATCGCTTGGTGTCGATGGCGCTGGACTTCATGTCCAGTACCCCTTCTCGATGAGGTTCTTGAGCACGGCATCGCTAGAGTAGATCGCGTTGAAGTCTGCGGAATCGCGAGCGACGCGTTTCCAATACACCGTGCTTGGTCCAGTAGATCCCTGCAACGGACGACCGCTCGGCTCGCAGGTTGGCACCTGTTCATGATGCGCCCAGAAGTCATACAAGAACTCGAAGATCACTTCGTAGTACTCGGTTCCCGCGCCCGTCTTGCTGACGCTCACGCCTTCGCACAACACGGTGCCGATCGCCGCGCCCATGAACGAGACCGAGTTCAACTTGCCCATGTAGTTCGCGAGCGTGGTTGCCTGCAGCATGGAGGTGACCGACGAGTCTTGCGTAGCGCGTACGCGGATGGATATCTGCGGAACGAGCATGTCGATTGCGGTTGATCCGCCGACAACATTTGTGCCACCGATTTCAGATGCGCTGATATTCAATGTTGGGGGAGGAACAGTAGCCCACCCAGTGCGGTAGACCTTCGTTGTGCGCTGGCGAGCCGTGTACTCGCTCATCGCGGGCAGTTGGTATTTGATGGTGCCCGTCGATGTCGGATCGACGAAGTACAGCGTCGAGAAGTGCATCGAGACTTTGATCAACTTGCCCGATACTTGCGAGAGCGTGTAACTGCGGCATTTGCAGAACTGCTCCCACGAATATCCCGCCACTGTGCCCCAACTTGCTTCGCGTCCGGTGAACACCTTGTCGGTGATCATCTGCTCGGCTTCCGAGGTGATGTCGATCGTCGCGCCGTCGGTGCGGTACACCGTGCACACGACATCGATGGTGCTCTCGCTGCCGTACATGCCAGCGTTCGAGGTCTTTGAGGTGATGTCGCGCTTATACGAGCCGAAGACTGTGCTCATTTTTGCATCCCAACGAGTTGCGCGAGTTGGCTCGCTAGGCCGGCGAACCACGCTTCCATATCGGATTTCGCGATCTTCTCGGTGAGGAACTGCTCCTCAATCTGACCCTTGATCGCTCGCGCCTGGTCATTGTTCGTCGTTCCTGCGAGGTCCCCCTCGAGCGAAGCGACCATGAATGACTTGCCCGCAAACAGCGCCGCGACATACGCGACCGTCTGCTGTGCGTGCATTGCCAGCTGCGAAGTGAATGAGCCGCTCGTGTCCTCGCCGGGCTGCGGCGCGCTTGCCGACACCCAAGTCTTGCCCCATGTCATAATCTCATTCTTCGCTTCTTGCGCTGCCTTTTCAAGGCTTGCGAGTCGCTCCAGTATCACGACATTCGTCGCCATCGTTTGACCGCCGCCAGCGTTAAAGACATCGAGCGCAGCGCCTGCGCCTTTCGTCGATTCCGCGAACATGTCGATCACCGCATTTGCGGCTAACAGCCCCGCTGCGACACCGCCGATCGCCATGCCAAACGGCCCGAGAGCCATCGCCATCGCGCCGAGAGGTCCACCGCCGAGCATGGCGTTGCCGCCTGCGATCAACGACTTGCCGCCCGCTCCCATGCCGCCGCCGCCGCCCATGCCGCCGCTGATCTTGCTGACCTTTGCTGCGGATGCAGCGACATCGCGCTCGACCTTCGCAAGCGCAGGACCGACATCTTTCGTGACGATCGTGATCGGGATCTTTAGATTCGGGATTGCGCTCATGCTGCCGCCTTCTGTGCGTCGGTGATCGCGCTGGCGATTGCGTCGAGGAGAACAGTTTGCACGAGTCCGCGACCGACTCCAGCTGCGCGGAACAGGTAGTGGCGAGCGTACTGAGTCTGCAGCGTTCCGCCGCGCCCGCGCAGTCCGCGCTTCCATCCGCGACCGCCGCCGTGAGCGCCGCCTTTGCTCACAGTGACAGCGCGCTCGGTGATGGTGCGCTTGTGGACCTTTCCGTTGCGCGTTGCGAGGATCGTCTTCTTTGCGCCCTGTCCTGCCGCTACCTGCGTGTTGCGCACGATCACCTTAACGCGCTCGGAGTTGCCGCTGAGTCCCCGAGGCCAAGCGCGCCAACCGATTTCAAAGAAGTGGCTTTTCCAACCGACGAATGGCGAGTAGCGACCGAGCCGCGACTTCGGATCGTTGCGGACCTTCTCGGTCTTCACGCCGACACCCGCCCACACGGCTCGCTTGTAAGACTTGACCTTGAGCGTGATCTGCCGACGCGTGCGCTCGCTCGCGGGATGGGTGAAACCCTTCGCGGCGCGCACGACTTGACGACCCCACTTGCGCAAAGCATCCTTCGCAATGCGGTCGGCGATCTTCTTCTCGAGTGACTGCAACATTTTGCTGACGCGCTTGAGCGATTCAGGATCGATCGATGCGACGATGTAACCGCTACCGCTTCGCCTTCCTGGCGAGGTTGTCAAGTTGCTCGCGTATGCCGCGCCAGTTGGGGATTTCGAGCGTTGCATTGATTACCGCTATCGAGATGCTGTCGAGGTCGGTGCTCAGATACTTGACGGCCTCGCGCAGCACCGTGCGCTGGGCCTCGCTCAGTCCCGGCCTTCCTCGTAAAGTTGCTCGCAGCGCTTACCGATTTCGATGATGAGCGCCGCGTCCATCGCGAGCGCGTCGTCGATGCTGCCGAGCACGGGGCAACCGTCTTGGTAGAGATGAGTGAACGCGAGGAACGCGTAGATGTGGTGCGGTCGATCCTTGCTGACCTGCAGCAACTCGAGCAGGTCGAGCGCGCTTGGTCGGCGCAGCGTGCACGGAACACCGCCGAGCGCGTACGGCACATGCTTGAGCGTGAGGATGTCGCGGATGCTGCTCATGCTACGGTGATCGCGCCAGTGAATTGAAGGTTGATCGATGCGCGCACGACCTGACCGGCGGTCGCGGTGATGTCGTAGCCAGTGACATACGCGCTGCCCGTCACGGTCGTGCCAGAGGTCAGCGTTAGCACCGTCGTCTGCGCAGCCGCTGCCGTTCCGACATTGGTGCACAGCGCCAGATGGTTGGTGCTCGCCTCATCGAAGAATAGATCGAGGCTTGCGGTTCCACCCATGACACCCGCGATAAATGTATCGACGGTATCGCCGATGCCCGTAATGATCTGAGCGGGTCGCGAGGTCGAAACGCTTGCGGTACCTACCGCTGCAACGGTCGTGCCTGCGAACTGGAATGATGAGAGTGCAGAGTTGAGAGCCATAGTGTTTAACCTCGGTAGTAGATGTCGATCTCGCACGCGACTTCAGCAGGCATCTGCTCATCGCCGTCACCAGGTGCGGCGGGTTCGACGGTGTAACCGTTCCATTGCACGCTCTCAAAGGTGAGCGAACTAAATGTACCCGTGACGCAAACTGCTTTCACATACGGGATCAGATCGAGCGCGCCCTGCGTGGTCACTGCAATGATGCGGATCGTGACGGATGCCATCAGCAGCGGCGAAGATCCAATCGATTGCACTTCCTCTTGCGTGCACTCGTAGGTGATCGCCGGGAGAATCGTGTCCTGCAGGCGATAGCCGTGCGTGATGTTTGCGTCGGCAACCGCCACCATCACGATAAGCATCGTTCGCACTGAGGCTTGAATGGTGATCGGTGCCGGCATCAGTTCACCTCAGTGCATTGGATGATGGCGACTCGGTCGGCCTCATCGAGGTTCTGAATGTATTGGATCTTCAGAGTGCGATTGCGGATGACGAGGCGATCGACCTCGGTCAACCCAGCGCCCTGCACTGCTTGCCATCGAGCGCGAACCTGCACGCTGCGCACGACGGCCACGCCATCGCCGTAGCCTTGCTCGCTCGCGCTGTCCTCGCGCATGTCGGCGCGGAAGGTCGCGCCCGTTGTCCAGGTCGTGCCGCGCATACCGAGCGCGTCGAGCGAGCTCGACGGGGTCTGCACCGTTGCGACATGCTTGAGTCGTCCACCGCTGATCATCGGAGGTTGCTCCGTGTCGAGATGTTCGCCAGGATGTACTCGACCGACATCGGCACAGTTTGCAGGCTGATCGGTTGGATGCTCTCGGGGTTGTTGTACCACCCGCCGACGAGCGCGATGATTGCGTGCGTCAGCTCGTTCGGCACGCTCGAGTAGCCGGCGGCGTAGGTCACCGTGATCGCGGTCCCCTCGTAGATGCCAGGGTAATCGAGGAAGCGCAGCACTGGCATCGGCCCGTCGGTCAGGTCAACCCAGTAGTCGGTGGCCGGCATCGTGGTGGTGACATTCAAACCGTTGGTGTAGACCACGCTCGTAAGCGACGAGTACGGGTACGCGGGTAGCAGAGTATCCGTGAATCGTGCGATGTAGAGCGTCGATGTCTGCGGTGACAGCAACAACTGAGTGCGTCGCTCAACCAATGAGATCGCCGCCTCGCGCAACCGAACGATGTCAGTGTCATCGTCGTCGTAGTCGATCTTCAGCGCTGACTTGATGGTGCTGAGGGGTACCGTCATAAAGGTGCCGCGCGCCTTCCGACGCGCAGCACCCGGGAAAAGAAAAGATCAGATCAGCTCGCGTTCGGGCTGTAGATCGCTGCAAAGGCTTCCGGCATGATGATCTTGCTATCCGTGCGGAACCATGTGTACAGCGTCTGCTGAAGGTTGGCGGCAGCCGAGTACGGATCGAGCATGGAGTCGATGCCAGTGCGATCGAAGATCGAGAAGTAATCCCAGTTGCCGACGATGAACAGCGCGGAACCGCGAACAGCGGAGCCGGTGCTGGTCTGCGCCGCAGTGCTTGGCAGGTATTCCGAGATGTTGTAGTTCACGCCGTAGATGGTGCCTGGCAGACCAACGACATTGGTGCCCGGCATTGCTTGCGCTGGCGAGAACACATAGTAGCCAGCGGTGTCCTTCAACTTGCGGATGGAACGGATTCCCGCGTCGCTGACGAGGATCTGGAAGCGAGGGGAAGCGCGGTACTGCGGCGACACAGAGTGCACGCAGTCAATGACATTGTCGGCGGTGATGCTTGTGACCGTCTGATCTTCGGTGAGAGTAACACCCTGATTGATGATGCGACCAGAGTTCGTGCTTGCCCATGCAGTCGATGCACACGCGCCGATGCCTTGCGGCTGCGACGAACCACTACCGATGGTGTACGCCGAATCGGTAGCGCGAGCGATCGCGATACCGAGTCGGTCAGCGACATACGACAGCGCGGTGTCGGGACCGCCTGCAGCCATCGCGTCGGCGAGGAACTCGACCGACATCTTGCAAGCGCTGACATACTTGTACGGCGTGACCGACACAGCGTCGAAGGTGAAGTCGGCCGCGGTGATTGCACCAGCTTCAGAGATCAGCGAAGCGGTCGGGATGGTCGCCTCGACCGTGATCGTGCGCTTGCTGTCGATCGTCTGCACATTGGCGATCTGACGCAGAACACTGTTCTGGTACATCTTTCCAATGATCCGTCGCTCCATGTCGGTCGGAACTGGCGCGTTGGTCGTGCTGGTCGCCATAACGCGGAGTTCAGCCTGATCGTTGGTGATCATGGCCTTGAGCCATCGCGCCGAGTACTCGGGCGTGCTCGGGTCGCTCGATGCGCCAGAGATGCGACCGTTGCCGGCGCGGCTCTCCAGCTGCGGGGTCTTCTCAAGGCGAGCAAGACGCGCCTCGAGTTCGGCGCGAGCGTTCTGCGCGCTGCGCTCGACCGCAGTCATGTCCGCATCCATGCGGGAGAACTTCTCCTTCTCTTCGCCGCTGCCGAGAGTGTCAACGGCTTGCGGTGCGAGGCCAGTGCGCTTCTGGAAGCGCTCGAGGCTCTTACGGTATTCGTGATTGATGCTGTTCAGTTCGTCAAGGTCAGACATGGTTCATCCTTTGAATGTGAAGTTCGAGCCGTGCGATGACGGCTGCGTCTAGTGCTGCGTCAACATGGCGCAGGCTCGAAGTGGTTTGCGGGTAAGCGGCATCCTGCACAAGGGACACCTCAACGAGCGTCGCGGCGTTTACCGTGCGCTCCGTGCGGTCTGGGCTCCAAGTGTCTTTGGTCACAAAGAAGCCGAACGACATTGCGCCAGTGAGGTCGCCGCGTGTCAGCAGTTCGCGCACATCGTTGCCGAGCGTTGTCTCTGGCAGCGTCGCGGTGTAGTGCAGACCGTCGGCGCGTGAGTCGAGTTTGAGCGTGCCCGACTGCGTGCGAGCGAGCGGCATCGACGCATCGTGGTTGTAATAGAGTTTCACATCGCCGACCGTGCCGAATGCACCCGGGGCGATTCGCTCGGTGAATGAGCGCCCTTGCTCTCGAATCAATCGCGAGGGCTGGCCGTACACGGCTGCGATACCCGTGAGGGTGCGACCCTCGACAGCGGGCGACGATGTGAAGTCACGGCGTGAAATCATTGGGAGTCCCCGCGTTGCCGCTAGTGTCGGTGCCGAGGTTGGTCTTGCCGCCGCCGGTGCCCATGTTCATCGCGACGATCGGCGCATCGAGGCCGGGCAGCGGCATCAAGTCGAGTTCATCGCGCGCCTCGTTGCGCGTGAGGAAGCCAGCCTCGACTGCAGTGCGCAGCGCCGACATCGTCTCGGCGATGCCGGGTCGCACGAGTTCGTCGGTGTCCCATGAGACGCTGTCGTATGCGTTCTGCAGTTTGTTCGTGATCTCGCTTGCCCAGCAGTGCAGCCACTGCGTGAGACACGCATCGACATACATGCGGGTGAGCCACTCGAGCGTTCCGTATGACGGGCCTGCGTTCTCGCTCAGGTACGACATCGGTACGCCGTAGATGCGCGAGACATCCGCGACGCTGTACTGTCGAGCAGTGGCGAGTCCTGCATCATCGAGCGTTGAACTGATGCGCTCGATGCGCATGCCCTCGGCCAGCACGAGCGGCTTGCCAGTGTTTGCGGTGCCTGCGTGCTTCGCTTCGTAGTCCGACATGATGCGCTGGCGCGCCTCGAGTGACAGCGGACCCGGGTGCACGAGCGCGATCTTCGGGTTGCCTGCGTTCGAGTACGCCTTCAGCGCCATCTCTTCCTGCGCTGCGAGAAGCTGGATCGATGTGCGGCAGAGGTTGATCGGCGACTCGCCCCACAGTCCACTGGTCGATGGTGCGCGCAGATGAAACACTTGCGACGCGTTGAGCGCGCCGTAGGCCATCGTGCGATAGATCGGCACGCCAGTCGTGAGGTCAAGCGTCACGGTGTCGGGCTGCAAGAGAATCAACTCGAGCATCTCGCCGCCGACGCTGCGATTGATCGCGGCGAACGCGTTGCCATACAAGAGCACTTGCATCGTCATGGCGCGACGGAACTCGAACGCGCTCATGTATGGAGATGGCGATGCAAGCAGCGAGTCCGCGCCGGTGTCGCTGCACGCGAGCGATACGCGTGCGATGTCATTCGCGATCAGCGTGACGGCGCGATAGACGGGCGTGTATCGAATCGCATTCGCTGGTCCAACGAATGGCAGCGAGCCGCCACCTTGATCGATGATGGTCGAGGTGAACGGCCCGACGAACATGCGTTGAAGGAATCCCCGCAGCATGTGCACATCGTTGCGGGTACTAACACATCAAGGTTGCGCGTAAGTTAGGTTTGTTCGTAGCACGAAGCCTGCTTGCCACCCCATGTATGCATGGCGATGATGCTCGCAACGAGCGGGTCGATGATGCAATAGTTCCTGCTCTTAACTGGTCGGACATTGCCGTTGCGATCTTGCTGAGCCTGCGCTTCGGCGCACGAGCGGCGCAGAATCGGGTCATCGCCGATGATTAGTTTTCCGCCTGCCCATAGGTTCTGCCACAGTTGGCACCCTGGTCCGAAGGTGCTGATACCCATGCGATAGGCGGTCATCGGGATGCCGTCGGCTTCGCACATCTCCACCAAGTACTTCGACCCCCACGAGTCGTACCCCACAACCCTCAGATCGAACTCATCGCGCAGGGTATTGAGGCATGCGCGCACGCTCTCGTAGTCCACTTCGCGCCCTGGCGTGAGCGTAATCTTGCGCTCGCTCGCCCATGTTCTCACGGGCATTCGGTAATCCAGCTCTCGCTTGTGCAGGTCTTCCATCGGCCACCAGTAATGTCCGCGCAACGCGACGGTGCCATCCTCGAGCGGGACGGCGACTACGAGCGCCGTCATGTCGAGCGACTTGCTGAGGTCAAGGCCGACCCACGCGGGGCGACCCTTCAGCGCGGCCCAGTCGATGGTCTTGTTGCCCGGCCAGAGCGACATGTCGAGCCATCCGCCCGTGTTCTCATCCATGCGCGCAGCGTGGTAGCGAGCGAATTCCGAGCGCCCCATTGGGCTGCGTTTCATGGTTGTCCAACTGCGGGAGAGCGCGATCTGATCGGGCTGACCGTGCAACATGCCGGGGTTTGCTTTCGGCCATGTGCCCGTGTCGTCAAGCGCGTCGGCGGGGTCGAGTCCGTAGAGCGCGGCGAAGATTGAATCGTCCTCGATCTCGCCCTGCAGAATCGATTGCGCCGTGCTCACCATCTCGCTGTAGTGGTTCTCTGGGTTGCTGCTCGGGGTCGAGATGATCACGCCGAGCACCTCGCGGCGCTTGCCCATCGCGCTGAGCAGTTTGGTCAGGTGCCGCCCCTTGAACTCGGCCATCTCATCAGCGATCCACATCGATGGATTGAGGCCGTCGAGCGCACGCGGAAGCGCGGGTAGCGCGGTCATAATGCAGTCAGCATCCTTGTGCTCGATGCGATCCCAGAGCACGGACACCTCGGTTCGCTTCTGCCGGCGGATCATGGTGCGCGCCGTGTCGAGACAGATCGCGGCCTGCTCCTCGTTGTTCGCAATGACATGGACGCGCTTGCCCTCGCCTGAGAACAAGTCCCAGAGCGCGAGGCCAGCCATCAGCGTTGTCTTGCCGTTGCCGCGGGCAACCTGCACGATGCCGAGGCGCGTGCGTCGGCGCTTGTCGCTGGCGTAATGCCATCCCCACAAGTTCGCCACGATCCACAACTGCCACGGGTGCAACTCGAACGCGCTGCCGCTGTCGTCGCCGACGAGGTTGAGCGTGCGGAAATGATCGTCGATCGCATCGACCACCGCCCAGTCCATGCGCAGGTCGTCGCGCTCGAGGTCACGCGCCCAGCGACGCATCGCGGCGTATATCCATCGACCGCAAACCACGCGACCAGATTCAACGCCCGACGCGTACGACTCGACTTTGCGCTGTGCGTCCATGCGAGGATCGTCGCAGATCGGCGCTGAAGAGTCCAATTTGGCGCTAAATGTCGTGTGTGAATTTT
>Ga0194035_1001658_pt1 | contig 11570 bp, 9 predicted proteins | sample JunL2320m_MetaG_FD_148680 | JGI IMG/M metagenome (GOLD analysis project Ga0194035, IMG submission 148680) | Anoxic zone freshwater microbial communities from boreal shield lake in IISD Experimental Lakes Area, Ontario, Canada - Jun2016-L239-20m | ecosystem: Environmental > Aquatic > Freshwater >...
ATTCCCTTTGCGGTGAGCAATGCAAGTGCTGCAGTCACAATGTCATTTGTGTGTGCTGCTGCATCTGGAGCCTTGGTCAACACGGTGCCGCCTTCGAGGTTCTTCGCTGACTGCGAAAGATCCACGGTGCGTGTCCATGCTGCCTCGTCGATCATGCCTACACCAGCTGTTGCTGGCCAGATCAACTTGTTAACTTCATTCATTTGCCACAACTGGTGAGTTGCGCCGAGCTTGGAACCCTTTGCTACAACGATGTCTGTGCAAGCCTGTGCGTTATCGCGGCAGAATGCCCAGCCCATCAATGAAGCAGCAACGAACTTGACTGCTGTTGCGTTGTAGTCGGTGTCGAACAAACGGTGACCGTCAGCCCAAATTGCGTCCTGCAACATTCCAACACCTTCGGTCTCGTACGAAACGACGTTCAAGTCATCTGCTGTGTACAAAGCCTTTGTTGTTGGGTTCATTGTTTCCAAAACCTGTGCGTACTCGTTGTAGGTCATTGCTTCTGCAGCGTCGATGTCGCCTGCAAGCAAGCCCGACATGTCGAACTGCTGCTGAACGAGTGTGACGTCCTTGGCTGGATCAAGTCCGGCCTTGGTAAGTGCTGCAAAGATTTCGAACTCGTTGCCGTAGCCCCAGTTACCAATCTTCTTGCCCTTGAAGTCTGCTGAAGTTGCGATGGCCTTATCTTTCATCGAAACTTGCAATGTTCCTGAACGTTGGAACACCTGTGCGACGTCCACGATGTTTGCTCCACCTTCACGTGCTGCAAGAGCCTTTGAGACCCAAGAAACTGCGAAGTCTGCATCGCCATTGGCGAGAACAGTCTGTGGCGAAATGTCTACTGCACCTTCGAGGATGGTTACATCAAGGCACATGTCCTTGTAGTAGCCGTTCTCAAGTGCTGCGTAATAGCCAGCAAATTGTGCCTGTGTGAACCACTGCAACTGCAATTTGACAGGTGTTGGTGTGGTGCATGTTTCTGTTGCTGCTGCTGCAACTGTTGTGTCTGCTGAACTGCTTGAGCTACCGCACGCTGCGACAACCAAAGACAGAGCAGCGAGACCCGCAACTGCGAGCTTGATGCTTGACTTCTTCATTTTTGGTACTCCCCCGAGAACCGAAGCTCTCTACTTGTTGTTGTTGGTTTTACTTGCAACGCCACCCCGAGAGGCAGCGCTTTCTAGCACTATGGATACAGCGTAGAAGGTTAATCCAAGCAAACAGGCACCCAGAACGTAGGCCCAGGCCGCGGCGTTCTTGGAATTGGCAATATTGCTTGTAATTCGGCTTCCGAGACCGTTTTGGGAGCCCCCAAAGTACTCAGAAACGAATGCCGTAATAACCGAAACCGGGGCCGCAATTTTGAGTGCCGTAAAGAGGTAAGGACGTGCATTTGGTACCCGTACTTTTCGCAAGATTGCGAAGTCGCTTGCGGCATACGACTTCATCAATTCGACATGGGTCGACTGCACCTGAGTGAGCCCTTTGGCCACATTGACGAGCACGATGAAATAAACAACGAGCGAAACCATGATGCGTCGTGGAATTTCGCTGGTGATCGAATACATGTTGTTGAGCACCGCCACCAACACAAAAATAGGAATCGCATTCAGCGCCACTGCGAGCGGGGTAATTAATTCACCCAAAAATCGATACCGACTGAGCGCGAAACTCATGACAACACCAAAAACGGTTCCGGCAATGAGACCGACTAGTGCATTCGTACCAGAAACCGAAGTTGCTTCCCAGATATGCACAAAGTTTTTAATGAACTGCTCATAAATTTTGGATGGTGCAGCAAGAAAATATGGCTTGAGATCAAATCCTTTTACAACACCTTCCCACAACGACAAAAACGCCACGCCAAAAACCAGCGGTGGCACTATGCGTCGAAGGCGGGCAATGATTGACATGATCAGCGATCTTCAACTCCGCGAACTGCATTTGCATTGGCGTGATCTGCGTGTGTGCCACGAAGCGCCTCGCGAACTGCAGTGATACCAGTAAAGAAATCTGCTGCGGCACGAGTGTCTTCTGTGCGCTTCGCACCAAGGTTGACATTGATGAGGTCGGTGATGCGGCCTGGTCGCGGTGACATCACAACAACGCGATTAGACAAATACACCGCTTCAGGAATCGAGTGCGTTACAAACACAACCGTCGTGGATGTCTCTGCACAAATACGCAACAACTCGCCTTGCATGTATTCGCGTGTCATTTCATCGAGTGCGCCAAATGGTTCGTCCATTAGCAACAACGGCGGGTGCGCTGCCAGTGCGCGCGCAATTGCAATACGCTGCTGCATACCACCCGACAACTGCCATGGATACAACTCGGCAAACTCTGGCAGTTTTACGAGCTCCAACATTTCTTGTGCTCGTGCTGCGCGCTTTTCTTTGTCCCAACCCTTGAGTTCGAGTGGCAACTCAATGTTCTTTGCCACGGTGCGCCAGTCAAACAAACCTGCTTGCTGAAACGCCATGCCGTAGTCCTGATCAAGTCGTGATTGCGAAGCCGACTTGCCATTAACCATGATCGAACCTGTTGTTGGTTCGAGCAAGTTTGCAATCAATCGCAACAACGTGCTCTTGCCACAACCAGACGGACCAATCAGTGAAACGAACTCACCTGGCTCGACTGTTAAATTGACGTCAATCAACGCGTCCACCTGTTTAGGTGTTCCTTGATTAAAAATCTTGCTTGCCCCCGTTACTTGAACCGCACTCATCAGGTGGTCTCCTTCGGTCGATTACGCATCAAATACACATCTGAAATCGCAATAACTCCTGCCATGGTGAGGCCGAGTGCAGCAGCACCAAACACTGCAGTAAAAACTTTGGCTGGGTCGGCTGTTGCTTCGCGGGCGTACTCAATAATGAGTCGCCCGATGCCGCCTTTGAGGCCCGTCGAAATCTCGGCAACCACTACGCCGACTACCGAACCAGATGCGCCGAGTTTGAATGCTGGGACCATGTATGGAATTGCAGAAGGGAAACGAAGTTTGAGCAAAATCTGTTTCCATGATGCTGCATAACTTTCCATGAGTTCGACAGCTGCTGCTGGTGCACTTGCAAGTCCACGAAGTGTGCCAACTGCAATTGGAAAGAACGACAAAAATGCACCGAGCACTGCTGCCGAAAACCAACGTGGCCACTCAAAACCAAAAATGTGCAACTTGCCACCCCACAATGCAACGAGTGGAGCAAGCGCGATCAACGGAACTGTTTGCGACACAACGAGGTATGGCAACAAGCCGCGCTCGACGAGGCGGAATCGAGACATGACGACAGAAAGCCCCACACCGATCGAAGAACCGAGCAAAAAACCAACGATTGCTAAGCGAAACGAAAACCAAGCACCCGCGAGCACTACCACCCACACGCGCTTGTCGGAGCCTCGTACTTCTGGTCGTCCATAACGGCTCAGCATTGCCCAGACGTGCGGCATTGCAGTGTCGTTTGAGCGCGGCAACACGCCTGCACCAAACAACTTGCCGCCGTCTTGCGGACCCACAACTTTGTACATTTCCCACAACGCAACAACGAGCACTATCGACAGCACAAACATGCTTGTCCGATATGCAGCGCGTCGTGCAAAACGATTCATTGCTTCGCTTTGCTCATCTCCTGTATCGCCGGCAAAATCGTCTCGCCATAGGCTTCGAGAGTTGATTCTTTGCCGTCGTGCTGCAAGTACACAGCAAACTGATCGACACCGAGTTCTTTGAGTTCAGTCAGTCGACGAATGTGCTCGTTGGTATCACCCAAAATGCAAAAGCGATCGATGATCTCGTCTGGAACAAATGTGGTGTGGCTGTTGCCTGCACGACCATGTTCGTTGTAGTCATAACCCTGTCGGCCCTTGATGTAATCGGTCAGTGCTTTTGGCACTGAGGAATCGTCACCATAACGCTCGACGATGTCGGCAACGTGATTGCCCACCATGCCGCCAAACCAACGGCACTGATCGCGCATGTGCGTGATGTCGTTGCCCACATACGCAGGTGCTGCGACACAGATTGTGACACTCTTTGGATCACGACCTACGCGCTCGGCAGCTTCGTGCACAGCCTTGATTGTCCACTGCGCAATGTCGGCGTCGGCGAGCTGCAAGATAAAGCCGTCAGCAACTTCACCTGTGAGCGCAAGTGCCTTTGGCCCATATGCAGCAATCCATACTTCAAGCTCGCTCTTCGAGGCCCAAGGGAAACGAATGCTCGAGCCGTTGTAGTCAACTGCACGACCGTTGCCTAGTTCACGAATGACGTGAACACTCTCGCGCAACGTTGCAAGATTTGTTGGCTTGCCGTTTGTAACGCGCACAGCAGAGTCGCCACGGCCAATGCCACACACCGTGCGGTTGCCGTACATCTCGTTGAGGGTCGCATACGTACTGGCAGTAACCGTCCAGTCACGCGTTGCTGGGTTGGTGACCATTGGTCCAACAATTACGTTGCGTGTCTCGGCCAAGATCTGGCTAAAGATCACGTACGGCTCTTGCCACAAAATGTGACTATCAAAAGTCCATACGTGCGAGAAGCCATACATGTCGGCCTTTTTGGCAAGGTCGATCACGCGCGCCGATGGTGGGGTCGTTTGTAGTACTACACCTATGTCCATAACTCTCCCCCTGTTGAAAACAAAAACTTTTAGCGATTGGTTGGAAAGCCCAAGTCAACTGCCGACGTGCGTGGGTCTGGCCAACGTGATGTGACGACCTTGCCGCGCGTAAAGAAGTTGATGCCCTCTGGGCCATACATGTGTTGGTCGCCAAACAGCGAAGCCTTCCAGCCACCGAATGAGTAGTAGCTCACTGGAACAGGAATTGGCACGTTGATGCCAACCATGCCGACCTGCACGTCGTATTGAAACTGACGAGCAACGCCACCATCGCGAGTGAATATTGCCGTGCCGTTACCAAATTCGTTGTCGTTGATGGTTTTCAAACCTTCTGCATAACTCTTGACGCGCATGACGGTGAGCACTGGTCCGAAGATTTCTTCGTCGTAACACTTCATGCCTGGCTTGACGTTGTCGATGAGGCTTGGGTTCAAGAAGAAACCAGCATCTTTGGCTTTGTCGGTGCCGTTGATTACGACAGTTGCGCCTTCGCCTGCTGCGTTGTTGATGTAGCTCGCAACTTTGTCGCGGTGCTCGCGGCTGATCAATGGACCCATCTCTGCCGATGGATCGGTGCCAGGACCAACTTTGATATTTGGAACACGAGTCTTAAGTTTTTCGATCAATGCATCAGCAATGGTGTCGACTGCGAGCACAACCGAAATGGCCATGCAACGCTCGCCTGCCGAACCGTACGCTGCGCTCACTGCAGCATCGGCTGCCATATCGAGGTCGGCGTCTGGCAACACAAGCATGTGGTTCTTTGCACCACCAAGTGCTTGCACGCGCTTGCCGTTCTTTGTGCCCGTCTCATACACATATTTTGCGATTGGCGTTGAACCGACGAACGACACCGACTGAATGTCTGGGTGCACGAGCAAGCGGTCTACTGCTTCTTTGTCGCCATGCAAGACGTTGAAAACGCCGTCTGGCAAGCCAGCCTGGCGCAACAAATCGGCAATAAACATCGATGCTGATGGATCTTTTTCGCTTGGCTTCAAAATGAATGTGTTGCCGCACATGATTGCGTTTGCAAACATCCACATTGGCACCATTGCAGGAAAGTTGAACGGCGTAATACCGGCAACAACACCGAGTGGCTGACGGATTGAATAGACGTCTACTCCACCAGAAGCCTGCTCTGAGTAGCCACCCTTCATCAATGCAGGAATACCGCAAGCAAACTCGATGTTTTCGATACCACGCGCAATTTCGCCGAGTGCATCGCTTGGCACTTTGCCGTGCTCGAGTGTCAAAAATGTAGCGAGCTCTTTGCGGTTGGCATCCAGCAACTCGCGTGTGCGAAACATGATCTCTGCACGACGCGACATGCCAGTTGCACGCCACTCAGGAAAAGCTGCTTTTGATTTTGCAATAACTGCGTCAACTTCTGCCACGCTCGCAAGATCGACTTCTGCTTGCTGCTCTCCCGTTGCTGGGTTAAACACTTTGCCGGTGCGACCCGACGTGCCAACTACAACTTTGTTGTTGACCCAATGACTAATGCGTTGCATAGCTTCTCCTGATGTGATGTTGAGGGGTTTAATTTAGTTGAGATATTGGCAAAGGCCGCGCTTAATGTATTTTCCGTGGCCCTTTGTGCCTGTGAACTTGTCTTTTTCGACAACTACTTTGCCGCGTGACAACACGGTGTCGACTTTGCCATCCACTTTGAAACCTTCCCACGAAGAGTGGTCCATGTTCATGTGATGCTTGTCGTTCACACCGATCTTTGTCTTGCCGTTTGGATCCCAGACCAAAATGTCGGCATCAGATCCAGGAGCAATGATGCCCTTTTGCGGATACATGCCAAACATGCGGGCTGGTGAAGTGCTGCACGTTTCGACCCAACGCTCAAGTGTGATCTCGCCTTGCACAACGCCCTGATAGATGAGTTCCATGCGGTGCTCTACTGAGCCCATGCCGTTTGGAATCTTCGAGAAGTTGCCAATGCCTAGTTCTTTTTGATCTTTCATGCAGAACGGACAGTGATCGGTTGACACAACTGCCAACTCGTTCATGCGCAATCCCTTCCACAAGTCGGCGTGGTGATTGTGCTTGTCGTGCTTGCTGCGGATCGGTGGGCTGCATACATACTTTGCACCTTCGAAGCCCGGCTGAGCCAAGTGATCCTCGAGTGTCATATAGAGGTATTGCGGGCAGGTTTCGCCGAACACGTTAAGACCTTCGTGGCGAGCTTCCGACAATGCGTTGAGCGCTTCAGATGCAGACATGTGCACGATGTACAACGGCACGTTGCCAGCAACCTGTGACAACACGATTGCACGGTTAGTTGCTTCGCCTTCGAGCAAGCTCGGGCGGCTGTAGCTGTGATATTTCGGATCGGTTTCGCCACGTGCGATGTGCTGTTGCACCAACACGTCGATTGCTATGCCGTTTTCAGCGTGCATCATGATGGTTGAACCGTTGTTGCTGGCCTGCTGCATTGCGCGCAAGATTTGGCCGTCATCCGAATAAAACACGCCTGGGTAAGCCATAAATAGCTTGAACGACGTGATTCCTTCGTTCTTTACGAGGTAATCCATGTCGGCAAGTGCCTGCTCGTCGATGCCACCGATGATCTGGTGAAACGCGTAGTCGATCGAGCAATTGCCTGCGGCTTTTTTGTGCCACGTAGCGAGCGACTCTTGCACGTTTTCTCCGTAGCGCTGCACTGCAAAGTCGACGATGGTTGTAACGCCACCCCACGCCGCAGCAGTGGTGCCAGTTTCAAAAGTGTCGCTTGCGTTGGTGCCACCAAATGGCAACTCCATGTGCGTGTGCACATCGATGCCGCCAGGAACAACAAACTTGCCAGTTGCGTCAATGACTTTGTCGGCAGTGATGTTGAGCGAGTCAGACTTGCCGCGCTCGAGCAATGCCAAAATTGTTTCGCCTTCGATCAACACATCAACTTCATGCCGACCGGTTGGGCTTACAACTGTTCCGTTTTTGATAAGTGTGCGTGCCATCATTATCCCCTTGTAACTCGCAGTTATTTAACGTTCCGAAATTTCGTGGTATGCGTCTGGTCGACGATCGCGGTAAAACGGCCAACGATCGCGCACCATGCGGATCTTGTCCATGTCAAGATCGCGCACGATGAGCTCGTGCTTGAATGCGTCGCCAACTTCACCGACAAACTTGCCTTCCGGGTCTACGAAGTAACTCTGACCGTAGAAGTCGTCGGTGCCGTAGTCTGCTTCGATACCAACGCGGTTGATCGCGCCGATGTAATACATGTTTGCAACTGCCGAAGCTGGTTGCTCGAGGCGCCAGATGTATTCAGACAATCCGCGGCTTGTTGCCGATGGGTTGAACACGATCTCTGCGCCGTTAAGTCCGAGTGCGCGCCAGCCTTCTGGGAAGTGGCGGTCGTAACAGATGTACACGCCAACTTTTCCAACTGCTGTGTCAAAGACTGGATATCCGCCGGTGCCAGGTGTGAAGTAGTACTTCTCCCAGAAACCAGGAACTTGTGGAATGTGTTGCTTGCGATACTTGCCGAGGTATCGACCGTCGGCATCGATCACTGCAGCGGTGTTGTAGTACAAACCTGGTTGCACGATTTCGTACATTGGCAAAACGAGCACCATGCCGAGTTCTTTTGCAAGTGCTTGAAAGCGCTTTGTTGTCGGACCGTCGGGGATTGGCTCGGTGTATGAAAAATACTGTGGGTCTTGCACTTGACAGAAGTACGGACCATAAAACAATTCTTGGAAGCACATGACTTGTGCGCCTTGCTTGGCTGCTTCACGGGCTGCTGCCTCGTGTTTGTCAATCATCGACTCTTTGTCGCCCGTCCAGTCGGTCTGCAACAACGCTGCTTTTACGATTCTCGCCATGGTGGCTTCTCCCCTTTGAGTTACAACCCTTATTAATGAATACCCAGGGCAGTCAGGCTAGTTGCCTATACGCCAAACGGTAAAGCCGTAAATGGAATAGGTGATTTATGAGGAAATAACGGCTCTGCGGGCTGGCAAAAATTTGAGCGCCAACAATGCTCCGGCAAGCGCAACTCCTGCGCCGGTAAAGCAAGCAGAGTGGAAACCATGCATGAATGCCTCGCTCACTGCTTGACGCACTGCTTCGGCCGCCTCTGGAGTCGGAGCTCGCTCCGCAACCGCAAAGCCTGCACCAGCAGATTCTTTTGCTAACGCCACTGCTTCGGCTGGCATATTGAATTTTGCGACCAACTCGCCAAGCTTTGGTCCGTACAACGATGCAAAAACTGAGCCGCTGATTGCAACACCGAGTGTTCCACCTACTTCACGACTTACGTCGTTGACTGCAGAACCAACACCTGCTTTTTCGCGCGGAAGTTCGCCCATGACTGCATCAGTTGATGGCGATGTTACGAGTGCAAGACCGTTGGCAAGAAACACCATGCTGATGATGACAGGACCCCAATAAGCAGTTTCTGCTCCACAGAATCCGATAATGATGAGACCAATAGACATGTTGGTGAGACCAATTGCAACAATTCGTTTCGTTCCAAATTTCAATGCGAGTCGCGCGGCAATTGGTGCAGTCACACCGGCACCGATTGCGAACGGCAATGTGTGAACACCAGCAGACAGCGTGCTGTAACCGCGCACAAATTGAAAGTACTGAGTCACTAGAAATGTAAACCCAAACAAAACAAAAAACGCGATGCCGATTGAACCGGTTGCGGCTGACAACCTTGCATTACGAAACACTCGAACATCAAGAAGTGGTTCGTTCGTTGACAGCTCTCGCTTCACGAATGCTGCGAAGAGCATCACTGTGCCAGCGAACGATGCCAATGTTGCACCGCTCGTCCATCCACGATGTGGTCCTTCAATGACGGTGTACACCAGCAAACCCACCATCGCGATCGAAAGTACAAGCCCTGGGAAATCCATGCGATGTGGATTTGGATCTTTTGATGTTGGAATAAAGATTGCGCCAAGGATGAACGCAATTACACCAACTGGAACATTGACAAGAAATACCGAACCCCAATAAAAATGCTCAAGCAAGAAGCCGCCAGTAATTGGGCCGAATGCAACAGCCATGCCCGAAACCGCAGACCAAATACCGATTGCTTTCGCTCGCTCAATCGGATCGCGAAAGACATCGATGATGATTGCGAGAGTTGCTGGAAAAATTGCTGCAGCACCGATGCCCATTGCACCACGAGCAATGATCAACGACGAAGTGGACGTGGCAAATGATGCCCAAATCGAGCAGCCAACAAAGGCGATCATGCCAATCTGAATTGCGCCTTTGCGTCCGAAGCGATCTCCAAGCCCACCAAATGCCAACAGTAAACATGCAAAGACCAGCGCATACGAATCAACGATCCATTGCAGCCCACTCGTGGATGCACCGAGTTCTCGCGACAGTGTTGGCAGCGCAACGTTGATGATGAGGTTGTCGACCACCACCATGAACAAACTGATGCACAGCACCAGCATGATCATCCATCGGCGGGCGTGAATTTTAGGATCTAGTTGAGTATTCATACGTCACAATGTCTAGCAAATAGCCACATAGTGTTAATTGATGGCGTATACACCTACAGTTATCAAGTGAATTCAATGCAGAAATCTGTTGCGACGATTGTATTCATGAGTTTTTTAACTGCGTGCGGCAGCACCTCTCAAAGCACCGTTCCTGCAGTGGGTTGCGAGCTGGGTGCGCCCGTAACTGGAGTGCTCACCATCGCCACAACTGTCGCGCCGATCACCAGCATTGTTGCCAGCATTGCGGGTGGCACTGGCACACTCGTCACGGGCATAGTCCCAGAAGGAACCAACTCGCACACGTTTGAGCCAAAGCCAAGCGACGCAAAAACTCTTGAGAACGCCGACATCATTTTCACCAATGGTCTTGCGCTTGAAGAACCAACGAAAGATTTGGCACTCGCCAATCTCAAAGATGGTGCAAACATTTGTGAGATTGGAACTCAAGTCCTGCCAGAGTCTGACTACATATATGACTTCTCGTTTCCAGAAGAGGGCGGTAAGCCAAACCCGCACTTGTGGACGAGCCCGCCGATGGCCAAGCAATACGCACAAGTCGTACACGACGTATTGGTGCGTCGTGATCCGGTCAATGCTGCAACGTATGACACCAACTTTGCTGCGTTTAGCGCCAAAATCGATGCGCTTGATGTAGCGATGGTGGCTGCAACTGCGACCATTCCTGAGTCACAGCGCAAACTCGTGACGTACCACGATGCTTACGCCTACTTCGCCAAACATTACGGCTACACAGTTGTTGGGGCGCTGCAGCCCTCGTCATTTAGCGAACCAACCCCAAAAGAAATCGGTGACTTGATCAAGCAAGTCAGAACCGAAAACGTCAAGGCCATCTTTGGAAGTGAAGTATTCCCAAGCCCTGTGCTCAAACAAATTGGTGCCGAAACAGGCGTGCGATATGTGGACGTGCTTCGCGACGATGACCTCATTGGAATGCCGGGCGATGCCGAGCATTCGTGGCTCGGCCTGATGCGTTTTGACTTTGTCACCATGGTCGAAGCCCTCGGGGGTGACGCATCTGCACTGAAATCTTTGGACGTGCGCGATGTAGCCAAGGACTCTGCTGTCTACCCTCAATAGTGTCGCCATGAATAACAAGCCCCTGATTGACTGCGAGCATGTCTCGTGCACATACGGCAATGCGCCGGTGCTGCAAGACGTTTATCTACAAATCAACCGCGGAGAATTTGTTGGCATCGTCGGGCCGTCGGGTTCGGGCAAGACAACACTGCTCAATGCAATCATGGGTGCCCACCCAGTTGCGCACGGTTCCATCACTCTTCAGCCACACCTGACAATTGGTTACGTACCTCAAGTCGAGACTGTCGACTGGTACTTCCCCGTCACGGTTGAAGAAGTAATCGCAATGACTCGCACAAAAACTAGTTGGTGGCCACGCATCACCACTAGCGAACGTGATGCTGTGCGCGAGGTGCTCGGT
>Ga0194035_1001660_pt1 | contig 11556 bp, 5 predicted proteins | sample JunL2320m_MetaG_FD_148680 | JGI IMG/M metagenome (GOLD analysis project Ga0194035, IMG submission 148680) | Anoxic zone freshwater microbial communities from boreal shield lake in IISD Experimental Lakes Area, Ontario, Canada - Jun2016-L239-20m | ecosystem: Environmental > Aquatic > Freshwater >...
GTATAAAAGAGACTAAACCACTCCGTGGGAGTGGTCGCCCGACTGACCAAGAAATTGGTCAGTTTAGGGAAAAAGATGAAGACATTTCTGGGGTTGAAGAGGGGGTAGAAATTACTATCGCCCTGCCCCACAAGCGCATCAAAGGCCTACACATGCTTTCGGGCGGGGAGCGTGCGCTAACATCTATTGCACTTATTTTTGCAATGAGCCAAGTTAACCCGCCGCCGTTCCTTATTTTGGACGAAACAGACGCGGCGCTCGACGAAGCCAACTCGCGCCGCTATGGCGACATGATAGAGAGCTTGGCGGAAAAGTCGCAGCTTATTTTGATAACCCACAATCGCGAAACCATGAGCCGTGCCGGAATTTTGTACGGCGTCACTATGGGCCAAGACGGTGTGTCCAAACTCCTTTCAGTTAAATTTGAAGAAGCTGTTGCAGTGGCAAAATAATAAAAAAGTTGTATAGTTTTTAAGGAACTGCAACGGAGGAGACGAAAGTGGCGGAAAGAACAATTGTGTACGGGGACTACACCTACGCACTCGTCAATGGTGTACTCTGCCGCTGGTTTTCGACCCAGCCTAACGAAGTGGGGCGTGAAAAAGTCCCCGACGAACATCTGCCCCTTCTTCCACGGCACATTTTGGACCTATTGCCTCAGCGAGATTCAACCTCGCACTAGCTCAAAATCTGCCGTCCTAGCCCCTAGGTCGGTCGCCACCAACTTTACACGCACGGTGTCCCCGAGCGTGTATTTTTTTTGCGTACGCTGGCCCACCAGCGCATATTCTTTTTGATTGTGAGTATAAAAGTCGTTGCCAATGGTGCGGACGCGGACCAACCCTTCCGAGGCACTTACTTTGTCTTCCACGTACAAGCCCCAGTCGGTCACGCCAGAAATTGTTGCATCAAATTCTTGTCCTACGCGTGCGCTCAAATATTCTACCTGTTTGTAACGGATTGAGTCGCGCTCGGCCGAGGTTGCTTTTGCCTCTTGTTCGCTTGCGGTAATACACATTTTTTCCAGCGTCGCATATTCGCGGCGAGTTATAGGTTTGCCGTTTAGGTGTGAGGCAAGGATGCGGTGCACGAGCATATCGGGGTAGCGACGAATGGGTGACGTAAAGTGTGTGTAATATTCGAACGCTAGCCCAAAGTGGCCAATGTTTTTGGTCGAGTAAATCGCCTTTGCCATGCTCCGCAGCGTTGCAGTACGGATTAAGTGTTCTTCTGGCTTGCCTTTAATTTGCTCAAGCAAGTGTGCGATGTCGCGGGCAGACTTTTTCTTTCCGTGCCCGAATTCGTACCCGACCGCACGGACAAAGGTGCTGAGCTCACTGATGCGGTCTTCCTTTGGGTCGTCGTGGATGCGATACAAAAATACCAACCCGTGTTCTGGGTTTTTCTCGGCAAGTTTAGAAACATATTTGGCTACTTCGCGGTTTGCCAAGAGCATAAACTCTTCAATAAGTAGGTTTGTCTCGATACGTTCTTTGCGGACAACGCCGGTGGGCACGCCTTTTTCGTCCAAAATAAACTTTACTTCGTTGTCACCAAAATCTATCGCACCCTCCTGTTCGCGGGCACGGCGCATGACACGCGCAAGGTCACGGAGTACTACTAGTTCCTGCGCAAAATTCTCGGCACCAGCTGCCGATTCCGGGTACACAATTTCCTTGCTAGGAAATTGCTCAGTCCTCGCGCCGTCGCGCTGTGGAGCCCCTTCATCGGCACTAATGCCATCGACACTGTTTAAAATCTCCTGAGCTTCTTCATACGTAAAACGTTTGTTCGAACGTATAACAGACTTTTCAAATCGGCGGTCGAGCACTTTGCCATCTTTTGTAATAGTAAACGTGGCAGAAAATGCTAGCCTGTCTTCGTCGGCTTTTAAGCTGCATACATTGCCCGACAGTTCATGCGGGAGCATGGGTATAGTTGCGTCGACCAAGTACACCGACGTGCCGCGTTTAACAGCTTCATCGTCTATAGCGGTCCCCGGTGCACAGAAGTACGTTGCGTCGGCAATGTGTACGCCAATTTCGTACGTGTCTGCGTCTAGTGTTTTTATAGAAAGTGCATCGTCGTAGTCTTTAGCGTCAAACGGGTCGATGGTAAACGTAGTTGTGTCGCGGTAGTCTGCACGTTTCGGTACTTCTGAAGCAATAATAGATGCGTGATTTTTTTCAATGTCTCGAGCTTCGGCAAGTACCTCGGGAGGGAATTCGGTTTTAAACCCATGTTCCAAGACAATGGCGTTCATCTCGACACGGTGTTCGCCTGCGGTGCCAATAACTTCGATAATTTTTCCTTGTGGGTCTTCGGTGCCAGTAAACGACGTAAGTTGCACGAGCACTTTTGTGCCCTCTGCCAAATCTTCTTGCACAGTGTGCAAGGTAATTGGGCGGTACACGCGCTGGTCGGCTGGGGTTGCAACCCACACCCCATTTGCCTTTTTTACTGTCGCAACAAATTCTGTTTTTGCGCGGACTTCTACTTTTAGTACTTTGCCCCTCGGCCGTGCTCGTCCTACAGGCGAGGCTTTGGGCTGTGAACCTGCGTCTATAACTTCAACAGACACGGTGTCGCCGTTTAAGGCACCACCCAAGTTTGCTGTATCTATTTCAATATCTTCCCTCGGCCGTTCCCGTCCTACGGGCGAGGCTACCTCTTTACTGGTTCCTTTTTTGGGTGCAATTTCTGCGTCTAGAGTGGGCCATGCAACATAGCCCACGCCTTTGCGAGTTACTTGTACAATGCCCTGTATATGTTTGTTGGCGACCACTGTTGTTAAAGGGCCTCACGCCCTATGGGGAGACTCTATTAAACACGAGTATAGCAGGATAATTGACTTATTGCCAGCCCGCTGCTACAGTGTCCCTGACCCCGTGTGGGGCATTTTAAATTACATTATGTTGACCATACGACTGAGCCGCGTTGGCAGGAAGAACGACCCGAGTTTTCGGGTTATTGTTGTTGAAAGTAAGCGCAAACCACAGCCAGGGAACTACCTTGAAATGGTTGGTTCGTACAATCCAAAAACAAGCATTGTTGACCTAAAGGCGGACCGCATCAAACACTGGATGTCGATGGGTGCAACTATTTCAGACACTGTCCACAACTTGCTTGTCACACATAAAATCATCGACGCTAAAAAGATAAATATTTTACCTGCATTTAAAGCAGCACCAGTTGTAGCTGCTCCTGCCGAAGCAACTCCAACACCTGCAGCAGTAGAAGAAACTCCAGCAGCAGAAGAAGCGCCTGCACAAACAGAGGATAACTCCGTTGCAGAAGAGACTCCTGCACAATAAAATTGGAAGGGGCTTTATAATCGAGCGAGTGAGAGAACAAAAGTTCACTTTTGATTCCGAGCGAGCGAAGATTATATAAACGAAGTTTATAAAAACTAAATATACTGAGATGACAGAAAAGGACCAGGAATTTTTGGAGTTCGTAGTCAAGGGGCTGGTGGACAACCCAGACGATGTAAAAATCGTACGTACTGTCGACGAGATGGGTGTGCTCTTGATGCTCGACCTAAACGCTGACGACATGGGTAAGGTTATTGGCCGCTCGGGCAATACCGCAAAAGCTATCCGCACACTGCTCCGCGTTGTAGGGATGAAGCACAACGCCCGCGTAAACCTCAAAATTAACGAACCGGCAGGCGGCACACGCAGTGCTGAAGCTGGCGGCGGAAGCGCCGCAACAGGTTGGGACGGTACACATGCGCCAGAAGTCGCAACTTCTTCGTCTCCTGTGATGAAGACAGTCGACCAAGCAATGGAAGACCTCGGCAATTTCTAGTATTTTTTAAATGAAATTCCATGTAGTGACACTCTTTCCCGAGGTTATAGACGCATACACGAGCGCGTCTATTTTGGGCCGCGCGCAAAAGGCCTCGCCCGTAGGCCGGGCACGGCCGAGGGAGAAATTACTGGAAGTAAAAAGCTACCAGCTGCGTGATTTTGTTACTAACAAATGGGGCAAGGTAGACGAGCGCCCGTACGGCGGCGGCCCAGGCATGGTGCTGCAAGCTGAGCCGTTTATAAAAGCGGTAGAGAAAATCCGTAAGAATAAAAAAGGAATAAAAGTTTTGATAACGTCAGCGGGCGGGAAGTTGCTTACCAACGCCTACGCAAAAGCGCTTTCCAAACAAAAAGAGGTAATTATTTTATGCGGCCGGTACGAGGGGATTGATGTCCGGGTTAAAAAAGTACTTAAGGCAGAAGAAGTGTCAGTCGGTCCTTACATTTTGACCGGGGGCGAAGTGCCAGCCTTGGCTATTATCGACGCGGCTGCGCGGCAGATCCCCGGCGTGCTCGGCAAATTTGAGTCGCTTGAAGAGGGGAGAGTTGCGTCACACGACGTCTACACTCGCCCTGAAGTTTTGATACATAAAGGCAAAAACTATCGTGTGCCCAAAGTGCTCCTTTCGGGTAATCATGCGGAAATGGATGCGTGGAAAGAAAAACGCCGCAGTGGAAAAGGTGCATAACCCATATTGACTGAAGAATGCATGAAGAGTATCTTCAGCGGTAATGCGAGCCGCAAGGATCTCTCGCAGAGGACCTCGTTAGGGAGAGTTCAAGATGGCCAAGCCAAAGTTTGCCAAAGGTATGAACAAGGTGCCCGGCAAGGGTGCGTCGGCGAATGTGGAGGCAGACAAGCGTGCGCTCGAATATCAGCCCAAGAGGGCTGGTAGCGGCAAGTAGCCCATTCAATCCAACCAAGACAAACTCTCAATCTAAGTTAAGGGAACTGAAAAGTCATGGCTTTTGCATCAAACGGCGTCTCAATCGACTCCGGTCACACAAAGCGTCCCATCTGGCAGTGCCGTTGCGGCAAGGTTAAGGAGAAGGTCGGTGGCATGTTTCCGCCCACGTGCGGGACGTGCGAAACTTCGGCAAAAGGCGTCCTGAGGGCCGTTTCAGCCGGCAAGTAGGCATAGGCGTCAGGCCGCCCACCCATTCTTGGGTAGGGCGGCCTTTTTCTTTGGGGATAAGCCCCTTTTGGACCTTGACTATGAATTTTGTGTGAGTATACTTATATTTGAAACAGGCGGGGCGTCCCAAGGGGTTAACCGGGGACAGAGTGAGTTTTGAGTGCGCTAGTTTCAAAACCACATAGCGACAGTAGGTCGCGCAAGCAAAAGGCACAGAGCCCAAGCGAGGGGAGCGTTTTACGCGCCTACTTTTTTGCATGTTAGTATCGCAGCGCACTTTTATTAGCCCGTGCTCCATTACTAAGCTCACTCTTCTACAATCATATGCGTGAACAAAAGTTCTTCGGCCGCTTCCGCGCACCCCGCACCGAGACTCCAAACCTCGTAGCGGCGCAAGTCGACTCTTTCTCCCTTCTTTTAAAAGAAGGAGTGAAGGAAATTTTTAAAGAGTTCACACCTATTAAAGACTACTCCGGCAAAAAGTTTGACCTGGAGTTTGTAAAAATCGAACTCGGCGAGCCAAAGTACGACGAGCATTACGCAAAAGCACAAAAGATGTCGCTCGACATCCCGCTCCGCGCAATTGTCCGTTTGAAGAACAAAGCACAGGGCACAGAAAAAGAGCAGGAGATTTTCCTTGCGGACTTTCCTGTGATGACCGAACACGGCACCTTCGTTATCAACGGAGTTGAACGTGTTATCGTCCCACAACTCGCACGCTCATACGGCGTGTTTTTTACCGCTGACGAAGTAAAGGGTAAGCGCCACTTCGGTGCTAAAGTGATCCCAGCCCGCGGCGCATGGATAGAAATTGAGGCAGATGCCGACGGCATGCTCCAAGTGCGCATTGACCGCAAGCGCAAATTCCCCGCAACATCACTGCTCCGTGTTCTTGGTGCCCACACCGACGCTGACATCAAGGCACTCTTTAAGTCTGAACATGGCAAGACATGGGCAGCGCTTTCTATCGAAAAAGACCCTGCTAAAAACTTAGACGACGCCTATGTCGAAATCCACAAGCGCCTCCGCGACGGCGACTTGGCAACAGCTGCAAACGCCCGCGAATATATCAACTCTATTTTTAGCGAAGAACGCTACGACCTTTCCCGTGTTGGCCGTTACCGCTTTAACCAGCGCTTTGGCAAGTCGCTCGATGAAAAAGACTTAGGCCGCAAAACCTTGTCGCTTGAAGACGTTGCGATGGTGCTCGACCATGTGTTGACGCTCGAAAACGACCCGGAAGCGATGGAAGACAACATCGACCACCTTGGCTCCCGCCGTGTCCGTTACGTTGGCGAAATGTTGCAGCAGCGCCTCCGTGTTGGTTTGACCCACATGAAGCGCAACATCCAGGACCGCATGTCGACTATCGACACCGACGCAACGATGCCACAGCAGTTTGTAAACCCACGCCCGCTGCAGGCACGTATTAAAGAATTTTTCACCACCAACCAGCTTGCGCAGTTCATGCAGCAAACGAACGCGCTTGAAGAACTCGAGCACTTGCGCACACTTTCAGCACTTGGCCCGGGAGGTCTAACTCGCGAACGCGCAGGCTTTGAAGTCCGTGACGTGCATCCGTCCCACTACGGCCGCCTCTGCCCAATTCACACTCCAGAAGGCCCCAACATCGGCCTTATTTTGCGTCTCTCAACATTCGCACGCGTCAACGAGTTCGGCATGATCGAAACACCGTATGTAAAAGTTGCAAATGGTAAGGTGACTGGCGAAGTTGTGTTCTTAAACGCAGCTGAGGAAGAAAAACAGATCATCGCGCACGGTGCCACAAAAGTTGAAGACAACGGACAGATTACGGAAGACATGGTTGAAGTCCGCTTGAGCGGCGCCCCAACCCGCGTACCAAAAAAGGAAGTTAACTACATCGACGTCGACCCAGCACAGCCATTTTCTATCGCGACATCGATGATCCCGTTCTTGGAACACGACGACGCAAACCGCTCGCTCATGGGTTCGAACATGCAGAAGCAAGCAACGCCTGTTATCTTGCCCGAGGCACCGCTTGTCGCAACCGGTATGGAGGAACGCGCTGCGCGTGACACCGGCCGCCTTATTGTTGCAAAAGAAGAAGGTGTCGTGGTGCAAGCAGACGGCAAGCGGATCATTGTTAAAAATGCAAAAGGTAAAGACCTCGAGTATCCACTTGTTAACTTTGTCCGCACCAACGGCTTTACCATGTTGCATGGTCGCCCGGCAGTTTCTGTTGGAACAAAAGTAAAGAAAGGCGATTTGCTTGCAGACACTTCAAGCTCTGCAGACGGCCAGCTCGCACTTGGACAGAACGCGCTCGTTGCGTTTATGTGCTGGTCGGGTGCCAACTACGAAGACGCAATTATCATTTCTGAGCGTCTCGTAAAAGACGGCAAGTTCTCGTCGGTACATATTGAAGAGTTCGTCTGCAACGTACGTGACACAAAACTTGGACCCGAAGAAACAACCCACGACATCCCGAACGTATCTGAAACAAAACTCCGCAACTTGGACGAAGACGGTATTATCCGCACTGGTTCGGAAGTCCGCCCTGGCGACATCCTTGTTGGTAAAATTACTCCAAAAGGGGAAACTCAGCTCACACCAGAAGAGCGTCTGTTGCGTTCTATCTTCGGCGACAAAGCTCGCGATGTTAAAGACTCGAGCTTGCGCATGGAAAACGGCAAGCGTGGCCGCATCATCAGCGTTAAAGTATTCTCACGTGAAGCAGGACACCACTTGGAGTCCGGCATCATTAAGCGCATCCATATTGAAATTGCACAGCTCCGCACAGTGTCAGTCGGCGACAAACTCGCAGGCCGCCACGGAAACAAGGGTGTTATTTCGCGCATCTTGCCTGAAGAAGACATGCCATACATGGCAGACGGTCGCCCAGTTGACGTCATTTTGACACCGCTCGGTGTGCCAAGCCGTATGAACTTGGGGCAGATATTGGAACTCCACTTGGGGCTTGCTGCAAACACACTTAACTACCAGGCAATCTGCCCACCGTTTGCAGGTGCAACAGAAGTTGAAATCCGCCAGGAACTTAAAAAAGCTGGCTTTAACGAAAACGGAAAAATAAAACTCTACGACGGCCGCACCGGCGAGGCGTACGAGCAGGACATTGCCGTTGGGTACATGTACATCTTGAAACTTCACCACATGGTAGAAGACAAGATCCACATGCGCTCTATCGGACCGTACTCTCTTATTACCCAGCAGCCACTCGGCGGCAAAGCACAAGGCGGTGGCCAACGCTTTGGAGAAATGGAAGTGTGGGCACTCCTCGGGTACGGCGCGGCATATACGCTCCGCGAGATGCTCACTATTAAGTCCGACGACATCATGGGCCGTTCAGCTGCCTTTGACTCTATCGTCCGCGGCGAACGCATTTCCCATCACTACGCACCGGCGTCGTTTAACGTTTTGCTCCACACACTTCGTGGGTTGGCGCTCGATGTCGAACTGATGCGCAGCGGTTCTGCACTTACAAATGCACGCAAAACTCCAGGTGCCGAAGTCGCTGACTTCGATGCAGTGCGCATCCGCCCAGCATCACCTGAAAAAATCTTGGAGTGGTCGCACGGTGAAGTTACCAAGCCAGAAACTATCAACTACCGCACCCAGCGCCCAGAGAAAAACTCACTCTTTGACGAAAAGATCTTTGGTCCTGAAAAAGACTACGAATGTTATTGCGGTAAATACCGTGGTATCCGTTACAAAGGTATTGTCTGCGAGAAGTGCGGTGTGGAAATCACACGCGCAATTGTCCGCCGCGAACGTATGGGCCATGTCGACTTGGCCGTGCCAGTTGCACACGTCTGGTTCCTCCGCGCAATTCCGTCACGCCTTGCTATGGTGCTTGGTATTAGCGGTGGTGAGCTTGAAAAAGTTGTCTACTTTGCAGGCTACATTGTGAGCCAGGTCCACAAGTCTGAAAAAGAGCGCATCATTTCTGAGCTCGAAGCAGAATACAAAATGAAGGTTAAAAACCTCCAGGACGAAAAGTCGAAGGACAAGATGAAAGAATTGTTCTTGGAGGCAAAGCACGACATCGACAATATCTTTGTCGGTTCAGTTTTGGACGAGCCAAAATATCACCGCTACGCTATTAAGTACGGTGCAATGTTTGAAGCAGGCATCGGTGCCGAGGCAATTTACAACCTCTGCAAAAACTTGAACTTGAAGGAGATGGTCGCACAAACCGAAGCAGCACTTGTTAAGTGTGGTGCAGCAGAGCGCGAAAAACTCGGCAAGCGCCTCTCGGTACTCCGCGGCATGATCAAGTCTGGCGTCCGTCCTGAATGGATGTTCCTCACACGCATCCCGGTTATCCCACCAGGTCTTCGCCCTATGGTTGCCTTGGACGGTGGCCGCCACGCAACGTCAGACGTTAACGACCTCTACCGCCGCGTTATCAACCGCAACAACCGCCTGAAGAAGCTTATCGAGATCCATGCGCCAGACGTGATTCTGCGCAACGAAAAGCGCATCTTGCAGGAAGCAATTGACGCACTCATAGACAACTCTATCCGCCACGGTGGTGCTGCATTTAGCGCAACCACACAGGCTCGCACACGTCCGCTCAAGTCACTCTCTGACAACTTGAAAGGTAAACACGGTCTCTTCCGCCAGAACTTGCTCGGCAAGCGCGTCGATTACTCGGGCCGTTCAGTTATCGTTGTGGGTCCAGAACTTAAACTCAACCAATGTGGTCTGCCAAAACACATGGCGCTGGAACTCTTCCGCCCATTTGTTATCGGCAAACTGCTTGAAAAAGAATTGGCGTTCAACATCCGCGGTGCAGGCCGTCTTATCGACGAAGGTGTGCCAGAAGTCTGGGCAATACTTGAAGATATCATCCGCGACAAGTACGTATTGTTGAACCGCGCACCAACTCTGCACCGCCTTGGTATCCAGGCCTTCCAGCCTATTCTTATCGAAGGTAACGCTATCCAGTTGCATCCGCTCGTCTGTGCTGCATTTAACGCAGACTTCGACGGCGACCAGATGGCAGTCCACGTGCCGCTTTCGCCTGAAGCGCAGGCAGAAGCACGCGAGATTATGTCCGCGTCTAAAAACATCTTGAAGCCTGGTAACGGCGAGCCTGTCGTCGCACTTAAACTCCTCGACATTGTGCTCGGCACCTACTGGATGACAAAAGAAGTAGAGGGCATGAAGGGCGAAGGGCTTGCATTCCCAACACCAAACGCGGCAATCTTGGCATACGACTACGGCCACGTAGGCTTCCAGGCAAAGGTTAAAGTTATGCCGTCTGAAAAAGAAAAATATGCAGCGTTCGGTGGCCAGTTGTTTGAAACTACCGTTGGACGTTTGCTCTTCAACACCGTCTTCCCAAGCGACTACCCATTTATCAACGCGCCAATTCACAAGAAGAGCTTGGCAAAATTGGTCGACGACCTTATTGCCCGCTACGGCCTTGAAAGGATCCCCGAAATAATGGACCGCATCAAAAACTTCGGCTTCCGTTACGTGACACAGTCGGGTATCACATGGTCGCTCGACGACATCCGTGTCCCAGTTGAAAAAGATGAAATTGTCGCACGTGCAGAAGGGAAGTCGGGCGAGATTATGAAGCACTGGCAGGAAGGTTTGCTGTCGGAAGAAGAGCGTTACCGCATGAACATCGAAATATGGCACGCGGCAAAGTCAGAAGTTGAAAAACTTATGCCAAGCACTCTTGCCGTCAACGGCTCGGTGTCGGACATGCTTCACTCGGGTGCCCGCGGTTCTATTGCGCAAGTAACGCAGATGGCCGGTATGAAAGGTCTTATCGCATCGCCAATGGGTGACGCGCTCGAGTTCCCAATTACTAAGTCGATGAAAGAAGGTCTTTCACCGCTTGAATACTTCATCACCACGCACGGTTCACGTTCGGGCTTGGCGTCGACTGCACTTTCCACAGCAAAAGCCGGGTACCTTACACGCCGCCTCTTTGACGTCGCACAAGACGTGGTTATTGTTGAAGACGAATGCGGTACCAAAGAAGGTCTTACCATTAAGCGCGAGTCGGCATCGGGTATCGGCACATTCTTGGCAACAAACACCAAGGGCCGCTATGCAGCCGCAGACATTGAACACGACGGTAAAGTGCTCTACAAAAAGGGCCACTTCCTTACAACAACAGATGCGCGCCACTTGGAAGAGCTCGGAGTGCCGTCGGTCTACGTACGCTCACCAGTAGCATGTAAGTCTGTCCGCGGTTTGTGCGTCCACTGTTACGGCGCAGACTTGGCAACTGACAAGCCTGTCGCACTCGGCGAAGCTGTAGGTACCGTTGCCGCACAAGCAATCGGCGAGCCAGGTACGCAGTTGACGATGAACACAAAACACGCCGGAGGTGCAGCAAGTGTTGGAGGCGACATCACACAAGGTTTGCCTCGTGTTGAAGAAATCTTCGAACGCCGTATGCCTCGCAACCCAGCCGTTGTTGCAACAGTGTCTGGCCATGTGACTGAAATTAGAAACGACCAAAAAGAAAAAGTTATTGTTATTGCTCCAGACCTCGAGTACCGCACGAAGAGCAAAAAAGAGTTTATCGAATACTCGGCACACGTACGCCGCGTACCGACTGTCAAAGTTGGCGACCAGTTACC
>Ga0194035_1001662_pt1 | contig 11531 bp, 9 predicted proteins | sample JunL2320m_MetaG_FD_148680 | JGI IMG/M metagenome (GOLD analysis project Ga0194035, IMG submission 148680) | Anoxic zone freshwater microbial communities from boreal shield lake in IISD Experimental Lakes Area, Ontario, Canada - Jun2016-L239-20m | ecosystem: Environmental > Aquatic > Freshwater >...
ACCGAATGGTCTGCATCTGACATGTGCGCTCCTGCTGTGATTGGACTGATGGTAAGGCGGTGAGTTGATATCCGGATTGGCCTGTTTAGCGGAGTCTGACACCCTGACGCCAGACCGCGCTAACGAGTGGCACTCCCGGTCGGTAGGCGAGATGAATATGGCTTGGTGCGTCCAGCATGATCAGGTCCGCGCGGGATCCAACGCGTAACGAACCGACATCTGTTCGTTGAAGTGCCGCCGCGCCTCCGGCTGTGGCACTCCACACCGCCTCTGACGGCGTCATCTTCATGTCGCGCACGGCAACAGCAATGCAGAACGGCATATTCGTCGTGTAACTCGAACCTGGATTGCAGTCCGCGGCCAAGGCCACCGTGACACCCGCATCGAGCAGTCGACGAGCATCTGGGTAGGGAGATCGGGTTGAGAATTCTGCTCCTGGCAGCAGGGTGGCGACCGTGGTCGAAGCTGCCAGCGCATCGATGTCGTCGTCATTGATGTGAGTTACGTGATCGGCCGAGGCGGCCCCAACTTCCACCGCAACCTGCACGCCAGGACCATGCTGAAGTTGATTGGCATGGATACGCGGTTTCAATCCTGCCGCGATGCCAGCGAGCAAAATTTCGCGTGCCTGATCCCCATCAAATGCACCGCGATCACAGAAGACGTCGATCCATTTCGCATGTGGGGCACAGGCTTTGAGCATCTGGCCGACGACCAATTCGACGTAGTCATCGGGGCGTGCCTTGAACTCAGCCGGAATCACGTGCGCACCTAGGTACGTCGTCTCATCGGCGTGCACACTCGCGATGCGCAGGGCTCGCTCCTCATCGAGGACCGAGAGTCCATAGCCGCTCTTACATTCGACGGTGGTGGTACCACTGGCATTAGATTCAGCGACGAGCCGCACGACGTTGCGCTCGAGCTCATCGTCTGACGCTGCTCGCGTCGCGTTCACCGTCGAGCTGATACCACCTGCGGTGTAGGACTGACCGGCCATACGAGCGGCGAACTCGTTCGCCCGATCTCCGGCAAACACCAAATGCCCGTGGCTATCAACGAATCCCGGCAGCACTGCACGACCGTCTGCGTCGATTCGGAGCACATCGTCCGCGTTTGGAGCCGCGCCACGCGCACCAATCCAAGCCACAACTCCGTCAATGACAAGCACAGCGGCATCGGTCACAAGACCGAGCTTCGACCCGTCAACAGTTGAGTCGTTGGTGGTCAGCTCACCGATGTTGTCGATGAGCAGCGCGGTGTGCGTAGCTTGCGGCAAGGAACCGTATCGGCTAGTCACAGTGCGGTCCGCGACTTATTCGTGCTCATGCATAGGGACTCGGACACCCTTTTCCTGCGCCACTTCGTCAGCACGGTCGTAGCCGGCGTCCACGTGACGAATCACGCCCATACCCGGATCGTTCGTCAGCACTCGTTCAAGCTTCTGTGCTGCGAGTGGCGTTCCGTCCGCGACAGCGACCTGACCAGAGTGAATCGAGCGACCAATGCCGACACCACCACCGTGGTGAATGGATACCCATGACGCGCCAGAGGCAACGTTCACCATGGCGTTGAGCAATGGCCAGTCTGCGATCGCGTCAGATCCGTCAAGCATTGCCTCGGTCTCGCGGTACGGGGAGGCCACCGAGCCACAGTCAAGGTGATCGCGACCAATAACGATTGGCGCCTTGAGGTCACCCGAGGCCACCATCTCGTTGAAGCGAAGTCCAGCAAGATGACGCTCGCCGTATCCGAGCCAGCAGATGCGAGCAGGCAGGCCCTGGAAGTGGACGCGCTCTTGAGCCATCGGAATCCACTTCTGCAGATTCGCATTGTCGGGGAACAGTTCGAGGATCGCCCGATCGGTCGCGGCGATATCGGCTGGATCCCCAGACAGCGCAGCCCAGCGGAACGGGCCCTTACCCTCACAGAACAGTGGTCGAATGTAGGCAGGCACGAAACCCGGGAAGTCGAAGGCGCGATCGTAACCCGCGAGCTTGGCCTCACCGCGAATCGAGTTGCCGTAATCAAAAACTCGCGCACCCTTGTCCATGAAACCAACCATGGCCTCAACCTGACGGGCCATGGATTCACGCGAGCGCTTGGTAAATTCCTCGGGATCCTTCTGCGCGTATGTGTCGAGGTCGTCAACGTCCATGCCGATTGGAAGGTACGACAGCGGATCATGTGCCGAGGTCTGGTCGGTCACGATGTCGATCGGCGCATCCATCGCAAGCATTTGTGGGAACACCTCGGCGGCATTACCCAGAAGTCCGATCGACAAGGGCTTACGTGCGTCACGCGCGGCCACCGCGAGCTGCAGTGCATCGTCAAGGTTTGCCGCTTGGACGTCGAGGTAACGGTGCTCGATGCGACGGGCGATGCGCGATGGATCGCAGTCGACGCAGATGACGACACCATCGTTCATCGTTACGGCGAGTGGCTGAGCGCCACCCATTCCACCGACCCCTCCGGTCAGGGTGATTGTGCCGGCAAGTGTGCCGCCGAAATGCTGTTCAGCAACAGCGGCGAAGGTCTCGAAGGTGCCCTGCAGGATTCCCTGTGTGCCAATGTAAATCCATGAGCCAGCAGTCATCTGGCCGTACATCGTCAAGCCAAGGTGCTCTAGGCGGCGGAACTCTTCCCACGTCGCCCAATCGCCCACGAGATTGGAGTTCGCGAGCAACACACGGGGTGCCCACTCATGGGTCTGAAACACGCCTACTGGTCGTCCGCTTTGGACGAGCATTGTTTCGTCACCCTTGAGGGTTTGTAGCGTGCGGACAAGAGCGTCGAATGAGGCCCAATCGCGCGCAGCCTTGCCGGTACCGCCGTAGACAACGAGTTTGTCGGGGTGCTCTGCAACCTCGGGATCAAGATTGTTCTGCAGCATACGCAGTGCGGCTTCTTGCTGCCATCCCTGCGTCGAAAGCTCAGTGCCACGGGCCGCACGAACGGGTCGGGGTCCTGGAGCAATTGGGGTTGTCGTCATGGTCGACTCCTCGCAGATGTCACAACGGGCTGGAACGTCCCTATTTCAGCGCTTGAATCTCCCGCGCGCAGCGGCAATGCATAGACTTGTGTCTGAAATACCAGACAGTCAGGAGACGATAGTGAGCCCAACGACAACTGTTCCAGCATCGCGCAACACTCTGGAGATCCTTCGTTACGTCGCCTCACGTCCGGGGCCGGTTGGGGCAGCGGCCTTGGCTCGCGATCTGGGTATCCCTCGCTCGACTACTTACCAACTACTCGCTGAGCTTGAGCGGGCGGATTTCGTCACCCACTACCCCGAGGACCGCACGTACGGGCTCGGTGTGGCGTCGTTCGAAATTGGATCGGCTTACCTGCGTCACGAACCACTTGAGAGGCTCTCCCGCCCCGTCCTGCGGCGCCTAGTAGACGAGACTGGGCAGACGGCACATCTAGGAATCCTCCAAGGAAACGAGACGCTGTATCTGCTCAAAGAGCAGCCAGCGCACCCGCTGACCCTGATCACCGATATCGGTGTTCGTCTACCTGCTCATCTCACGGCAAGTGGTCGTTCGATGTTGACGCACGTGTCCCCCGCCCAAATGCGGGCTCTGTTTCCCGACAGCGATGCATTTCAACATCGCACTGAGCGAGGTCCGTCGTCACTTCGAGAACTTCGTTCTCTGCTACGCGAGCAGCGATTAAACGGTTGGTCCTATGAAGATGGGGAGGTGACTCCTGGCTACGCCTCGGTCGCGGCATGTGCTTTCGATCATGGCTCCCGGCCCATGGCCGCAATCTCCATCACGTTCGCCGACGACATCTCTCTGGCCAAAAGAAACCGCCTCGGGGCTGCCGTTGTGGCAGCCGCCGAGGCGGTCACTATGCGTGTCTCAGGTCGTCGCCCGACCTGAGGGGTAAATCCGGTACTACTGGCCCTTTGGATTTGGTCCGTACTGGTTTGCTCCGGGCTGTCCCTCTCCAAGGCAGAAGAAGAACAGCAAGATTGCGCCCACGCAGCAGATCGCTGACAGCAGCCACCACCAGCCAGAACGGCCAGTGTCATGCAGCCGGCGCATAGTGACGGCGATGCTTGGCAGGAACACAAGTGCGCTCACGATCAGAGCGATCCAACCGAAGCGAACTCCGTTGGCGTTGTAGAAGTGGAGACCGAACACCGCATCCAAAGTCCATGCCACAGCACCCAAAAGAGCCGTGAACAAAACCCAGTACCAGTACTCGCTGCGGCGGGCACGGCCACTGAAGTTGACGTAGTTACCGAGCACGCTTGAAACCGCTTGACCAAAACTCATGATTCTCCCAATGGAAATTTAAAGACGATTGAATAATGCCAGCAATACCCGCACATGTCACACACTTTCGTCACCTGCGGAACCGCGAACAACCCGGCCCACGGAACAATGAACCGTCGTTCCGCGAGTCAGAACACATATCGACTACGGTATTGCAATGACCGTCTTGACTGAGCGCCTCGCCAATCGTCCCTATCTCGTCTTCGACGGAGCGATGGGAACGATGCTCCAGGCTGCTGGAATCGAACCCGGTGGCGCGGGTGAACTATGGAACGTTGAGAACGCAGATGCCGTTGAGTCGATCCACACCGCCTACCTAGCCGCTGGCGCGGACATCGTGACGACGAACACGTTTGGCGGTTCGCGGCCCCGTCTCGACATGCATGGTGCGGGTGATCGCGTCCATGAGCTCAACATGGCCGCCGCGCAGGTAGCAAAGCGTGCCGCTGCACCCTACGGAGCGCTCGTGGCCGGAGACATTGGTCCGTCAGGTGAACTTCTTGAACCACTAGGAATCCTTACTCCTTATGAGGCCCAAGCCGTCTTTGAGGAGCAGATTGCCGGACTTGTTGAGGGCGGTATAGATCTCGTCCTGATTGAAACCATGAGCGACCTCGAAGAAGTAGGCGCCGCTGTGCGTGCCGCGCGGGCCATCGCCCCAGAACTGCCCATCGTCGTGACACTCAGCTTCGATACGAAACTGCGAACGATGATGGGGGTTAACCCCGCAATGGCAGTGAGTGAAATCGGCGCAATGGGCGTCGATGCTGTTGGCGCGAACTGCGGCCGCGGGCCAGAAGAAATGCAGACGATCTTGGAGCAGATGGTCGCTGTGAGGCCCGAAGGACTTCTTCTCATTGGCCAATCGAATGCAGGGCTTCCTCATCTTGTTGGCGACCGCTTCGAATATGACGCAGGTCCCGAGGTGATGGCTGAGCACGCCACAACCGTCCGAGCGCTCGGCATAGACATCATCGGTGGCTGCTGCGGATCAACTCCTGAACACATCGCAGCGATGGTTACTGCACTCGAACCCGCCAACTAGGGAGCACGTCACTCATGTCAGAAAAAGTCCGCGGTGTCGTTGCCCTAGCGAAGGGCGCACCTGTCTCGTTGGAGACGATCATCATCCCCAATCCCGGACCGGGCGAGGCAAAGGTACGGATCGCAGCGTGCGGAGTTTGCCACACCGACCTGCACTACCGCGAAGGCGCAATCAACGACAACTTCCCGTTCTTACTCGGCCATGAAGCCGCCGGCTTCGTCGAAGAGGTTGGCGAGGGTGTCACCGATATTGCGCCCGGCGATTACGTGATCCTGAACTGGCGAGCAGTGTGTGGCAACTGTCGCGCCTGCCGCCGGGGTCGTCCGTGGTACTGCTTCGCAACTCACAACGCACACCAGCCCATGACTCTCGAAGACGGCACCCCACTGAGCCCAGCGCTCGGCATCGGAGCTTTCGCCGACAAGACGCTCGTCGCCGCCGGCCAGTGCACCAAGGTTGATCCAGCAGCACCACCGGCGATCGCTGGTCTACTTGGTTGCGGTGTTATGGCTGGCCTGGGTGCTGCGATAAACACCGGTGGCGTGACACGTGGTGACTCAGTTGCCGTGCTGGGATGTGGCGGAGTCGGTGATGCGGCGATCGCAGGTGCACGACTTGCGGGTGCGCGCACGATCATCGCCGTTGATATCGACGATCGTAAACTCAACTGGGCTAAGGACTTTGGTGCTACGCACACCATTAACTCCAGTACACAGAATGCTGTGGAAGCGATTCAGGCACTAACTGAAGGCAACGGCGCAGACGTAGTCATCGACGCAGTCGGGCGGCCGGAAACATACGAAACCGCTTTCTACGCACGCGACCTCGCTGGAACCGTTGTTCTCGTTGGAGTACCAGATCCCAGCATGCGACTTGAACTACCCCTGATCGACGTATTTGGTCGCGGCGGCTCATTGAAGTCCAGCTGGTACGGCGATTGCCTACCGTCACGAGACTTCCCGATGCTCATCGACTTGTACCTTCAGGGTCGCCTGCCACTGGAGCGTTTCGTGTCAGAAGAAATTGCCCTAGACGGAGTCGAAGCGGCGTTCGACAAGATGCACCACGGTGATGTTCTTCGCTCTGTCGTGGTCTTCTGATGTCCGCCCGCGTAGAACGACTCGTCACGAGCGGAACGTTTTCCCTTGATGGTGGGACGTGGGACGTAGACAACAATGTCTGGCTCATCGGTGACGATAGTGAAGTCATCGTTGTCGACCCAGCCCACGACCTTGCCGCAATCGTCGAAGCAATCAACGGTCGCACAGTGGCAACAATCGTGTGCTCACATGGCCACAACGATCACATCGGGCAAGCAGTCGCGCTTTCACAGGCCACCGGTGCACCCATCGTCCTTCATTCGGACGATCTGATGCTCTGGAATGTGGTTCATGAGGGCACTGTTCCCATGCCAATCGCTGATGGCGATGTGCTGCAGGTTGCTGGTATCGACGTGCAGATCATTCATACCCCGGGACATTCACCGGGAGGCGTCTGCCTCTACGCACCTGACCTCGACACGGTGCTTACCGGTGACACACTTTTCTGCGGTGGTCCGGGTGCAACGGGTCGGTCTTACTCAGATTTTCCAACGATTCTCGAGTCGATTCGAGAATCACTACTCAGCCTTCCTGCCACCACCCGTGTGCTCACCGGTCACGGCGACGAGACAACTATCGGCGCTGAGGCGCAGCAGTACGAAGCGTGGGTAGCTCGCGGTCACTGAGGTTCAGTGCAGGCAAGCCGGGCGCCCCATTCAGCGATGGCCAGACACTGTCGCCACATCGCTGCGCTCGGGTAACGGGCCGGGTCGACCAAAGTAGTAGCCCTGTCCAAATCCCCAGCCCTGTTCGGCCAAAATGCTAGCTTGCAGCGAGGACTCAACACCTTCGGCAATGCCAGCTAAGTCAAGGCCACTAACCAGACCAGCTAGGCCACGAGAAAGCGCGTTAGCTGATCCCTCGCCCGAGCTCACATCCTGGACGAAACGTCGATCAAGCTTTACACCCGTAACTGGTAAGTCACGCAGGATCGAGATGGACGAGAAACCGGTCCCGAAATCGTCAAGGTGCAGACCCACGCCGCGACTCGTTAGCGCACGGATGGACGTCTTAGTCGTAGGCAGCATTTCCATGACGGCCGTCTCAGTAACTTCGATGATCAATCGAGACGGATCAATCACATGGCGGTTGATGACCGCGTTGAAGTTCTTACCCCAGTTTGCTTGCGCCAACTCAACCGCGGACACATTGATCGACACGTGGCCGGTGAATTCCGGCCGGTCAGCGATGTCCTGGCACACCTTTTCAAGTACGAGTGGGCCAATCCCTGCGATCAGGCCGGAAGCTTCAGCCACATCTAGGAAGCTCCCCGGCATCATGAGCCCAGCTGTTGGGTGTTCCCAGCGAATGAGGGCTTCGTATCCGGCAATCTGACTGTCGGCAAAGGCGACGATTGGTTGGTAATGAACAACAAACTCGTTGCGCTCGATGGCGTCACGCAACTCATCCTCGGTGGTCAGTCGAGACAGGGCCTGCTCGTGCATCTGCTTGTCAAAGAACTGCCAGCGCGCCCGGCCGGCATACTTCGCGCGGTACAAAGCTGAATCAGCATCACGTAAGAGAGAGTCTGGTGTTGAGGCCGGAGTCGACAGTGCAATGCCGATTGATGCTGACGGCACCATGCGGTGGCCGCGCAGGTGAAGATCTGCGCCCAAGGCGGTCGAGATGCGCTCGGCAGCATTTTCGAGCTGGCGTGGGTTGTCGACATCGGGGAAGACAACGACGAACTCGTCACCGCCGAATCGCCCAACACGATCAATCGCCCGTAGGGAGCCTTTGATCCGTTCGGCAACAGTAACGAGGTAGTCGTCTCCAGCAGCGTGGCCGAGTGAATCGTTGACAACCTTAAAGTGATCGAGGTCGACGAACAGCACTCCCACCGCCGCACCCTTGCGACCTGCGGATTCGAGGTCCGTAGCCAGCGAGTCAAGGATCCACGCACGATTCCTTAGACCGGTGAGCGGATCGTGGAAAGCTCTGAAGGCGAGCAGATTTCGAGCCTCGCGTTCATCAGTAATGTCTTCGACTTGGAGAAGGTAAACATCATGTGGTTCACCGGCACTTGGCACTCGGGCGACTGCGGTGCGTGCCCAGACTTCGACGTGATCGGAGCGGACTAATCGCAACTGCTCAACGATGCTATCAAAGTCGTTACCAACCATCTGCGCACCGAGTTCGCGCACATGAACCATCGACTCGTCATGTACGAGCTCACTTACATTCATCGCGAGTAATGATGACTCCCCATACTTCAACATTGAGCACAGGGACTGATTGACAACGACGAAAGATCCATCAAGTCGAACAATCGCCATACCGATCGCGGCTGATTCCATACTCGTACGGAATAGGCTCTCGGACTTTTCCAACGCCATCCGTGAGTCCACAGAATCTTGAATGTCACGGAGGGAAACAATCCCCGATTCAGCAGCCGAAATCGACTTACGTCCCGCGACCGTTTTGGTTGCTGCACTCATCCATCGCCACTGCGTCGCGGTCGCAGTCGCAAACCGAATCTCACCACTGGCCGCTACATCTTGGTACTTCTGCGCGGCCGCAATCAACGCTGCGCCACCCACACGGTCGTCGGGGTGAATGAAGTCGCCAAGTGGCTTACCAATGAGATCTGCAGGCTGCCAACCCAGTACTCCGGTGAGGGACGGGCTAACCCAGGTGACAGTGTGCTCTGGGCCCGAATGCTGAAGGACAACGTCCGCTGAGTTCTCGGCAAGCAAACGGTAACGATGCTCTGATTCTTCAATTGCATCAGAGGCCATGAGGCCACGGAAGTAGACCAACAGGGTCGAGCCGGCCAGAAGGAGAAGACCCAGCCAGGTCAAGCGACGAATGTTTTCGTCAACGCCAAATCCCACTCCCGGACTCGTCGTGAAGACGAGAGTGTCGTTTCCGATCGGCACAGAGGCGGTAACGGCGGTGACATCTCGATCGTAGGAGCCAGCCTCAGTGCCGTGTTCAGCGACGACAAGGCCATTGGGGTTTGCCTTAGACGGACCGAGAGCGAGAACGAGATGAAGTTCTTCGACCGGGATTCCGGTCGATAACTGGACTGTCTTATCAAATGCTCCCGGCAGAGATTCAGCGACTGTCAAAATTTGCGCGGGGCTACCAGGTGGCACGGCTTGTGGTGCGGCATATACAACACTTAAGACACTCGAATCTGGCTTCCCATCTAGTGAGATAGGCCGCAGCCCGAGCAGAGTCTGATGCTCGGACACACCGTTGACAACCGACTGATCCGCCGGCGCACCCCCAAGTTGCTCCGCAACCTGATCAGCCGCGTTGCCTTGCCGATCGACAACGTACTTCATCGTGAAGTCGTTCCCTTGTTTCTCTAGCAGCCCGGACGCGATGAGCGCGTCACTGCCGATGAAAAGTGGTGTCATGGCCTGGCTGAACTGATCTAGATCGCTAAATGGGACGGCGGGGGCCGTTAAATAGGCGGTCGTGAAGGAGTTTTGATCCGTCGCGGTGACCTGAGCAAATTCTTGTATCAGCGTCTGACTTGCTGTGCTCAATTCGGCCTGCTCTTGCGCGATCCACGTTATGAGAAATCCTTGTCCGGCCATCACCGCGGCCGCAACAACAGCAAATGCCACGGGCCAACCTCGGGCATTGATCTGGTCGGTCCGTCGACTGTGGCCAACAAATACCCAACCGCCGGCCAGCATCGCCGCAATGACGAGCGGCAGTGAGCGTTGGGCAATAATGCGCCATGAGAGCCAGTCGCCAGCGATCGCCTGTTCTGCAGCGGAAGCAGCCAGACATGCAAGCACTACCGTGAGAGTGACGATCAGGAAGCCGAGCCAGGACTGACGCCAGATCACCCGGCTCAACAGATAGCGGTAGAACAGACCGACGAGCACGGACAGGGCTATGGCAATGCCAAGATCGAGCGCTAACCGCTGATCAAGATTGGTAATCGCTAGGACAGCCGCACTTCCCGTGACGGCACCGGCAACTCCGGCCGCAACATTGATTCGAGCTACCGAAGCGATGAGAATCGTGAGCACGAACACGTCGGTACGAACGTACTCGTGGGTGACAACGGGAGGCCATTGGCTAAACGCGGCCGCTACGAAGCAGACGAATGGCAACCAGTGATTACCGGAACGCGACGTGTCAGTAGCCGCTGAGCCCGGGTTCATCTGCGATTCCATCGGCCGCGATCGGCACACTGCTCAGGCTTTACAAGCCTCAGCAGCCCTTCACATTCTTGCTAACGGCCGTGGATCCGGTCGCAACAGCACCGGTGGACAGCCAGAGCGTGGCACGAGTGAAGTAGTTGTACGTGCTGGTTACTGTGCACGTCGCCGACCCAGCAGCTTTGATGTTGCCGGTGCACGAAGCTTTGCAATTAGCCACAACCACGCTGCTCTGAGTATTTGCTTGACGGACGCAACCAGAAGGGGTCGCACCGTTCACAGCCACACTCGTGGTAGACGTCGGGCAGCGCCAGACCTCGACCTGCAGATAAACCGACGAAAGCGGGGCGGACAAGTTGCCCGAGTACGACCCGGTACCAGACGTCGAGCAGGTGTAGGTCTTCCCCGACAGCACGCATGTGGGCGACGTGGGAGCTGTTGCGGTAACTGTGCCGTAGGTGACGGCCCATGAAGGAGATGCGACAAATAGGGTGAGCACAATGGCGGCAAGAGCGCCTACAACGCCCCGTCCGCGCGCACCCAGTGCGAAACCCACCCCTGCCTTCATATCTAAACAATAGGCGCTTTAGCAGAGATACACAGCCCGAGTCACCCCATTCGGAGCATTCTTGACACAGACAAGAGCATGAACACAGATCCGTTTCAGCAGATCATCACGCTGCGTACGGGCTTCCACTGGCCGCTGACCCGGCAAACCTGGTCTTAAAACAAGCAATGAGCCTTAGAACTCAGTCAAGATCGAAGGCAAGGATCTTGCCGGGTTTCGTCACCGCAACATGTGTTTCATCGGTTTCGGAAATTGCGACAAAGGCTGTCCGAAGATTTTGACCACCGAAAGTAACGTCGTACACGCCCACACCGGGCAGGTCGATTACTCGCTCGACACTTCCGGAGAGCTCGACTCGAAGCACAGCTTCTCCGTAGGCGCTGGCCACCCACACTGAACCATCATGTGCGA
>Ga0194035_1001663_pt1 | contig 11531 bp, 10 predicted proteins | sample JunL2320m_MetaG_FD_148680 | JGI IMG/M metagenome (GOLD analysis project Ga0194035, IMG submission 148680) | Anoxic zone freshwater microbial communities from boreal shield lake in IISD Experimental Lakes Area, Ontario, Canada - Jun2016-L239-20m | ecosystem: Environmental > Aquatic > Freshwater >...
ATCCCACCCCAAGCCAGCGGGATCCCGAGGTCCACCTCAGGGATTGAGAAGATCGCGTCAGTGCTGGCGACCCTAAAGTCACAGGCGCCAGCCAAGACAACCGCGCCGCCAACGCAACGGCCGTGGATCGCAGCGATCGTCACTGCCCGCATCGCCTCGATGGCGTCTGCCATCCGTCGGCCGAGGTCTGCGACTGCGTGAGGATCTTCGATCTCTGCCGAAACGATCTCAGCGAAGGTGCCTAAATCGGCTCCCGCGCAGAAGGCCCTGCCTGCGCCGCAAACGATCACAACGCGCACGGCCGGCATCTCGTCAAACGCATGAGCGGCCTGTGCAAGCTCGGTTAGGAGGGTTGGACTAAGAGCGTTTAGCTTCGCTGGACGGTTAAGAGTGATCCGCCCGATCCGACCTTCAGGTTCGACCTCTAGCTCTAACGTCTCAAACTTCAACACGGGCGCCACCTTTCAGTTTGGGTCGACTCTCTCGGCCTAGGACCTCTAATCAAGCGGAGACTACGACTAGGCCACGGCCTGCGTGGCCCAGTCTCGGTACAGGCGCCAGTATGCCCCTTCGGCAGCGATTAGCTCATCATGGGTGCCGGACTCAACGATCCGACCGTGTTCGAGCACGACAATTGATCCAGCCGATCGAATCGTCGACAGCCGGTGGGCAATAACAATTGCGGTGCGCCCAGCCAGTAACCGGCGCAGCCCCTCTTCGATCTTTGTTTCGGTATGGATGTCCACATTCGACGTCGCCTCATCCAAGACCAGGATGCGTGGATCGGCGATCAGCGCCCGGGCAAAAGCGATCAACTGGCGCTGACCAGCAGAGAGCTGCGCGCCTCGCTCTCCTACCTCGGTGTCGTATCCAGCACTCATCTCCTGGATGAATACGTCTGCTCCGACCGCGTCTGCGGCGGCTGCGATCTGGGCGTCGGTCGCATCAGGACAGCCGAATGCGATGTTCTCCCTGATGGAGCCCGAGAACAGGAAGCCCTCTTGGGGGACGATCCCGAGCTGAGAGCGAAGTGAGCTGGCGCGTACCTTTGTGAGGTCATGGCCATCTACAAGCACAGATCCCACAGTCGGGTCATAAAACCGTGCCACTAGCTTGGCAAGGGTTGACTTCCCGGCACCAGTGCTACCAACTAAGGCTACGGTCTGTCCGGCTGGGACTTTGAGGGAGATGTCTCGCAGCGCCCAAGCTCCCGCATCGTCTTCGCCGTAGCGAAAGCTGACACCTTCAAAATCGATCGCACCATTAATCCGCGGCAGCGCTGGGGCTCGGTGATCATCCACTAGGTCCGGCTCTTCGTCGAGCAGCTCAAAGATCTTGTCTAAGGCGGCCATGCCGCTCTGGTAGGTGGTGTAGAGCTGGGAGAGCTGGCCAATCGGATCAAAGAAGGTGTTTAGAGCTGCTATGAAGGCGACAAGGACGCCAACCGTGATGCTGCCGTCGATTACCTGAAAGCCGCCGTATACGAGGACTGCGACCGTCAGAGCGGCTGACATCAACTCGATCGCGGGGAAGTAAGCGGCGTTAAGGTAGACCGTCTTGAGGTTAGCCAGGCGATTCTGATCATTTAGTTCCGAAAAGGCAGCAACATGGCGGGGCTCTTGCCCGAACGACCTAACGACTCGTACCCCAGAGATCGTCTCCTGCAGATATGAGGTGATTGCCCCGATCTTCTCCCGCGTGATCCGGTAGGCATCGGCCGAAGCGATCCTGAAGGCTAGCGAGGCGCCGACCATCAGCGGGAAGATGATGAAGGTGATTAGAGCAAGGCCGACGTCGAGCCAGAGCAGAATGACCACGGTACCCACAAGCGTCAGAGTGGCTTGAAACAGTGTCACTATTCCATCGGAAACCAGCTGGTCTAAGGCTTGGACGTCGTTGGTCATGCGCGAGACTAAGACTCCCGACTGCTTGCGTGAATAGAAGCCTATGGAGAGCGTTTGAAGGTGCTCAAAGATCCGCACGCGGAGGTCTTGGAGCGCGCGCTGCCCGACCCATCCCACTAGATAGGTCTGAACGGCACTTGTGGCCCACAAGAGCAAGGCGAAACCGATAAAGGCCGCTACGGCGATATTGAGTTGGGTTAGGTTGCCCGGCACGATCCCTTTATCGATCGCCATCTTGATCAGCGGGGCAGGGGCCAGCGTAGCCGCAGTCGCTGCGATCAGCGCGATGAACATTGCTCCCACGCGCCACCGATAAGGCCGCAGCAGCTCTACCAGCCCACGTAACTTGCGACCGCGACCACTGGTCCCTTTGAGTCGGCGGCGAATATCGTCGCCGATCTCAGATGCTCGAGTTGGTGGATGGCTGCTCACAGCCCGACTACCTCTGTCTCAACTGGCTTGCGGGTCAGAAATACCTGGTCGGGCAGCCCCTTCTCCACGATAGCTGCGTAGAGCTCTGACTCCCGCGCGAGATCGTCGTGACTACCGTGGGCGACGACGCGACCTCGTTCGAGCACGACAATCACGTCCGCGAGTGAGATCGTCGAAAGTCGGTGGGCGATGATGAAGGTCGTGCGACCCTCCATAACCGCCCTCAACGCCTCTTTGATCTCATGCTCGGTCGAGGCGTCAACCGAAGAGGTTGCATCATCAAGAATCAGGATTCTGGGGTCAGCTATGAGCGCGCGCGCGATCGCCAGTCGCTGGCGCTGGCCTCCTGAAAGCGTCAGTCCACGCTCACCAATAAGGGTGTTATAGCCCTCGGGGAGGGCTTCAATAAAGTCGTGGGCTTGAGCCCGCCGCGCAGCTGCCTCGATCTCTTCCACGCTGGCATCAGGGCGCGCATAGGTGATGTTTTCAGCGACAGTTGCCGAGAAGAGGAATGGATCGTCGGTGACAAGTGCGACCGAGTTGCGAAGAGAGGGGATAGATACCTCTCTTACATCGACACCGTCGACTAAGACCGTTCCCGAAGTGGCGTCGTAGAGGCGCGGGATCAATGATGAGAGCGTGGTCTTCCCTGACGCGGTCGTACCTACTAATGCGACCGTGGTGCCCGCTTGCACGGCGAGGTTGATATTGGTGAGCGCGTTCTCAGTTGCACCCTCATAGATCAATGAGACGTCGCGGAACTCAACGCGCCCCGCTCCAGCGACAAGATCTGGCGCCCCCGCAGGAGTTACTAGTCGCGGCTCACGGTCAAGAAGCTCAAAGATCCGTGCCCCGGAGGCGGCTGCCCGCTGTGCCATACCAAGCGCGACCCCAAGCGTACGCATCGGTCCCAGCATCATCAGCAGATAGGCGTAGAAGGCCGTGAATCCACCAAGCGTGAGAGAGCCGTTTACCACGTCGCGCCCGCCGACATAGAGAATCGCAACGAGTCCTAGAGAGGGCAGGAAACCGATAAGCGGGTTATAGAAAGCACGCAGCTTGGTTGAGTACATCGATTGATCAAAGACCCGCGTAACGGTATGGCGGAAGCGCTCTGCCTGACGCTGCTCGCGGGCAAAGGCCTTCACTACACGTACGCCCGAAACATTCTCTTGGGCATCAGCGGTAAGTTCAGCGATTCTCTGTTGCACCTCCTGCAAAGCTGGGCGTGCCTTAATTCCGTAACGACGCGCGACTAAGACGACGGCCGGCACAGGCAGTAGAGAGATCGCCGCCAGCTTCGGATTAAGAATGAACATCGCAGTCGCCCCGATCACCAGCGTAAGGGCGGACTGGATTAGGAAAATCAGGCCATAACCGAGGAAGAAGCGAACAGACTGGAGATCTACTGTCGCCCTAGACATCAGCTGGCCAGTCTGCTGGCGGTCAAAGAACCCTAGCTCGAGCCCCTGCAGATGCCCATAGAGGCGGTTACGGAGGTCGAACTCGACTCCAAGCGAGATCCTTCCCGCAACAATTCGACGCCCAACGGTCAACCCGAGCCGTACGATCGAGACCCCGCCAATTGCGATTGCAATCTTGACAAGGCTGCTCTTATCTCCACTGTCGATCTGATTAACCGCCGCGCCGGTCAGCCAAGGGATCGAGACGGTGGCGACAATCGCGAGCGAGGCGAGCACAAAAGACCATATAACCCCGACCCGGTAAGGCCGTAAAAAGCCGATTAATCTAAAGAAAATAGCCAATGCTTTACAAAGTGTAGTGTTCTCGTTGTGGAGTAAGCGCTCTGGCCCTTGGGCGCAAAGCGAGCAAGTAGGGGGATACGCTCGGGAAGCTTGTCCACTCATACTGTCTCACGAATGCTGGCCAAACCCTCTGGACTCTGCGACTCATGTGCCTACCAAAGGCTCGTCCCCAATACCCGTGGATCGCTCTTTTCCCTCTGCGAGCGCTCTCGCACCGAACCGGACCGCTTCGCCCGCTATCCCCAGCTACCGGTTGGACGCTGCCTTGGTTATCTACCGCGCGATGCAGGGCCCAATGACGAGCCCCAAGCTGCCTAAGCGTCAACCGTCCCCGCGGCTGCGTCGCCGTGGGGGGCGGGTCGCCGTCGGCGCCGAGCTGGTGCGACGCGAGGAGGGTCCCGGGGGTGGAGTGTCTGGGGTCGAGACCGTCGCGTCTGCGGAGTCCGATCGTGCAGCGATTAGTGCGCTGTCACGGCTGCGAGCGCGATCTTCGCTGAGGCCGACCTCATAAAAAGCTAATGAAAGGCCCACCACCGCCGCAACGCCGATAAGCGAAAACCCAACCAGCGACCACGGACCGTCCTCGCTGGAAGCGATCAGAATGGCCACCCCGGCAAGGAAGAGAATGCTTGGCACTGCCACTCGCCGGATCACCACCCAGCGCTGTCCTTGGCGCCCGCCATCAGACACGCTCAATGCCTGCCCGTTCGATATCTGTAAGTGGCCTGGATTTACCGGTCTCCCGGTCGCGAGCGACCATCACCGCCTCAGCCTCGGCAGCTAGGTCTCCTGTAAGCGTACGGATCTCTTCGTGCGTGGTCACGCTCGCGGTCCCGATCGAGGTCAAAGCACAAGAAGCAACGACGATCTGATCCTCTTCCTTGAGTTCTCGTCGATAGTCGATCGCAACCCGCACGAGCACAAAATCCCAAGCACTTCCGGTTGGTGCCACCGCAAGATTTAGAAACTCGTCCCGCACCTCTTCGAGATAGTTAAGGTAGACGGCATTGTTGACGTGGCAAAAAGCGTCTAGGTCGCTCCACCGGATTTCTATCTTTTTAAGGTGCATGGCAAGCATCCTATGCGTGCAGTGCGAGTAGCCTAAGGCTCGTGACATATATCGCCGCCGAAGCGCGTCAAGAGCTACTGGATTGTGTGGCCACAGCCATTGATCAGATTGGAGTCGCACTGGGCGCCCTAGGAGATGCACACGAGCGCTTAGATGACGACAGTGCCGCGCGCCTAGAGACGCAGATCTTTCGCCCCACGCAGCTCGCCTACGGGCGTGCCCAACGAACCTATCTTGGTTTCGCTGCCCGCCACGACTTAACTTCCAGGCCATTCGCACAACCATCCGACAGCCCGCCATCGGTTGGCCCAAAAGAGCTAGTGCAACGCGCGATGGACTCCGTAGCGGGCGCCGACGCCACCGTGGGAACCCTCCAAGATTCAATGATGCCAGTCGATGTTGGCGACTCAGAGCTGCGCGCTGGGCTTACCGAGATCAGGACGCTCTTAGCAGAGCTTGGCCAGCGTGCCCGCGACATAGTTCGTTCGGTCGGCCGGTAACAAGGGGCAGCGCGCCCGTGGCTTGGTGACGGGCTTGCATGGTTGCTGGCGTGAGCTGGGCTCGGCCCCGGTAGAGTCTCAGTCGCAGTTCGTGTTCCTAAGCCATGGACAGATCGTCCCTAAAAGTGCGCCTAATCGGGCGCCCGCGACCGAACTTACCCCGCAGCAGGACATCAGCGGCGGTAGTTGCCTGCTGCGCCGTTGGTTTAGCCTGTGGCGCCTGGGGCAACCTTAATCAGGCCTCCTATAGTCCGCCAGGGCGTCCTGCTGTTGCGCGGCCCGCGGCCACCAAGCCTGAGGTCTACGTACAGGGCGATTCGCTGATGGTCGGCATTATCGATGCCCTGCCGGCACTGTTGCCGGCCAACAAACTCGTAATCTCAGCGCGCATCGGGCGCACCGTTGGTGAAGGCATAGGAGCGCTGCGGGCATATGCGCGAAAGCCCGGCCTTCCGCAGGTCGTAGTCCTCCAGCTCGGTCTAAATAACGACCCCGCTCAACCGTCCGTCTTTACTGCGATGATCGCGCAGGCGATGGCGGTGACAGGTAGCTCTCGTTGCGTTATTTGGGTCAATCTCTACCACCGGACCACAACACTAGTCGGCAAGAGACGCGTGAGCGCCAACATTTTTACTCAGACCAACAGCCTGATGGCGCGAGCAGCGACACGCTACAAGCGGCTAAGCATCGTCGATTGGGCGGCCGCGGCGGCCCGCCATCCGCAGTGGACCTCCTACGACGGCGTACATCCCGGGCCAATCGGGCTTTCATCATTTGCCCAGATGATCGCTGGGGCGGTCAAGAACTGCGAGCGCCCGCCGACGCCGGCCTCAAATCCAACCGGAGGCATCTCGCCACCGCAGCAGAACCCAGACACCCCGAGTGCCACCGGCGGGACAACGGCACCGAGCGCCTAAAAGAACTTGCTCTTTCCGACCTTCACGTTCGTCGTGTTCTTCCTGATCGTCTGGCCGATCAACTGGATCACGATGGTGCGCCCCCATCGCTGGCGCATCTTCATCACTCTCGCCAGCTACATCTTCTACGCTGCCTGGGACTGGAGGTTCGCGCTCCTCTTAGCCGGTAGCACGATCATCAACCAAGGGTTTGCGGTGGCGATGCATCGCACGAGCGACCAGCAGCGGCGCACCGCGCTCCTGGTCGCGACTGTCGTCGTGAACCTCGGAATCCTGGCCTACTTCAAGTACTGGAACTTTTTCGCAGACTCCGGCCAAGCGGTTCTAGGAAATCTAGGCTTCGAGGTTCCATCCCTGCTCGTTCATACGGTGCTTCCGGTAGGGATCTCATTCTTCACCTTCATGGCCCTCAGCTATGTGATCGACATCTACCGTGGCGATCAGAAGCCGACTACGTTCGCGAAGTTCACCGTCTTTCTTTCCTTCTTCCCGCACCTGGTCGCCGGACCGATCGTGCGTCCAGCGGAGCTCGTGCCCCAGTTCGAGCCGCCACCAGACCCACGTCGCATCGACACAACCCGAGCCTTCGCCCTGATCGCTGGAGGGCTGTTTAAGAAGGTTGTGATCGCCACGGCGCTAGCGGACTTTGTCGATCCCGTGTTTGGGGCCCCCAACCAGTATTCGTCGCTGGTCGTCCTGATCGCGATCTACGCCTATGCGATCCAGATCTACGCTGACTTCAGCGGCTACACAGACATGGCGATTGGAATCGCGCTGCTGCTTGGCTTCAAACTTCCTCAGAACTTCGACCGTCCGTATTCCTCAGCATCGCTGCGAGAGTTTTGGCGCCGCTGGCATATGACGCTCTCGCGTTGGCTGCGCGACTATCTCTACATTCCGCTGGGCGGCAACCGCAAGGGACGGACGCGGACTTATATAAACATCATGCTGACAATGCTCTTAGGTGGACTTTGGCACGGCGCATCATGGACGTTTGTGATCTGGGGTGCCCTAAACGGCCTCGGGCTGGTTGTTGACCACTGGTGGGTTAGCCGTCGTAGTGAACGTGGCGGCCGAGAACCGGCCACCTCTGGGCCGCGGCGGTGGGGAATGATCTTTCTCACCTTCAACTTCGTCTGCCTTGCTTGGGTCTTCTTCCGCCAGGATTCGCTTGGTGGCGCAACAAATCTACTGAGCCACCTCTTCACTAACTGGGGCCAGCCCTCGCCCCAGATAACGATCGGAGTCATCTTGGCGATCGCTGCTTTGATGGTGACCCAGTTCACGCCGCCTTCGGTCGGGCAAAGGTTGCGAGGCCTTTTCTCGGGCTTCTCTGCACTTGGCCAGGGCGCTTGCCTCGGCGTCGTCTTGATGGTCATCAACCTCCTAGGGCCCTACGGCGTCGCCCCTTTCATCTACTTCCAATTCTGATTGACTGATGACTGAGAATTCAGATAGCCAAGCCAACCGGCTACGACCAGTTGGCCACGCGATGCTTGCGGTCATTATCGCTCTTGTTCTGAGTTCATTTCTTGACGCACGCGCCCTACATAAATCGGCTGTCAACCAGCCCGCTGGAACAGGACGCGATCTTGCCATGGCAGCCACTGGCGCCCTCCAAGGAGTGAGCAATTTCACACAGATCACTCAGATCCGCCAGGGGATCGCCAACGTTGTGGGGCTAGGCGACAAGGACACGATCAACACCAAGGTGATCATTCCGATCAAGGCACCCGCCCCACCAATCGTGCCCACCAAGCTAGCTAAGCCAACCAAGCCAGTTGTGCCCGTCAAAGAGGTCTTTAGCCCGCAGAAGAAGATGAAGCTCTACTTCGGAGGCGACTCGCTGATGGGCACCGTCGGCCTGGCGATGGAACAGATCGGGCCGCGAACTGGAGTGATGACGGTTGAGCCGGCGGATTTCCACATCTCAACCGGACTTAACCGCCCAGATGCCTTTAACTGGTTTAGCCATCTCACTGAGATGCTCAAGGTCGAGGACCCCGACGTGGTTTCCTTGATGTTTGGCGGAAACGACGCCGATGCCTACATGTCTGGACTACCAGAGAACGCGAAGCAAAGCGAACACTTCGGCGACGCCGTGTGGAAGCAAGAGTATCGGCGCCGCGTGGGGGGCATGATGGATCTCGCAACACAGAAGCCGGGACGGTTAGTGATCTGGATGGGGGAGCCTCAGATGGAAGAGAGCGCCCTTAACGAGAAGATCATCAAGCTCAACGAGGTCTACAAGAGCGAGGCCGCCAAGCGCCCGGGACGAGTTATCTACCTCGACCTCTACAGCCTTTTCTCGCCCAACGGGGCCAAGTACAGCGACACGATTACCGTGGGTGGGATCAAGAAGGTCGTGCGGGCGCCAGACGGCGTTCACATCACGATGGAAGGCGGGGCGGTAGTGAGCGGCGAGGTGCTCAAACTATTAGCGCGCCAGTACGACCTGCGTAACTTCACGCCGGCGTCGCTGAGCCTCACTGGCTGAGCCTCCCCTAGCGGCCGCCGCTTACTTGCGTATCGCGAAATCCAGTGCGATGGCGATCGCCATTGCTGCGGTGGAGACAGCAAAAAGCACGGGGTATGCCGCGCCGTGCTCGCCGTAGGTGTCGATTAGGTAGACGGTGCCAAACGCTGCGAGGGCTTGGCCCGTTGCAAACGACGCCGTAGCCTTCCCCCATAGTGCTCGGTGGATCAGCAGGTCTCCGTCGGCTATCTGCTGGCTGCGCAATAAGAATCCCGCCAGCAGTCCGGGCATCCCTAATCCAGCCAAGAAGCATGAGAGCGCGAGAACCGCACTCCCTGTAGCCGCCATCAAAAGGCCCACGGCTATGAACTGGATGACCAGCGCCATCCGTATCGTCGGCCGAAGCCCGATTCGTCCCGATACCAGACCAAGCATCAATGGCCCGACCACCGCACCGGCTCCGTAAATGAGATAGAAGCTTGAACCTACGCTCACCCCACGGCCGAGATCTCGAGCGATGTAGTCGACCAAGAAGATCATCTGCGGTACGACGCCCATTGCGACCAGTCCGTATTGCAGATAGAACAACCTCTGTCCGGGACGCGGCCTAATAATGGCCGCCTCCCGTCGTGGTGATGGCGGCCACATACGCCAAGTAATCGCTGTAGCGACTAGGGCCAGCGATCCGAGTGCCAACCAAACCAGCGGGATCCCATCGGTCAAGAGCACGGGCATGAGCGCGCCAGCGACGATGATTCCGAGGCTGACTCCGAATAGCGAGATCTGTCCAATCAGCGCCCGCCGCGACGCCTCGACGTGGGCTAGGACCGCTGGCCCAGCCAAGGCCATGATCGCCCCGCCGCCGACTCCGGAGGCCACCCGCCATAGGAAAAACCAGACAAACGGAAGCGATCGGTCCATGCAAGCGAAGAACGAAACGGCGACGATCAGCATGAGAACTCTTAGTAAGGACGTAACCGAGAACCTTCGGGCCAGGTGGGCTCCGGCGAGGGCCCCGATTAGGTACCCAGCGAGGTTTGCCGCTGCTAGTAACGCAGATGTACTAGCGCTAAACCATCCGTGGGCCACGAGAGCTGGCTGCAGGGGGGCGAAAGCGAATCTGGCGAGCCCCAGTCCTACGAACACCCCACCAAAGACCGCGGCCGTTGCTATCCCGATCCGGATCGGGGAGTCCAACGGAGAGCTCGGTGCGCTAGGGGCAGGAGTCGTGCTCATTTCGCCGAGCCGGTTGAGTTTGACATAGCCGCTGGCGAGCCTACAGAGTTGGCCGTGTGTGGAACGCCTCTAAGGCAGGCCCCGCAAAGGATCTGATTACGTCTCAGAGGTGGGAGAGGCGAGACCAAAACTTCCGACGCGCGGCTTATCATTGCTAATGGCGAGATATCCGCCCGGCGAACGACAGCTTTCCAATGAGCAATATCGAACAACTGATTTCAAGCGCCAAGAAGTTGAGCGCAGATACCACCGTTAGCGCGGCGGGGATCTTCGCCTTCAAAGATCAATACCTCAAGCTCGTTGGGTGGGGAACTCTTGGCGGAGTCGCTGGAGGAGCGCTAGCGGGCGCCCTCGGTGATGCGGTGGGCAGCGTAGAGGCGATGCACGCCCAACGAAACAACGCAGCGCAGGAACGTGGGTTTGATGGTTATCGAGTGCTCGTCGCGGTTGGTGCGACAGAGATCCATCTCTTCGACTGGGTAACCAGTGAGGGTGCCTCAAAGCTTTACTACTCAATAGAGCGCGCCTCAGTTGAGGTGTCGATCAAGAAGTTCGGGCTCAGCCGTCATCTCTATCTGAAGAATGTCACCAGCGCAGAGACGTTGGCACTCCAAGGAAACATCTCACCAATTTCGTCGGTATCTAACGGTGACAAGACGGTGCTACGAGCTCTCAAGCCGTAACGCATCTCTTAGCCTTGTCGGTGTTTGCGGGATGCCGAAGGAGGGACTCGAACCCCCGACACGAGGATTATGATTTGGCCGGCGGATCGTGCCGTGCCGTGCTGATTTCATCGAAGGGACCAGCTAGTTGTCCCTAGTGGGTGCGGCAGCAGGGGTGTTGCGGGTTGGTGCTAGTTGGCGCAGCCTCTGCCGTTGAGGATTCCCTGGGGCACCAACTGGGAGCAGCCAGTCGCGCCGCCCAGGTCCGCGCCGGTGAAGTCTGCGTTAAAAATTAGTGTTAGGCAAAACACGCTCGCGCGGCGCAGGTCCGCGAAGCGCAGGTCAGCGTCCTCTAGGACCGCGCTGCTAAGATTGGCGCAGCGCAGCTCAACCCGGTACAGGTTCGCGCCCTCCAGGTTCGCGTCGTTGAGCCTCGCGCCGTCTAGGTCCGCGTGGGACAGGTTCGCGCCGACCAGATCCGCGTCGACCAGGTTCGCGCCGTTCAGCTTCGCGGAGGTCAGGTTCGCGCCGTTCAGATCCGCGTCGGACAGGTTCGCGCCGTTCTGAAC
>Ga0194035_1001665_pt1 | contig 11515 bp, 10 predicted proteins | sample JunL2320m_MetaG_FD_148680 | JGI IMG/M metagenome (GOLD analysis project Ga0194035, IMG submission 148680) | Anoxic zone freshwater microbial communities from boreal shield lake in IISD Experimental Lakes Area, Ontario, Canada - Jun2016-L239-20m | ecosystem: Environmental > Aquatic > Freshwater >...
TTGATATCAAAAAACATATCAATGATATTGCGAGTAAATACATTATCTCTAATGAGACGTCCGATGGTGCAGTGATGTTTATTCCTGCAGAAGCCGTTTTTGCAGAAATCCATGCTTACCATTCTGATTTAATAGAAGAAGCAATGAACCAAAGGGTATGGCTCGTGTCCCCAACTACACTGATGGCTGTCCTTAATACAGCAAGAGCTGTGTTAAAAGACGTTGAAACACGAAAACAAGTCCACATTATTAAAGCAGAACTTGGAAGACTTGGACAAGAATTTGAGCGCTTTGATGTGCGTATGAAAAAATTAGCTGACAATATCAGACAAGCGCATGAGCACGCTCAAGATGTGCATGTGACAAGTCAAAAAATATCAAGACGATTTTCTCAGATTGAACGTGTGGAATTGAAAGATGATCCCAATGCGCTATTAGAATTTGAAGAAGAAATGCATGCAAAACAAGAAGAGCCTAATAAAGATGAAAGTTAAATTATTTTATTTTGCAAAAGTAAGAGAAGCCATAGGTGTTGATCGAGAAGAGCTCGATCTGGCAAATGATATAAAGACGGTATCTGATCTGATAGAGGTATTGAAAGGTAGGGGCAGTCACTGGCAAGATATGTTTAACATGTCTGCATCATTCAGAATGGCTGTAAATCAAGAGATGGTAGAAGCCACCCATAAGATTAGTACGAATGATGAAGTGGCTTTTTTCCCACCCATCACAGGTGGATAATCATGTCAGTCCATATTCAAGAAGAGTTATTTGATCTACAAAGCATCACCCAAACACTAAAAAAACTTCATAATAGTGGGGCTTCTGTTACTTTCGAAGGCTATGTCAGGGATTTTGATCTTGGGAATGAAAGTTTAGATGTGCTTGAATTAGAGCATTATCCTGGCATGACAGAAAAGGCATTACTGGAAATTGAAACCTTAGCCATTAAACGATGGCACTTAGACGATGTTTATATTGTGCATCGCTATGGTAAATTAAATGTCGGCGAACCCATTGTTGGGATTATCGTCTTTGCAAAACACCGCAAAGAGGCTTTTGAATCCTGCCATTTTATTATCGATTTTTTAAAAACTGACGCGCCATTTTGGAAAAAAGAGATTACCAGCCAAAAGTCATATTGGGTGGATGCTAGAACAATCGATGATGATGAAAAGAAAAAATGGAATTAAATTTTATAATTAATACATATACTTATATATTTAATTTAAAGTTAAATATTGAAAAATAAAAGCCTATGAAAGCGATTTTATACCTATGAAAGTGATAAAAAAAGCTGTATTCCCAGTGGCTGGGCTCGGCACGCGTTTCTTGCCTGCTACGAAAGCCAACCCAAAAGAGATGCTCCCCGTTGTGGATAAACCTTTAATTCAATATGCGGTAGAAGAGGCGATACAATCTGGCATTACTGAGCTTATTTTTGTGACGGGACGAAATAAAAGATCGATTGAAGATCATTTTGATAAGAATGTTGAGCTTGAAGCTAGCCTTATCGCATCTAATAAAAGCGTCTTATTGGAGTCCATTCGGTCCATTATTCCCTCTCATGTAAAATGTGTCTATACCAGACAATCGGAGCCTTTAGGTTTAGGCCATGCTGTCCTTCAAGCCAAAACCATTATTAATGACGAACCATTCGCTGTTTTATTAGCTGACGATTTAACCGATGCTAATACGCCAGTTTTGAAACAATTAATCATGCAGCACCAAAAAGAACAATCGTCAGTCATTGCAATTGAAGATATCCCCAAAGAAAAAACGGTGCAATATGGCATCGTTGATGTAGGTGACTCTAAAAATAATCTATACAAAATTAATTCGATTGTAGAAAAGCCTCAACCGAATGATGCGCCCTCAACACTTGGTGTGATCGGGCGATATGTATTTAATCCAGAAATTTTTGATTGTTTAGAGAAAATTAAACCAGGCAAGGGTGGTGAGATCCAACTTACTGACGCTATTCAAATGTTACTTGCACAACAATCCATTTTTGCCTATCAATTTGAAGGCGTGCGATATGATTGCGGCGACAAATTAGGTTTCATGAAAGCCAATATCGAATTTTCAAAAAAACATCCAGAAATCGGTAAAGAGTTCATAGCATTTCTAAAATCAGTTTCATGATCCGGTTTATTGATTGATGGATAATATCCAAACATTAATGAGTCGATCATCTGTGGTCTATTCAGAAATAGAAATCAAAAGTGCGATTCAGCATATTGCAGACCAAATCAATCACACCATCAAAACAAATGATCTTTATGTGCTATGTGTTATGAATGGCGCACTGATTTTTGCAGGACAATTATTGCTTCGATTAGAAAAAAATATTCAATATCACTATATACATGCAACGCGATATGAGAATGCCGTCACAGGAGGTTCAATAAAGTGGCTTGTAAAACCTCCTGCAGATATTGAAAATAAAACTGTGTTAATCCTGGATGATATTTTAGATGAGGGCGTGACACTCAAAGAAATTGTATCGACATGCCAAAGCATGAAAGCCAAAGAAATTTATACTGCTGTTCTCTTCGACAAAGCTATAACAAAAGAAAAATCTTATGTGCCGCATTTTATAGGCCTTAACGTACCTGATCAGTTTGTTTTTGGATACGGCCTAGATTGCAAGGGCCTAGGTCGAAATCTCCCACATTTGTATGCTTTAAATTAAAAGCATCTTATGTTTTCTTAATTTAATGTCACAATGACACACTTATGAGTAAAAAAAATAAATCCCTAAGACAAGAAGACCCTCAAAAAGAACGCGAGGCTATGTTTTATGAAAAGCCACTACCAAGTCGAGAATTGATCCTAAAAGTCATGGCCGACCAAGGCGTGCCTCTTTCAATCGCAAAACTGAATGAATTGCTTGAAATTGCCAACGACGAATCTGAAGCATTCAATAAGCGTATTCGGGCCATGGAAAGACAAGGTCAGATTATGCGGAATCGTAAAGACGATTTTTGTATCTCTGAAAAATTAAACCTTATTCCAGGACGTATACAAGGGCACCCAGATGGATTTGGATTTCTTATTCCAGAGCAAGGGGGCGAAGATATTTTCTTATCTTCCAGAGAAATGATGCAAGTGCTTCATAACGACCGTGTCATGGTTCAAACCATAGGCCAAGACAGAAAAGGCCGTCCTGAAGGTAAAGTCATTGAAATTCTTGAGAGAAAAAATGAGACTTTAGTAGGTAGAGTTGTTCAAGGGCAGGGCGTCACCATTGTGGCTGCAGAAGATAAGCGTATTAACCAAGACTTTCTTATTCCATACCATTTTGATATGGATGCTAAGCCAGGCCAGATTGTTGTGATCGAAATTACAGCGCAACCTTCATTCAAATCTAGACCCATGGGCAAGGTCATTCAAATTCTGGGTAATTACGCAGACAGTGGTATGGAAATTGAAATTGCTCTAAGGAAGCATCAGCTTCCTTATAACTTTTCACAAGAAACAATTGAGATTGCAGAATCTTTCTCTAAAAAAGTTACAGAAAAAGACTTTAAAGGAAGAATTGATGTTCGTGATTTATCGCTCATTACGATCGATGGTGAAACAGCAAGAGATTTTGATGATGCAGTTTACGCTGAAAGTGTTGATAAAAATTGGCGCTTAGTGGTGGCTATTGCTGATGTAAGTTTTTATGTGCAACCCGATAAGATTTTAGATAAAGAAGCATTTGAAAGAGGCAATTCAGTGTATTTCCCTCGACGTGTGATTCCGATGTTGCCAGAAGCATTATCGAATGGTCTTTGCTCACTCAATCCTCACGTTGATCGCCTATGCATGATATGTGACATGATGATTGACCAGCAGGGGAAAGTGATATCGTATAAATTTTATCCTTCCGTGATGGAATCAAAAGCGCGCATGACTTATACGGATGTGAGTACTTTATTAAACGAGACATCGCCTGAACTAACTGAAAAATACAAAGCAATTACCCCGCACATTAAAAATCTTGAGTCCGTATATAAATTACTCACCAAACAAAGACATGCACGTGGCGCGATTGAGTTCGCCTCATCCGAAACAATTATGATTTTTAATGATCAAGGAAAAATTGATCGGATTGAACCTGTCATTCGAAATGAAGCCCATCGCATTATCGAAGAGTGCATGCTAGCAGCCAATGTGTGTGCAGCAAATTTTTTAATTGAACATGAGCATCCAGCGCTTTATAGAGTCCATGAAGGACCTACTGAAGAACGACTTGAAAACTTGCAAATATTCCTGGCAGAGTTTGGCTTTATGTTGGGGGGTGGAAATAAACCTAGCATTAAAGACTATGCAACAGTGATTGAAAAAATCAAGGGCAGACCCGATGAGCATTTATTGCAAACGGTCTTATTAAGGTCGATGCAACAAGCTGTTTATAGCCCGGACAATTTTGGCCACTTTGGGTTAGCTTATGAAGCTTACGCACACTTTACTTCTCCGATACGTCGATATCCAGATCTTTTAATTCATCGTGCTATTAAAGCCACTCTAGAAAAAAAGAAAATGCCTGCAGCCAATTGGCATGTTTTAGGCCAGCATTGCTCCATGACTGAAAGAAGAGCGGATGATGCAACACGCGATGTATCTTCATGGCTTAAATGTTATTACATGCAAGATAAAATTGGCGAAATCTACGAAGGTACCGTTGCAGGTGTCACAAGTTTTGGTTTATTTGTGTCCATTGATGGTATTTATATTGAAGGTCTGTTGCATGTTACTGAGTTGGGTAATGATTACTTTACTTATGACAAAGCAAGACATGCCATGGTAGGTGAAAGATCACACGTGATCTATCGCCTAGGTGATCGCTTAAAAGTTAAATTAGTACGTGTGGATCTGGAACTTAGCAAAATCGATTTCAGTCTTGAGAGTCATCAGGAAGTTCAGAAATCTTCATTGAAGGATCGAAAACCAAAAAATTTCTTCAAAGACAAAGCGAGTCATCACAAAAAGAAATCTCATGAAACAAAACATAAAAGCGCACCTAAATCATCCAGAGCACCCAGAAGTAAAAAGAAAATAAGAGCCAAATAATATGTCGCAAAGTCAGATCATTTTTGGATTTCATCCAATTATCAGCCAACTAAGGCAATCATCAAGAAGCATACAAGAAATTTATTTGGATAGTGATCGTAACGATCCTAGAGCCAAAGAAATTATTGAATTAGCTAAAGAAAATAATATTCGTATATTAATGGTAGATCGCGCAAGGCTCGATGGAATTGCTTCACAATCGAAACATCAAGGCGTTGTAGCTAAAATCGTTCCCTTAGTGATCCCATATAAAACTGTTGAGGATATTTTAGAGGGTGATTTAAAAGAGCCTGCATTTTTTCTTATTTTAGATGGCGTAGAAGACCCGCATAATTTGGGCGCTTGTTTACGTGTTGCCGATGGCATGGGTGTGCATGCAGTCATTGCTCCTAAAGATCGAGCGGTAGGACTTAATGCGACTGTGAGAAAAGTTGCTTCAGGTGCAGCCGAGTCTGTACCTTTTATCGTGGTGACAAATTTAGCAAGAACAATGCGCGATCTCAAAGAACAAGGTTTGCTCGTCGTGGGAACGGCTGAAGATGGTGCAGAATCTTTATATCAATCTAACTTGAGTGGCCCCATTGCTGTGGTTTTAGGTTCTGAGGGGAGTGGCTTAAGAAGGTTGACTCGTGATGTGTGTGATTTTTTAATCAAAATACCTATGCTAGGTGCCGTTGAAAGTTTAAATGTGAGTGTTGCGAGCGGTATTGTATTGTCAGAAATTAGACGACAGCGATTTAAATCTTAAATCCAAGCGTTTTATAAGTAGATAATCGAGTTTTATTAAACAAGGATGGTCGCTTACTTAAGTCTTGATTATAAGATGGCACTATTTTTTCAATTTTGTTTTTCCATACTGCTGAATTAATTCTTCCTTTAAAGCTTTTCTCAATCACGTTTAGCATTGAATAGACAGAGGTAGAGGCTCCAGGTGATGCGCCCATCAGAGCTGCGAGAGTAAAATCGTCTGACCAAACAATTTCTGTTCCAAATTCTAATTTTCCGCCAATTTTCTTAAAGGGTTTAATTATTTGAACTCTCTTACCTGCAGATGCTAGCTTCCAATCTTTCTCATCCGCTAATGGATAAAATTCTCTTAATGCATTCATTTTATCGTTGTATGAGCTACTCGATTGCTTAATAAGATAACTGAGAAGATTGAGATTCTGAATAAACACATGAAGCATGGGTAGGATATTTTGTATGCGAATAGATTTAAATAAATCTAAATAAGAACCTGTTTTTAAAAATTTAAATGTGAAGCCTGCGAAAGGCCCAAACATAAGCTCTCTTTTTCCATTAATAATTCTTAGGTCTAAATGAGGGGCCGACATAGGAGGGGCTTTGGGCCCTGCTAAGCCATATATTTTAGAGAAGTGTTTTTTTGTTAAAGAGGGTTTGGTGCAGATTAACCATTCACCATTGACGGGAAAGCCTCCGTAACCGATTTGATTTTTAATGTTACTTTTTTGGAGTAAATGGATCGTTGATCCACCTGCACCAATAAAAATAAACTTCGCATTGATCGAGATTATTTTTTTATTTTTGGCGTTGTATATTTTTAAATCCCATGTTTTGTCTTTAGCCTGTGATATCGATTTAATTTCATGATTCACGTGAACAGAAAAATTTTTATTTGCGGATAAGATTTTCAGCATTTGATGGCTAAGCGATTCAAAGTCGACGTCGCTTCCATAGTCAACTCGTGTCATCGCAATATTATCTTTTAATTTATCGCCAATCAGAGGCGCCCATTTTTTGATAGTCTCTAGATTGCTAGAGAATTGCATACCTTTAAATGAAAGTGTTTTACTTAGCGCTTCATATCTTTTCTTTAAAAAAGAGATATCTTTTTCACCTTTGACAAAGCTGATATGAGGCACTTGAGTGATAAATAATTTAGGTTTAAAACTTTTATATTTCTTTGTTAAGAAACTCCAAAATTGAAGTGATACTTCAAATTCTCTATTGATCTTTAATGCTCTGTCTATGTTGACAATTTGCTGACGGCTTATAGGGGTGTAATTTAATTCACAATAGCCAGCATGGCCTGTTCCAGCATTATTGATGGACTGAGAACTTTCCAAAGCACAAGAAGAAAGCTTCTCGTAAATGGTAATATCCATCTTTGGATCTAGCTCTTGAAGTAATTTGGCTAAGGTGATGCTCATGATCCCGCCGCCGATACAAACAGTATCTTTTTTAATATGCACTATCTATCTGCCTAATTTCTTTAAATGTATTTTTTTGATTTTATTAGTTGTTATAATCTATCAAAATAATTTACCTTTAAATTAACTATTAGTCACTACATTAATGTCCAAACTCTCTGTCATTATTATTGCAAAGAATGAAGCCGAAAATATCGCTGATTGTATTAAAAGCGCTAATTTCGCTGATGAAGTGATTGTTCTCGATTCAGGTAGTTCTGATAACACGGTTTCCCTTGCAAAGAAATACGGGGCTAAAGTTTTTAATAAGCCCTGGAAAGGCTTTGGTCAACATAAAAATATGGCTATTCAATTAGCCAAGCATGAGTGGATATTTTCATTGGATGCCGATGAAAGAATTTCACCAGCTCTTAAACAAGAAATTTTAAAGACCATTCATCGATCAGAATTTGATGTGTATGATGTGCCTCGACGCTCCTTATTTGTTTCTAAGTTTATAAGACACTCAGGCTGGCAGCCTGACAGAACCAAAAGACTTTTCAAAAAAGGTAGTGCTAAATTTTCAGAACATCACGTGCATGAGCATCTGATTAGTAAATATGAAATGGGTCATTTGTCAGAGCCCTTAATTCATTATTCATATAGAGATTTTGAAACGGTATTAAAAAAGATTAATGTCTATTCAAGCCTTGGCGCTAGAGACCTTAAAAGCAAAGGTAAAAAAGGAAGTCTTAGAAAAGCAATCTTTCATGCTTTATGGGCCTTTATTCGCACTTACATTGTAAGACTTGGTTTTCTAGATGGTCGCGAGGGTTTGATGCTTGCGATTTCTGTTGCAGAAGGTACTTATTATCGCTATCTCAAGCTTATCTATCTAAAATAAAAAAAGCCCATTTGCATGGGCTTTTGAATTTGGCTCCTCGACCTGGGCTCGAACCAGGGACACACGGATTAACAGTCCGTTGCTCTACCAGCTGAGCTATCGAGGAATTGAGAACGTGATCATAAAACAGTTACTGCTGTAAGGTCAACTTAATCAAGCTGTAAATTATACTTGAATTGAGTCTTCATTTAAACAGAGAGGGCGCGTTTGATACGTTTCATTGCTTCTACAAGATTTTCCATAGAAGTTGCAAATGAAATTCTGAAGTAACCATCTGAACCAAATGCTGATCCTGGAACTACTGCTACACCTTCTTTTTCTAGCAAGTAATCAGCTAAAGCAAGATCTGTTTTTTCTTTCAAAATCTTTTGATTAAATAAATGTTCGATCGCTTTTCTTGCGTCAGGAAAAGCATAGAACGCACCTTCTGCTTCAATACAAGATAAACCTGGTATTTCATTGAAGCTCTTTACTACATAAGCATGTCTTTCTCTAAAGGATTTAATCATCGGATTCATACATGCTTGATCACCCGCAATTGCTGCTTCAGCAGCGACTTGAGATATCGAAGTAGGATTGGATGTTGATTGTGATTGAAGTATTTCCATAGCTTTAATAATATAACTTGGCCCGGCTGCGAAACCAATTCGCCAGCCTGTCATTGAGTAAGCTTTGGAGACACCATTCATGACTACACAACGATCTTTCAATGATGGGCTTACATTTAGAATATTATAAAATGGCATATCTTTTAATTTGACATGCTCATACATATCATCAGTGCCAATTAAAATATGAGGATGTTTAACAAGCACGTCTGCAAGAGATAACAGTTCTTCTTTTGAATAAACTGCACCAGTAGGATTGGAAGGTGAATTTAAAATTAAAAGCTTTGTTTTGGATGTAATAGCTTTTTCAAGTTGGGATGCAGTCATTTTAAATTTTTGTTCAATGCCACATTCAACAATAATAGGTTTTGCGTTTGAGACTAGCGCAATATCTGCATAGGATACCCAGTAAGGTGCTGGGATAATTACTTCATCACCAGCATTTAAAACAGCAAGACAAAAATTAAAAATGCATTGTTTACCACCTACACTAACAATAACCTCATTAAGTGCGTATTCAAGATTGTTATCACGTTTAAACTTATCAATGATTGCTTTTTTTAATGATGGAATGCCTGAAACAGGCGTATATTTCGTAAAACCATTGTCGATCGCTTTTTTTGCAGCGTCTTTAATGTGTTGCGGGGTATCAAAATCAGGTTCTCCAGCCGCAAGACCAATAATGTCTTTGCCTTCGGATTTATAGCGCGCAGCTTTAGCTGTAATAGCAAGTGTTGGAGATTCTTTGATGCGGCCCACACATTCAGATAATTTGATGGCTGACAATTTTGGTCCAAGAGGTGATTAATGAATGCCTCTATTTTACGCAAAAAGAACTTGAGTTGAAATAGACTTTTAATCTATTCGCAAGTCTTGGAGCATCCGACGAGCTTAAAATAATCCTCAAGAAGATCAGGATTAATTTTAGTGATTTGATCTTGAATCAGCTTTATTTCTTTTTTGTCATCTTTAGATTTAGCAATGAAACCTAAATGCATAAGCGCATCTGTATTTTGATCATCTAGTTTAATGGATTGACGGTACGCCTTTTCAGCCGCATTAAGATCATTTAGATGTTCATTGGCAAAACCGAGCTCAAACCAAGCCTCAGCATTATTACTTTCTTTCTTTGTCCATTCGGAAGATACATTTAATAGTTTTTTCCAATCTTCTTTGAGTGTTGGAATTGCGACTTGAAGAAAGAGTGGTTTCTTATCCTCTATTTCTTCCCATAGCGCTACCCCTGTGATTGGAAAATTAGTTTCTGCAGGTTTATTTTTGAGTGAATTTAGCCACTCAATAGGGAGGGCATAGTAATAGGAGTTGCGTCCAGAAGTTTTAAAAGTATTGATACCTACAAGCCGTCCTTCTGTATCAAATAAACCACTTCCAGATGCGCCCATTCGAAATTGAGCTGAGCTTAAAATGACTTTGCCCTGATCAAGATCGTAAGTTGATTTCACATTACCTGCTGAAGTTAATGGTGCAGGCACACCATTTGAGTGGCCTATTGCGATGACTTCTTGACCTTTTTTAAGGTCTGTACTTTTACCTAAGATTGCGGGTTTATTTGGCAGCGTACCAAAAGTTGTGACTAAACATAAGTCATGCCAGTGATCTGCTTTGACAGAGGTGACTGAGTAAGTTTCTTCCCCTTGGGAAACCCAAGGCTGTTTCGTTCTTCTTAAAACATGACAATTTGTGATGACTTGATTCTCACCCACGACAACACCTGAACCAAAAGCAAGGCCACCTGCTTCGTTGTATCCTCTAATCATGACCACACTTAAAAATGAACCCATTAATTGATCTTTATTTAATGCCCATGCATTTCCTGTTGCAATGAAAATTGTTAGTGCTCCAAAGGAGATAAATTTAAAGAGTGAGTTCATAGATATCGTTTTTCAAAAGTATAATGTTGACTTGACTGTAAGGTGTATTAAAAGTTCTTATTAGTTTTACACATATTTTCTTTTTCAAATCTTTTTTTAAGTAGAATATCACTATCTTGTTACTTACATTTCCAAATAGCCCTTACCAGTTATTTCAACCATTTTCCCCTGCAGGGGATCAGCCGCAGGCTATCGATCTATTAACTCAAGGCATTGTAGATGGGAAAAAATTTCAAACACTCTTAGGCGTTACAGGCTCTGGTAAAACATTTACGATTGCAAATGTCATCGCAAGAATAGGTAAGCCCGCAATAGTCATGGCACCAAACAAAACTTTAGCCGCACAACTTTATTCTGAATTTAGGGAATTTTTTCCGCAAAATGCAGTGGAGTATTTTGTATCTTATTACGACTATTACCAACCAGAAGCTTATGTGCCAGCGCGCGATCTTTTTATCGAGAAAGATTCGAGCATTAATGAACATATCGAGCAGATGCGCTTATCTGCTACCAAAGCTCTGCTTGAGCGTGATGACAGCATCATTGTAGCTACGGTATCAGCAATCTATGGTATTGGAGATCCTGTGGATTACCAGGGCATGGTCATGCAACTCGTACAAGGCGAAAAACTATTACAACGTAATATTATTTTGCGCTTAGTATCCATGCAATATGACCGTAATGATTTTGATTTTTCACGCGGCGCATTTAGGGTCCGAGGTGACACGATTGATATATTTCCTGCTGAAAATTCAGAAACTGCAATTAGAGTGACTTTGTTTGATGATCTCATTGAATCTATCACGCTCTTTGATCCACTTACTGGACAGATGTATAAGAAGGTTAATCATTTTACTGTTTACCCTTCAAGTCATTATGTGACGCCGCGAGACACAGTAG
>Ga0194035_1001666_pt1 | contig 11509 bp, 8 predicted proteins | sample JunL2320m_MetaG_FD_148680 | JGI IMG/M metagenome (GOLD analysis project Ga0194035, IMG submission 148680) | Anoxic zone freshwater microbial communities from boreal shield lake in IISD Experimental Lakes Area, Ontario, Canada - Jun2016-L239-20m | ecosystem: Environmental > Aquatic > Freshwater >...
GGGTCGGCGAGTTGAAGAATGAAGCCGTCTCCGACTTCTCCAGTCAAAGCTAGTACTTTTGGCCCGTAAGCGGCGACGTACACATCCGTGCGACTGGCGCCAGCCCAAGGTAGTCGCAGGCTATTGCCGTTGTAGTCGATCGCCTCACCGTTCACTAGGCCCTTGAGGTCAACCACCGCTTGCCGAAGGTCGGCCACAGAAACGGGCTTACCATTAGTAACCCGAACCGCAGAGTCACCGCGTCCAATTCCGATGACAGTGCGATTGCCGTACATTTCATTCAGCGTTGCGAAGACAGATGCCGTCACGGTGATATCGCGGGTGGCCGGGTTAGTGACCATCGGGCCGATAGTTATGTTGCGGGTTTCATTAAGAATCTTGCTGTAAATGACGTACGGCTCCTCCCACAAGATATGCGAGTCGAAAGTCCATACGTGACTGAACCCGTACGTGTCAGCGCGGCGCGCTAGATCGATAACTCGAGCCGCTGGGGGAGTGCACTGCAGTACTACACCGATATCCATGTGAGTCCCTTTCGTTATCGCGTACGTGGAAAGCCGAGGTCAACTGACGAGGTGGCCGGGTCTGGCCACCTCGACGTGACGGTCTTAGTTCGGGTGTAGAACTCAATACCCGCAGGCCCATACATATTGCTGTCGCCAAAGAGCGAGGCTTTCCAGCCGCCGAAGCTGTAGTAAGCCACCGGCACGGGAATCGGAACATTGATACCGACCATGCCGACATTGATATCGAACTGGAATTGCCGGGCCGCACCGCCATCCCGGGTAAAAATCGCCGTTCCGTTGCCGTACTGGTGATTATTAATTAGGTCTACTGCTTCTTCGTAAGTATCGACGCGGGTCACTACCAAGACGGGGCCAAAAATCTCATCGTCATATACCTTCATGCCTGGCTTAACATTGTCAACCAGCGAAGCGCCGAGGAAGAAACCTTCGGTTGGTAAGTCATCGTCCCGGCCATCAACGACCATGGTCGCGCCCTCACCTGCTGCACCGGCCAGATAGGTCGCCACCTTGTCGCGGTGCTCGCCGGTGATGAGTGGCCCCATCTCCGCATCGGGGTCGGTGCCTGGCCCAACCCTCAGTTTTGGTAACCGCGCGGCTATTGCATCGACAATTGCGTCACCGATATTGCCAACGGCAACGACAACGGACACTGCCATGCAGCGCTCACCGGCTGAGCCGTAGGCGGCGCTAACTGCTGCATCTGCGGCCATGTTGATATCAGCATCGGGCAGCACGATCATGTGATTCTTGGCCCCGCCGAGTGCTTGAACGCGCTTACCGTTTGCGGTGCCGGTGGTGTAGATGTACTTCGCGATGGGGGTGGATCCGACGAAACTAACAGCCGCGATATCTGGGTGGTTCAAGATGGCGTCAACTGCAACTTTGTCACCTTGAAGAACGGTGAATACACCTGGGGGGAGCCCGGCCTGAGAAAGTAACTCGGCTAGGTACAGAGCTACGGACGGATCCTTCTCGCTCGGTTTTAGAATGAAGCAGTTACCAGTCGCGATTGCGTTGGCAAACATCCACATCGGGACCATAGCCGGGAAGTTAAATGGGGTGATGCCGGCAACAACCCCGAGTGGCTGCTTTATCGAATAGACGTCGACGCCACCGGAAACCTGCTCGCTGAAACCACCTTTGAGAAGCGCGGGGATGCCACAGGCAAACTCAATATTCTCCATGCCGCGTGCTAATTCACCGGCAGCATCACTGGGGACTTTGCCGTGCTCGATTGAGATCAACTCAATAATTTTGGCCCGGTTGGCATTGGCCAGCTCACGGAAAGCGAACATGATCTCCGAGCGCTTCGACAGGGACGCTAGCCGCCATGACTTGAATGCCTCCTTTGCGGACGCAACTGCGGCATCAACCTCGGCAACTGAGGCTAGACCGACACTGGCCTGCTGCTTGCCGGTAGCGGGGTTGTAGACCGGGCTGGTGCGCCCAGAAGTTGATGGAACCAGAGCTCCGTTGATCCAGTGGTCAATGACACGCACAGTAAATCTCCGCTTCTTTTTCGATATCTAGTCTTGCCTGGTTTAGAGCTCAGATCAGATATTGCGATAGGCCACGCTTTAGATATTGGCCGTGGCCCTTAACGCCCTTGTACTCATTGTTCTCAACTACAACTTTGCCGCGGGAGAGCACGGTGTCTACGTGGCCGTCGATCACGAAACCCTCCCAAGCCGAGTGGTCCATGTTCATGTGGTGTGTTTTGTGGAAGCCAATTTCGGTTCGGCCAACCGGATCGTAGATGACAATGTCGGCATCTGAGCCAGGAGCTATAACTCCCTTGCGCGGGTAAAGGCCGAACATGCGAGCGGGGGTTGTCGAGCACAGCTCCACCCAGCGCTCAACTGAGATCTGCCCATCGACTACGCCCTGGTAGATGAGATCCATTCGGTGTTCGACCGAACCAATTCCGTTTGGGATTTTGGCGAAGTTGCCGAGCCCCAGTTCCTTCTGCTCCTTAAAGCAAAATGGGCAGTGGTCGGTGCTGATAACCGAGAGGTCATTTGTGCGCAGGTAGCGCCAAAGTTCCTCTTGGTGGCCCTCGGCTTTTGAGCGAAGTGGCGTGGAGCAAACCCACTTTGCACCTTCGAAGCCAGGCTGCATCAATTGATCTTCAAGGGATAGATACAGGTACTGGGGGCAGGTTTCACCGAAAACATTTTGGCCACCATCGCGCGCCCGCTGAACTACCTCGACAGCTTGCTTCGCAGACATGTGCACTACATATAGTGGAGCGCCCGTCATATGCGCGAGCATCACTGCGCGATTGGTAGCTTCGGATTCGGTTTGCCAGGGTCGAGTGAGGGAGTGGTACTTCGGGTCGGTATTTCCTGCGGCGAGCGCCTGGCTCACTAAAACATCAATTGCGGTGCCATTTTCGGCGTGCATCATTATCATGGATCCGTTATTGGCCGCAGTTTGCATAGCCCGCACGATTTGGCCGTCGTCACTTAGGAAAACGCCCGGATAGGCCATGAATAGCTTGAAGCTAGTGATTCCTTCGTCGACTAATTCATCCATCGCCTTAAGTGAATCATCATCGACTCCGCCGATGATCTGATGAAAGCCGTAGTCAATATGGCAATTTCCAGCTGCTTTTTCGAACCAAGTTTGCAGTGAATCTTGCACACGTGAGCCATAGGTCTGCACCGAGAAATCGATGATGGTCGTGGTGCCGCCCCAGGCTGCCGCACGGGTGCCAGTCTCGAAAGTATCCGAGACGGCGGTGCCACCAAATGGCATCTCCATGTGAGTATGGCAATCGACCCCGCCGGGGATCACGTACTTCCCGGCGGCATCGATCACTTGGTCAACGCTGCCCACAAGACCTGCTCCAAGGCTGTTGTCGCCCGGGGCGAGAACTGCCACGATGCGCTCGCCATCGATAAACACATCAGCATTGATGATGCCTTCGGGTGAAACAACACTGCCGTTTTTGATCAAGATGGTCATGGGGTCTCCTGGTTGCGGTGTTATCTGCGGACTAGATCGTCGTATGTTTCCGGCCGGCGGTCGCGGTAAAAGGCCCAACGGTTACGCACTGTCGCAATTAGATCAAGGTCTAGGTCGCGCACGATCAATTCGGGTTGGTACGGGTCGCCTTTTTCGCCGACGTACTGGCCCTCTGGATCGATGAAGTAGGACTGGCCGTAGAAATCATCATCGCCAAGGTCCTCGATACCAACGCGGTTGATGGCCCCCACGTAATACTCGTTCGCCACCGCAGCTCCAGGCTGCTCAATGCTCCATAAGTACTGCGAAAGGCCGCGCGAAGTTGCAGAAGGGTTAAAGACGATCTGAGCACCATTTAGCCCGAGTGCACGCCAGCCTTCGGGGAAATGTCGGTCGTAGCAGATGTAAACGCCGATCTTGCCAACCGCCGTGTCGAAGACCGGATAGCCACCATTACCTGGGCGGAAGTAGAACTTCTCCCAAAAGCCACTGACATGCGGGATGTGATGCTTGCGGTACTTACCAAGATAAGTGCCATCTGCATCAACAACAGCCGCGGTGTTGTAAAGGACACCGGGCTGTTCTTCTTCATACATTGGCAGCACCATGACCATGTTCAGCTCTTTGGCGAGTTTCTGAAATCGCTCGGTGGTCGGGCCGGGGATGGCCTCGGCGTATTCGTAGAACTTGGCATCTTGGACCTGGCAAAAATACGGGCCGTAGAATAATTCTTGGAAACAGATCACCTGCGCCCCTTGGGCCGCGGCCTTGCGGGCGTAATCCTCATGTGCTGCGATCATGGACTCTTTGTCGCCGGTCCAATTGGTTTGGACGAGGGCTGCGCGTACGACGGTCATGCGGTTCCTCCTTGAATGGGCGACTGGTGCCCCTTGGTGTGCGGAAGCCAAATTTATTTGTGATTTACGAGAATAGACATTCTTGGTTGTGTTATAAAGCCGAATCACATAAATTCATCCGATTTCTTGAAAATATGTTTTGGAGGGGCGCGGTGGGGCAAATATCTGCGATGACCGCCCCTGTTGACCACCTGCCATTATTACTCGAGGCGATCACTGATTGCTCCCCGAAAGGCATTGCCGCGGCGGTGCATCGCCTGATTCGCGCCCAGAAATTGATTACTGGAGACCGGCTGCCCACGGTGCGAGAACTGGCCCGCGCACTGGGAATTAGCCCCGCAACCGTAAGCGAGGCTTGGCAGGCGCTGGGTGCGGTCGGGGCTATCCAAGCCCGCGGGCGCGCCGGCAGTTTTGTCAAGGAAACCGTGGAGCCTGGCCGCCCGATCCGATACCTCAGTATCGGCGGTGCGCCCGGGGTTGATGGGCTGGATCTGTCGACGGGTACCCCAGATCCGCGATTGCTCCCGAAACTCCGTGAAGCCCTTGAACGGGTTACCACTCGTGATTTGGCCTGGACAACGAGTTACCTTGACGATCCGGTGCTGCCCCAACTCGAAGTCATTTTGCGACAAAATTGGCCATTTGAAGCGCAACGGGTCACCGTGGTCGATGGGGCTTTGGATGCGCTGTCGCGGGTGGTTGAGCAAACCATTCGGCTCGGCGACCGAGTAATTATGGAAAACCCTGGATTTCCGCCACTTATAGACCTATTGGAGCGCAGTGGAGCTGAAGTTATCCCCGTTTCGATGGACGATGAAGGTGTCCGACCCGCCGAGGTATCACTGGCGCTGGAAATGTCTCCGGTAGCAATTTTCATCCAGCCACGTGCCCAAAATCCGACAGGCACCAACATGAGTAAAGCCCGCAGTGTGGTGCTCGCTGAAATATTGCGGCCCTCGTCAATTCTCGTGATAGAGGACGACCATTCCGGTGAGATCGCTACCGGTGAAGATGTAAGTATCGGCAAGTTCCTGCCCGAGCGAACCGTGCACATCCGCAGTTATTCGAAATCTCACGGCCCAGACCTGCGGATTGCTGCCGTCGGTGGCTCGGCTGACGTAATCGACCCGCTCCTTTCCCGCCGGATGCTGGGTCCCGGCTGGACGAGTCGCCTATTGCAGGCGGTACTGATCGAACTGCTAACCGATAAGTCGGCCATCGCGGCGGTAACTCGGGCAAGATCTAGGTACGCGGTACGCAGTTTGGCGCTGCGTGCTGGGCTCGCGGGGCTGGGGGTCACCAGTAGCACAGGGGATGGGATCAATGCTTGGGTCGAGGTGGCCGATGAGCGGGCTGCAATGATCACCTTGGCGGCCATGGGGATTCGGGTGGCTCCCGGAACCCCATTTGAAGTAGTGCCGACCGGGGTGCCCCATGTTCGGGTTACCACCGGGTTGCTGCACGAAGATGACACCGAACAGTGGCAGCATGTGATCACCGCACTGGCAACGGCGGCTAAAGCCGGGCCAACACTTCGGGGGGTTTAACGGTGGCAGATCGGAGACGTCTGGATTAACGATCACATACCGATTGTGAGTGAATTGCGACTTGGAGGCTCCAAACAGACCAGTTTCGGCAAGAATGGCCTCACTTATTGACTCGACGATCACCCGTTAGTTATTCGCGAACTGAGAGGAACTAAATGTCGAAACAAGTATCCGAGGCAGCTGTCCAAATAGCCGGGCTGGCCAAGAGTTCGCTGTCCCGTCGACGGTTACTTCAGGCGGCGGGTATCGGCGGGGTGGCAATTGCCGCGACCGCATGCGGTGCCTCGGGTAGTGACGCGGGTACTGCAACCGGCGCACCAGCCGCGGGCACCGCCGCTGATCTGTCAGATACGGACAAAACTGCTAACTGGTCGAATTGGCCCCTTTACTTGGACATTAACGACGAGACTGGCGAGTACCCAACCCTTAAGGCTTTTCAAGACGCGAATGGGATTGCGGTCACTTACACCGAAGATGTCAATGACAACAATGAGTTCTACGCCAAAGTGCGCACCCAGCTTGAGCAAGGCCAAGATATCGGGCGTGATCTCGTCGTTCTTACCGACTGGATGGCAGCTCTGTGGATTGAAAATGGCTACGCGCAAAAACTTGATAAGGCCAATATTCCGAACAGCAAGAACCTGATACCGCGGTTGGCTGATGTGGCATTCGATAAGCCACGTGATTACTCACTGCCTTGGCAGTCAGGTTTCGGCGGCCTCGGCTATAACAAGTCGGCGTTGAAGGACACGCTCGGAAGCGACAAGATCACCACGTTGGACCAACTCTTTGACCCCAAGCTCAAGGGCCGGATTACGGTGCTGTCCGAGATGCGCGACACGATGGGTTGCATCATGGCTTGGCAGGGAAATAATCCATCCGATTTCACCGACGACCAGTTCAGCCAAGCAATTGAAGAGCTAACCAAGCAGGTCGATAATGGCCAGATCCGTCAAGTAACCGGTAATGACTACATCGCCTCACTCGAGTCTGGTGACGTAATCGCGGTTATTGGTTGGTCCGGTGACTTATTTGCACTGGGCGAGGATTTCGGTTTCGAAATTCCCGAGTCGGGTGGCATGCTCTGGACCGACAATATGCTGATTCCCGCCCTAGCAGCACATAAGAAGAACGCCGAGATGATCATGAACTATTACTACGATCCAAAAGTGGCAGCTGAAGTCGCGGCCTATGTGAACTACATCTGTCCGGTCGAAGGGGCCAAAGCTGAAATGGAAAAGATCGACCCGGCATTGGCAGCAAGTGAATTCATTTTCCCGTCAGCGGCAACTCTTGACCGCACTTATGTGTTCAAAGCTCTTACTCCCGAACAGGGCGATAAGTACGAGCGCGAATTCCAGACAGCGATCGGTAACTAGAGCGTGACCGGAGCGATTAAACAGGTCGAGGATCTCCACCTGCTAAATCTCACCAAGAAGTTCGGCGATGTCGCTGCGGTAGATGATCTGACTTTGACCATCCCTGCCGGCTCATTTTTTGCGCTCCTCGGGGCATCTGGTTGCGGCAAGACAACTACCCTACGGATGGTTGCCGGGCTTGAGGAGCCAACTTCGGGCACCATAAATATCGGGTCCAAAGACATCACGAACCTACGGGCATTTCAACGCCCGGTCAATACAGTTTTTCAATCGTATGCGTTGTTCCCGCACCTTGACATTTTCGAAAATGTGGCATTCGGATTGCGTCGCCGCGGAATCAAGGATGTGAAGACACCGGTAAATCAGATGCTGGAGCTAGTTGAACTAGGTGCGATGGCTAGGCGAAAGCCCACCCAGCTATCCGGCGGGCAGCAGCAACGGGTTGCGGTGGCCCGTGCCTTGATTAATGAGCCTGATGTGCTGCTACTTGATGAGCCGCTTGGCGCACTTGACCTCAAATTGCGCCGGCAAATGCAAATTGAGCTCAAGCGCATTCAACGTGAAGTGGGCACAACCTTTGTTCATGTGACCCATGATCAAGAGGAGGCCATGACCATGGCCGATACCGTCGCGATCATGAACGCTGGCCGGATAGAGCAGTTGGGTAACCCAGCGGATATCTATGAACTTCCTAAAACCGTGTTTGTAGCAAACTTTTTGGGTCAGTCGAATCTGATTCACGGTACGGCTCAAGGTCGCAGCGGTGACGATATTTTGGTGACCGCCTATGGGCAAACTTATGTGGTGCCGGCCGCGCGATCTAGCGCAACAACTGACAGCTTGATCGTGGGCGTTCGGCCCGAGAAGATGACGGTCCTCGACGCCCCCGAGGGCCATCGAGCGCCTGAGTCGCATAACAAAATTTCTGGCAGAGTAACGGATGTTTCATATGCGGGTGTATCGACCCAATACCTGGTGCGCACTCCATGGGATCAAGAACTAACGGTTTTCGAACAGAATGTAATCGTTGGTGACCGCTGCTCGGTTGGCGATGAAGTGCTACTTCATTGGGCCCCAGAACACACCTTCGGCCTCGAAAACCTCGGCGGTTAACGGTGTCACCAATCCTGGTAGCTGGGCCGAGTAAGCCGGTGGTGGTAGCCAAACGCCGTTCCGGTACCGGATACTTGCTCTTGTTCCCGGGCATGACTTGGTTGGCAATATTCTTTGCGATCCCGTTCGTCACCTTGTTCATGACCAGTTTGCAGGAGCCGGTACCTGGCAAAATGGGCAAATATCAGGCCGGTTTTCAACTCAGTAATTACACGAACGCGATGGCCGAGTACTGGCCGCAATTCCTCAGATCATTTATCTACGCTGGCATTGCGACTCTGCTGGCCCTTGTTATCGCCTATCCATTGGCTTACTTCATTGCGATGAAGGGCGGTAAGTGGCGTCCGCTGCTTTTGGTGTTAGTGATCGCTCCGTCATTCGCATCATTCTTACTTCGCACCTACGCTTGGCGCACTATTTTGGCAGACGAGGGCCCGATCACCTCATTCTTTAATGCACTTCACTTACTGCCAGATGATCGAATCCTGAACACCGGCATTGCTGTGGTCGCTGGCTTGACATATAACTTCCTGCCTTTCATGATTTTGCCGCTATATGCGGCACTCGAGAAAATTGATCCGCGCCTAATTGAGGCGTCCAGCGACTTGTATTCCTCAGGTGTGGCGACTTTCCGCAAGATCACGTGGCCGCTGTCGCTGCCGGGGGTAGTGGCGGGCACTTTGCTAACTTTCATTCCGGCAGCTGGTGACTACATCAATGCCGAGTTACTTGGATCGACCAAGGATCGAATGATCGGCAATGTGATCCAGACCAACTTCATTGAATTTCGAGATTACCCGACCGCCAGCGCACTGTCATTTGTTTTGATGGCTGCGATCTTGGTGATGGTATTTACGTATATCCGCCGGGCCGGGACGGAGGATTTACTCTGATGCGCTGGCTTCGGCGAAATCTCTTGGGGATCGTCGCGATTCTCGTCCTGATTTACCTATTCATACCTATCGCTGTTGTTGCGATCTTAAGTTTCAATAAGCCATCGGGTAAGTTCAATATAAGTTGGACGCAATTCTCAACCGATGCCTGGACTAATATCTGTGGGGTTCCAGGGGTTTGCTCATCATTCGTAACTAGTATTCAAATTGGAATTATCTCAACTGTCGTAGCCACGGCGCTGGGGACGATGATCGCCTTCGCGTTGGTGCGATATCGTTTTCGCGGCCGCAGCACTACCAACCTACTGATCTTTTTGCCGATGGCCACACCTGAAGTTGTTATGGGTTCGAGCCTCTTGGCACTGTTCTTGAACCTGCGATTCCCGCTGGGTCAATGGACGGTGATAATCGCGCACATCATGTTCATCATCTCGTTCGTTGTTGTTACCGTAAAAGCCAGGCTGCAGGGCCTTGATCCACGCCTTGAAGAGGCTGCACGAGATCTATATGCCGATCCGAAATCCACTTTCAGATACGTAACTTTGCCGCTGGTCGCGCCAGGCATCGCCGGTGCCGCCTTACTTGGTTTTTCCCTTTCATTCGACGACTTCATCATCAGTTATTTCAATGCTGGCACCTTGGTAACCTTTCCAATTTTCATTTGGGGAGCGGCCCAACGTGGAATACCGGTGCAGGTTAACGCGCTGGCGACAATGGTCTTTGTGATTGCCCTGCTGATTGTGCTTAGTAGCCAATTGGTCAGCTACCGGCGCCGCAAAAAACTAATGTCAACTTGAGCTCTGGGTTTTCGGTAAAGGCCTCGGGTGAGGCCGCGATTTGGTTGAGGGGACTAGTGGGATCACCGAGGTGTTCATCTCGGTTTCCGATGGTCTCCTCTCCGAAAGGCTTAATCCGTGTTCAACGACACGCAAACTGATGCTTCAGTTCGCTCCCTAAAGAGCGCCCGCAATGAAATCTTTTGGCTTGATGACCCAGGTCGCCCGGCGGTGCTCCCGCCATTAGCGACGCATACCACCGCCGACCTGTGTGTAGTTGGAGCCGGGTTCAGTGGGCTCTGGACCGCGGTACTTGCCAAGGAAGAACACCCGGAGTGGAGTGTGGTAGTTCTCGAAGGCGGTCGCATTGCTGGTGGCGCCACGGGGCGAAATGGTGGTTTTTGCTCCGCATCCCTGACCCACGGGTTGGCCAATGGCCTAAGTCGGTGGCCCACCGAAATCTCTACGCTGCTGCGACTCGGTAATCAGAACCTTGACTCCATCGAGAATTTCATTAACCAGCACGGCATCGAGTGTGAATTCATCAGATCCGGTGATTTAGCGCTCGCTGTTGAGCCTTATCAATTGAACGGGATACAAGAGGCCGCTGCCGCGGGTCGGGCACTTGGGATCGACTATAAATTGCTGACCAGTGAGCAGACGCGAGAGCGAGTTGATTCAACTACATATCTCGGTGGGCTATTTGATCCGTCCGGCACCGCAATGCTCAATCCTGCGCGACTGGCTTGGGGGCTGGCAAAAGTCGCTTTGGAGCTAGGCGTTGTGATCCATGAGCAAACCCCGGTACTAGACCTCAAGGATAAAGGTGAAACGGTCAGGGTCTTCACCCATTCGGGAAGTGTTGCAGCCAGCCGTGTGGCATTAGCCACGAATGCGTATCCGCCCCTCTTGAAACGCATCAGCAACTATGTAGTGCCCGTATGCGACTTTGTCCTGATGTCGCAGCCACTTACTACCGAGCAACGAGCATCGGTCGGTTGGCAAGGTCGCGAAGGCTTATCTGATACCGGGAATCAATTCCACTATTACCGAATTACCGAAGATGGCCGAATTCTGTGGGGCGGGTATGACGCGGTCTATCACCGGGGTAATGGATTCGGGCGCCAGCATGAAGTCGATAACGCGGCATTCAAACGATTGGCGGCACACTTTTTTCAGACCTTCCCGCAATTGGCTGGGTTGGAGTTTTCGCATCTGTGGGGCGGTGCCATTGATACTTGCTCGCGGTTCAGCGCGTTTTGGGGTAAGGCCCACGGGGGGAAGACCGTCTACGTCAGCGGTTACACGGGGCTAGGTGTTGGATCTTCGAGGTTTGGTGCTCAGGTAATGCTAGATCTGGTGCAAGGCCGCCGGACCGAGCGTACCGAATTGCAGATGGTCAAGAAGAAGCCCAAGCCGTTTCCACCAGAGCCGGTTAGGTCAATCGGTA
>Ga0194035_1001667_pt1 | contig 11502 bp, 13 predicted proteins | sample JunL2320m_MetaG_FD_148680 | JGI IMG/M metagenome (GOLD analysis project Ga0194035, IMG submission 148680) | Anoxic zone freshwater microbial communities from boreal shield lake in IISD Experimental Lakes Area, Ontario, Canada - Jun2016-L239-20m | ecosystem: Environmental > Aquatic > Freshwater >...
ATCCTGCACCCACTCTCGAGCATTACCCGACAGGTCCTTCACTCCGTACGGTGAGTCGCCGGCTGGCAAGGACCCGACCGGATGCAATGTCTGCTCCTCCACCCACTCGCGGTCAAAGTTCGCCCGCTTCGATGTTGCTGGTTCATTGCCCCAGGGAAAGAGACGACCGTCGATACCACGAGCGGCCTTCTCCCATTCCGCTTCCGTCGGGAGCCGCTTCTTGGCCCAACTACAATAGGCCTTGGCGTCGTACCAGGTAGTCTGCACGACCGGAAGCTGTTCAATTCCCTTGACGGACGCGAGGGAGTCGGTGCCATAGGGATTCAGAGGGCTTCGATGGCCCGTGGTCGCAACGAATGCCAGATACCTTGCATTCGTGACTTCAACTTGATCAATCGCAAACTCGTCGAGGTACACAGATCGCTGCGGCCACTCATCTGCCCGGCCTTTTCCTTGCGGATTTCCCATCAAGAATTCTCCGGCCGGAATCGTCACCATGAGGACCGGGTCAACTTCTTTGGGAACCGGAGGCGCTGCTACGACAGGCGCGATGACGACGGCATGGGCAAAAGCCATCATCGCAACAATAGTGCTCCAGCGAGTTCCTCTGCTCCTTAGGCCTTGCGTCATTTCTTCTGCTCCTTGCTCCCCTCGATGGCCTTGGTGGTGTGGATTTTCACTTGGCTTACGAGATGTTGCACCTGACGCTCGTCTCCACGCTCGGCTGCCTCTTGCGCCTGGGTGATGAGAGTCCTGGCTTCATGCAGGTGCTGTTCGATTTCGGCCTGTAGGGCAGGGGACGCGACCGTTCCGCCTAATGCCGCGCGATGATAGACCTCCCACGCCTGGTCCACCTCATGATTAGCCTGATGGACCGTCTGGGCCTTTTCTGGCTGAGGATGCCGGGCCGTATCAATGGGATCAGCCTGGAGGGGTGAAGCACCGAGTAGCGCGATGAGGACAATCCCTGGAAAGAGAATCTTGTCGTGTATCATAGGTGTGCCTCCGTCACGATCAAACCATTGCAACAACCGTTTCAACATTCCCTCACCGCCGCTTCATCGACTGTTCAATGAGAGAGCGGAGTTCCAATAGTTCGATGTTCTTGGGATCGATGGCCAAACCCCGACTCACCGCCTGCTGCGCCTCCACAAACCGCTCTCGTCCCATTTCGACATAGGCTACGATGGAGGCATCTTTGATTCGCTCATCAATTTCGGGTGGGGCGGTCTTGGCACAGCGGAAACCCAGGCCCACCCCGTAACTGTTGTTCAGCGGACCATTCCAAAATCTATGTGTTGTCCTGACCGTCTTTTCCGGTGCGACCCAGGATCCGCCACGAATAACCCGCTTTGCACCGAGCGCGAGCCGGTCGACATAGGTGCCGGTTCCCCCTACCCATGCGGGTGTGGTCGGGCCGGTCGGATTGACCATCGTTTCAAGCCGCCCGTAGTATCGCGGGTCATACCAATCCGAGACCCATTCAAAGGCATTGCCCGCCATGTGATGCAGGCCGTAGTAGCTCGCGCCCTCTGGATAGGAATCCACCGGCATGGTGGCGTCGTGATTTTTTCCGTAATTCACTTTCGCCGAATCGAAGTCGTTGCCCCAGGGGTAGAGGTTGCCCTCGGGCCCTCGAGCCGCCTTCTCCCATTCCGCTTCCGTTGGAAGACGCTTCCCGCGATATTCACAGAAGGCTTTAGCCTCCTCCCAATTGACTCCGACCACGGGCTGTTGCGGTTTATTCAAGCGGGGATCGTCCCAATAGGCCGGGGCCGGATGCTCTTTGGCCTTCATGAATTCCCCATAGTCCTTGTTCGAAACTTCGTACGTATCCATGAGGTACGAGTCGAGAAATACCATATGGGCTGGACCTTCATCACGGAACGCCTCAAGAGACCACGGAGCTTTCATATGTTTTTCATGCCTCGTAAGTGTCCTGCCTGATTCCACAGGCTCTTCCTTGTCGAGCCCCATCACCGATCCCCCTTGTCCGATGTACCGCATGTCTTTCGGGATCAAGGGCTCCTCCGCATGGACTGGTGCAGTCAATAGTATGAATCCTGCCGCCAGTGTCACGATCATATTGGTGTGTGCCACATGCATTGCAGACCTCCATCACAAGATGGTTTCCTCATAGGAAGCAGCCTCGCCTCCCGCTTTATGCCCGGTTCAGCGGCGGTGAGGCGACGCTGTCTGCCCGTTAGGTATCTTTGCCCTATCGAGGTCTCTCATTTCACGCAACGCGGCTTGTGCGATTCCCCGCAGCATCCCGCTAAACACAAACTGGTGCGGCACATAGAGCGTATACCAATAAATCTGCCCGATCAGTCCCACCGGATCAAAGATTGCGGTCTGCCGGATCGTTGTTGAAGAGCCGGCCCCCGTGACCTCGAACTCCAGCCACGCCCGCCCGTACAAATGCATCTCGGACTTAAGCCGCAGGCGGCGGTTCGGCTCAATCGCCTCCACGCGAAACGAGTCCACCGTATCACCGACGTGAAGGGTCGCGGCGAAAGGCCGTCCACGCCTCAAGCCCACGCCCCCTTCGAGCAGGTCGATGAAACCGCGCAGCCGCCACAGCCAGTTCCATGCGTACCAACCATTGTCACCGCCGATTCTCTCAATGCATTTGAAGACGACTTCAGACGGCGCTTCGACGGTCAACGTCCGCGAATCGACCAGGCGCGTGCCGAACTGCACCCCTCCCCACGACGGCAACTTGCCCGATGAAGAGAGCGCATCGGACCAGCGTGTTGCTGCGAAATGCGTCTCTTCATGGGCTATGGCGCGGCGAATGGCTTCATCGATTCCCACCGGACGTACAGAGAAGGTGGTGAGCGCGGCATTGTCCCGCACCACCGTGACATGGACGATGCTCTCAATTATCGCTCGCCCGATGCGCGCGTATACCGGCGTGATCAACCCCAGCCACAGAGCAGACAGCCAAGGAGTGAGGACCGGCACGGGGATGATCAGAGGCTTTAGCCCGCGTTGACGTCCGTATGCACGCATCATGTCTGCGTAGGAGACTTGGTCGGCACCGCCGAGCTCGTACGTGCGGTATTTGGAGGTGGGAATCCGAAGCGCTTCCACCAGGTAGTCCAGCAAGTCGTCGATCGCGATGGGCTGCGTTTTCCCTTTACACCATTTTGGTGTGACCATGATCGGCAGGTGCTCCACCAGTGCGCGAACCAGTTCAAACGAGGCGCTGCCGGAACCAATCACGGCCGCCGCGCGAAACTCACACACGGGCAGGCCCGACTGGCGCAAGATATCTCCGACCTCGTGCCGACTGCGCAGATGTGTCGAGAGTTCCTCTTCGTCGCTGCCCAAGCCTCCCAAATAGACAAGGCCTTTGACACCCGCTGCCTTCGCCGCTTCGCTAAAGTTTCGCGCCGCCTGTCGATCCGTCTCTTCAAACGAGCCGGTCGAACCCATGGAGTGCACTAGGTAGTAGGCCACGTCGACTCCGCGCAACGCGGAGTCGAGACTCGCCCGATCAAGAACGTCACCCGCCACCACTTCCGTTGATGGACGGACCTTTGGCTTGAGAACTTCTGGACGCCTGGCCAGGCAGCGCACGCGATACCCCTGATGCTCCAACGACGGCAGGAGGCGCCCGCCGACGTACCCGCTGGCACCTGTGAGAAGAATGAGGGACTTCTCCGGAAGTGCCGCCGGGTTCGCTGTCAATTTGGTCGCCACTATGGTTTCAGACTCATTCACGTCAGACCTCCCGTCACGACTTGAGCCCCCGGAGGGGGGCGCGATGCCGCCCCCTCCCGTCATTCAACTAATTCTTCTTCATGCTCTTCTTGATCAGATCGCGGGTTGCCAGGTATTCCTTGTTCCCAGGATCCTCAGCCAATGCCTTCTCGATGGCGGCCATCGCCTCGGCGTTCTTCTCAACACCCATCGCGACTAATGCCTGAATAAACGCATCGCGGCCTGCTTGCATAGCTTCATCGGACACCTGCTGCACCGACTTCGCGCAACGGAACCCGAGGCCGACCCCGTAAGAGTTATTCTCCGGCTGATTCCAGAACCGATGACTCGTATGGAGGGAGGTTTCCGGCGCGAGCCAGGAACCGCCGCGCAGCACCCTCACCGGGCCTTGATTGGCAAAGTTATAGCCCTTCTCGGCGCCAGTCGGATTCAAGGCAGGGCTCTCCTTATAGTATTTCAGGTCATACCAATCCTCTACCCATTCGAAGACGTTCCCAGCCATGTTATAGAGTCCGTAGCCACTCACGCCTTCGGGGTAAGAATCGACGGGAGTCGTACGGCCAATGTTCTGGCCATAGTTGGCTTTCTTCGGGTCGAGTGTATGGCCCCAGGGATAATGATTGTCGCCTTGCGGACCTTTGGCCGCCCGCTCCCATTCCGCTTCCGTCGGAAGCCGCTTGCCTTCCCACTTGCAGAACGCGCTCGCGTCAGTCCAACTCACGCCGACCACCGGATGGCTGGCCTTGCTGAGTCGAGGATCGTCCCAATAGGCTGGTGCCGGGTGACCAGTGGCTTTCATAAACTCTTTGTACCGTGCGTTCGACGCTTCGAACTTGTCGATCAGATAGGCATCAAGCACGACCTGGTGCTTAGCTTCATCTGAATGTTCGTTGCTCCCCATGGTGAACTCGCCCTTTGGGATCAGTACCATGTCCGCCGCTGTTGCGACGGAGATGGATCCTGCCATCAAAGCCACCCCCAATCCGACCTGAAGCACCCCGTGACTCCGCATAAGAAACCTCCTTGGTTTTGGAACACCAGGACCGTCCTGGCGCAGCAAACATGCTAGTCATTCGCTCCCAAAAACACAATTCAAATACTGAGCATCCTTGCCGGAGAAACCATCAACGCCTCATTGGACTCAGCGTTTCGCCGCAAACTCCAGTATGAAATGCCATTGGGTGTTCTATGAGTCGTGTGATCATTTGACCGCACGACCCGTGTAGGGAACTATAACTCTGCGCTCTGAGAGCTACTCAGCCGCCTCCGACCTCACCCCTCGTTTCCACCACCAGGAATTCCCCCTTCATGTGGGCGTGAATATCACACCAGAAGGGGACCTGCGTCGTTTCCCTGATCCCGGTCGTAAGATCTGTCGGAGATCCCTTAGCGAAACGCAACGTCATGGTCTTCCCAGGTTCGAGATGATAGGCCTTGAATCCTTTACCCTTCGAGTCTCTCATCTCCACACCATCGCCATCCTTATTCAGGACTCCCATCGTGAACGCCGGGGAAGTGATCCCATGGGGAATGGTGCCCTTGTTGTGGACTACGATCGATGTCAGTGAATCGGGTGTGGTATGGCCTTTTACATCGAACCCCAGGTCCGTGATCGTAATCTCAATGTTCATCTCATGATCTGTAGCCTGGACAACGGATCGACCATCCAAACCCATCACCGTCAAGGTTACAATCCCCATAGCTAAACGAACCACCAGCCCTTTTAATTCGTATACTTTTCTCATTTTACACACCCCTTAGGTTGAAATGGTTAGACCGATGCTTGAGGAGCCACCATCAGCTCTTGCCGGGTTCCTCGATTACGCAGAATGACGGGATCAATAACCTCACCACATTGCACACAGCGTTTCGCGGCAAACTCCGACTCGCCGATATTGCTGAGTACATCCAGACAATAATCCTGCACCATGAGTCCTCCGCATCTGGAGCACATCGACTTATGCGGGAGCGCAGAAGAAATGGTGTGACTGCCAATCTGCTCAGCTCTCTTTTTCTCCGTGAATGCTCTTGCCATGACTGCCTCCCTAGGTTTTACGTCCACTGTTTGTAGCAAGTATGTCTAATGTATAATGCATTATGTCCAATGTGTCAAGTGTTATTTAAATAAATATTTGACAAACATTTGACTGTAAATATATACTGAAGATTGAATGAATACTGTTAGAATTCAAAGAGTTGCGAAGATCACTGGCCTCTCGAAGGATGTCATACGGGTATGGGAGCGCCGGTTTGGACTCTTGAAACCGACTAGAGGCGCCAATCGTTACCGTAATTATTCCGATGAGGATGTCGCGCTTCTGAAATTCCTGAAGGAGCAGCTGGATGCCGGAGGTTCGATTGGAGAGCTGTCAAAATTGGGACGTGAGGAGTTGTTGGGACAAGCACGAGCCAATGCACCACAAGTGTCGTTCGTCGACAATATATTCAGCGGGCTTCTGCGTGAACTACTGTCCACCCTGAATCCCTTCAATCGTGTGACCTTTGAGAAGCGTTTGAACCGCGCCGTTGCGGGTGTTCCATTTGAGGAGGTACTTCACGGGATTTTGCTCCCGCTCCAGGAACAGGTAGGGCAGCTCTGGCACGAGAATCAGATAGACGTGGCCATCGAGCATTACGTCACGAAGCACATTCAACAAAAGATGTTCTCGGCAATGAATCAGCTGCCAGTGGCCGAGTTCGGCGCCAGCGTCGTTGTGGCCTGCCCGCCCGGTGAGGAACACGATATTGCTGCATTGACGGTTGCGTATCGCTGTCGTGTTCGCGGCTTCCGCGTCTACTATTTGGGCGCCAACGTGCCTGTTGCCTCGCTGGCCAACCTCTGTGGCAAGGTTGAGCCAGACCTGACGATCATGTCATTTCCTCTCGCACTATCCGATGACAAGGCCACGGAACTGGTCCAGGCCCTTGCGGATGAAGTGAGTCCCGTCTCCAATCTCGCTGTCGGCGGTCATGGCGCGCTCGCCATGCGTGACCTTTTCGTGAAATACAATATTACGGTCCTGGAGGACTTCGTCGAGTTGGATCACAGGCTGGATCGATTGATGAGGCAGACCGTATCTCGCGGATAACGAGAAGAGGCCGATCAGATGGCAGCATACCCGCTCACCGTATTCTTCGATGGAGCCTGTCCTATCTGCGTGCGCGAGATCGCGCTCATGAGGCGATTGGACCGGCGGCGGCGGCTGGTATGTTGCGACTTCGCACGGCCGGACTATGACACCGCATCAATCAATATTTCCCCGGCAGAACTGGGGCGCGTCATTCATGCTCGTTGGGCGGACGGGGACGTGATCACCGGCGTTGAGGTGTTCCGAGCCATGTGGGATGCTGTGGGCCTGGGAGTTCTCACCAAGTTGAGCCATCTTTTCTTCGTTGAGTCTTTGGTCTTGAAAGCGTACGCATGGTTCGCACGTAACCGCTTGCGGCTCACCGGTCGCTCTCATGCCTGTACTGGAGATGTATGCAGATCAGCTTCTTCAAGCCGGCACAGTCCGTGAACTGATTGCCACCATTCCCGCAACAGATGATGAGCACAATGCACCGCGTCACCTTTCAACAGGACGAGATTACCTACGATGCGGAAGAGGGACAATGGCTGTATGACGTGTGCGAGGCTGCTGGAGCCTCTGTCCCGTTCGCGTGTAAAGCGGGGGCCTGTGGTACCTGTGCGACGCAGGTTGTACAAGGCGAAGAGAGCTTAGGGCCCCAGAGAGCCCGAGAGATTCGGACGCTGGAAAGCAATGGTCTAGACCCTACGCAGTATCGACTTTTGTGCCTGGCGGACGTTCACGGAACGCTCACTCTAGGGGCGAGCGCAAAACCGCAACACGCGACAGCCCCACTCGGTGTGTGCACAGTGCGTGTCAAAGAGTATCGCCCGCTTACCTTGACGGTCTGCGAGCAGAGATTTGCAGTCGAGTCGGGGGAAATCACTTTTGCTCCGGGCCAATACATGATCTTTCATGTCCCAGGAATCAACAACGTCATTCGGCGGTCCTACTCGATTTCGTCGCATCCTTCCGACAGGAAACATTTCGAGATTTGTGTACGAGCTGTTTCCGGGGGCTTCTGCTCGAACTTCATTCATCGGCTCCGCCCCGGGGACTGTATCCAGGTCGAAGGCCCCTTCGGTGATTTTCGATTGGACGACGGATCACAGCGAGACATTCTGATGATTGCGACGGGAACCGGTATCGCGCCCATCAAATCGATGCTGTTGTCTCTCCTTGGGCAAACGGGCACGCGCCGTATCCGATTATTCTTCGGATTGAGGAATGTCTCTGACCTCTTTTATACCGACATGCTGAGCGATCTGAGAGAGACGCACCCCTGGTTCGAACCGACCATCATCCTCTCACAACCTGACCCGATGGGATGGCCAGGATTGCGAGGTCGCGTGACAGACTTGATTGGTGAACAGGTGTCAGCCGACGAAGCCTCAAACACTGACGCCTACCTATGTGGAGGGCGTCCAATGATTGAAGAGGCCAAACGATTGCTGATCCATAAAGGCATGAAGGTCGACCATATCCGCCACGAAAACTTCTTCTAGGGGATCGATTTTGAGTACGTCGTATCCGATTCAAGGATCCCGATACCTGCAAGACGCTGGCGTTTCTGACCAACAACTTCACCTTGCTGTCACTCACTTCGAGAAGATGAGTTTGCTGCAAGTGCTTCGTGGCAGTAAGCACAAAGCCGAACAGGGCAACGACTGCAATCAACTGAATTGATTTGTGTTTTAACCGGACCCTACTGATCCGGAATAGTTTTCGTCCTCAGTTTGTTTTCCTGATACCAGCCCGCTGGGTCGAACTTCAGCCCGTTGATTATTGTTGGCAATGTTTTGCGCAGAGAGTGACGCGGCTTCCAGCCGAGAAGCGTACGGGCGCGAGAGATGTCAAACGTATAATGGTCGTCAGACAGATCGATCATCCACGGCTTGAGAAATGGGTCGGCGCCGGGCAACAAGCTCTGGAGCCAACAGCCAAGCTTGGCCAATGGCTTGGGAATTTGATACGTCTTCCATTCTTTGCCGTGAAGCTGGCGGCTGATGGCGCGTTGCAGCTCATCGTAACTGAGCGTTTCCGATTCGCCGATGAGCAGCGTCGTTACCTGGGGTAGTTCCTTGCGATGTTCGACGGCAAGCACCAACGCCTCGACCATATCCTCCATATGCACGAAGGCCACTCCATGCGAGATGTCGCCGGAAAAAATACGGCCGACGAACCGCTTTTCGTAAATGCGCTTGATCTGCTGAGTGAGGGGGATCGAATGGCAGCGATCGTCGTACACACCGCCGATGCGCATCAGCACCACCGGCACGTCGCCCCTCTCACGCAAGATCAGTCGCTCCGCCGCAACCTTCGACTTGGGATAATCCCATTTCGGCTTGAGCGGCCAGTCTTCGACTATACGCTCTCCCGGCTCGCAAGGCGCATGCACGAGCATGGTGCTGGCAAATATGAACTGCTCGACCTCAAAGTCGCGCAGCCCGTGCAGCAGCCGTTCGGTGCCGCGCACGGTTACTTGCTCGTACAGCGGACTCGACTCACTTGCGAAACTATAGTACGCCGCAAGATGGAGAATTGAGGCGATCCGCCTGTGCCCGAGCCGACGGACTTCGTCCAACGCCGCGTAGACGCTCTCATCCGAGCTGAGGTCGCAAGCGATGACATGTTCGGTCTTAGGCGGCGGATGAGGCGGCCCTTTGCGGTCGAAGCCCATCTCCCTGTAGCTTTCTCCAACGCGATCAATGAACGCGCTGCCGATCAACCCACTGCTGCCGGTAATAATCAATGTTTCCAACCCGTTTTGAATTGTCGGCGTTTTATTCATAACCCCACCGTTGCGTTCATTCGTCGCGTGCAGACTTGACCTTTGCGGGCATGCCAATGTCAGCAGCAGCATCCCTATCTCTGGCTGCCTGTTCCTGCTTATGCTTGTGCTCTGCCCCCGGCAGTACCCCAGTCGTAATTTCGGCCAGCGGCCCACGATGTTCCGTATGGCAGGCCATGCATGTTTTCCGCTGGGCGATCACCTCAAGATGATGGTCGCGGACAGTCAGTTCAGAGCGAACGGCAAAGTCCTCTTTATAATGACAGGCCTGGCACTTGACCGAGCTTGGGCCTTGGAAGGGCTCGTGACAAAAGATACAGTGGTCCACGTTCGCGTGATACTGGCTCAAGTCTCCGGGAGCCCAGAATGCTTCAGGAGATAAGACCGATTCCCAGCCAACCCACGCGAGAACGACGACGGTCGCCACTGCGACAATCGGAACGACCACACGAGGAAGAGGCACATAGTTCATGGGCTATACAGACCCCCGAAATACAGTGCCCCGATGACATGCAGGGCCACCAGCGCCATAAAGAGGAGCGTCATAGGGCCATGAATCATTTGCCACACCCGAAACATTTTCTCTCTAGCAGCCACGCCGAGCAGACGTGTTTCTACCTCCTCCGGACTGACACCTTGCTCCAAGAGTTCATGCCGCTTTGTATACAGAGTTCGAAATGCCAAATAATGCACGTGCTGTCCGATAATCCCACTCAGCGAGACGATGCCCATGGCCACCATCGCAAGAATCGGCACCACGGCATGCAAATGGAAGACGCCAGCATGAAGTATGATGACAAGGGGGCCCACCACTCCCGCCACCATATGGATCTGTAGCCATCTATGTGGCCATAGGCGATTCTGATGGGCCCGCTTCCGGATGGGGTACCCGTACACCAAGAGGATGACGGCCAGGCCGATCCATCCGGTGACTTGACCTTGTGGAGTGCGGCCAAAAGACAGGATTGTTATGGGGGTCAAGATCGCTTCGAAGACGAGCACTCCCGCAACCGCAAACAGTGTAAGCCCGCCCACGATGAGAAGCCGACGGAAGACCTGTGTCATGCTTCGGAACCTCTTACTTCTTCTGTTGCGGCCCCATGGCTCTGCAGGACTTCGCCCCCCGTTGCCCGAAAGATGAGGTGACTGTGGGGATTCGGCCCCTGACTGCCTGCGTCTGAGAGTTCCGCTTGTCTCGTTTAACAATGGTCAGATCACGGCTCTGGCGGTGGGGAGCGGTGAAGCACCGCTCCCCATTTGGAGTTCCACCCTTGGCGGGTTAATACCATCTGCAGAAGCACGTAGCTTTTTCCTGGCTCTTGAACCAGCGGCCACCCCAAGCATCGATTGATCTGGCCGAAATGATTCCTATCACCTTTGTCCGGGACTGTTAAGATCTGTCTCGGAACAGGACCAACGTCACTTTTTCACGGGGCTGCGCTCCAGCATATCTTCAGCGCCCTTGTGGCCAGCTTGACCGCCCATTCTGTGATCAGCAGTGTCGGCAACTACGCCCTTCAGCTTGTCTTCGGCGCCCTTGAGACCGCCTTGACCGCCGACCCTCGGAGCAGCAGAGTCAGCTACGCCCTTCAGCTTCTCTTCATGACCCTTCAGGCCAGCTTGACCGCCTATCCTATCAGGAGGCTGTCCAGGTTGCATCTCGTCTGTAGCCAGAGCCGCAGTACCAGACAGGCCAAGGCATAGCAAGAAACCACAAGACATGACACCGACCACTTTTGGAATGGATAACATGGGAACCTCCTAGGTTAAATGTGAAAACAACGACACCCCTTTCTAATACGTTCACCGGAGATTTTTCAGGAACGATCCGTATCGGTTAAGAGGGCTAGGTCAGTCCTTTTCTTTCTTCTCTTCCTTCAACACCATCATGCCCTGCGCTTTACTGGCCTTGAG
>Ga0194035_1001668_pt1 | contig 11492 bp, 6 predicted proteins | sample JunL2320m_MetaG_FD_148680 | JGI IMG/M metagenome (GOLD analysis project Ga0194035, IMG submission 148680) | Anoxic zone freshwater microbial communities from boreal shield lake in IISD Experimental Lakes Area, Ontario, Canada - Jun2016-L239-20m | ecosystem: Environmental > Aquatic > Freshwater >...
CCGCCATACCGCGGGTTCATAGTCGGCGTCGATGCATCGTCAGGCAGCCAAACTGCAATGTGGACGACGGAGACTTCTGTTGCTAGCGTGGGCGGCGCGGGCGTTTGGCAGGCCGGCACCGGGCTCATGTCAGACGGGCCCGGTCGCATTTTCTTCAGCACCGGTAACGGAGTTGCACCGCCAGTTCCAACTGGCGCGACGTCATTGCTCGGCAGTGCCGCGTCGACAGTTCGCACATTCTCCGAGTCAATCGTTCGACTTCAAGTGCAGCCAGATAGATCGCTAGCTGCCGCGGATTTCTTCAGCCCATCAAATGCCGATGTGCTCGACCTTCAAGACCTCGATATCTCGTCCGGCGGGCCAGTCGCCCTGCCAGATTCCTTCAGCACCTCCCCTCACCTCTTAACGGTCCAGGGCAAGGACGGACGCCTGTTCCTACTCAACCGTGATTCCCTTGGCGGCCGGGTCGCTGCCAATGGCACAGACCGAGCCCTCGGCGTCACCGCTACCGGTGATGCTCAATATGGACGTCAGGCCGTGTGGGGCGGCGACGGCGGTTACGTTTACAACTCAAGTTATGACCGTGGACTGCGCGCATACGTCTACGGGCTCACCACCAACGGTCAACCATCACTCACCGACGTCGGCGGATCCCAAACTCGTTACTTTGGTTTCGGTTCTGGCTCCCCCATCGTCACCTCCGATGGCACCGCGCCCAACAGTGCCACTGTGTGGGTCATCACTGAAGCGGGTAGTGACGGAAGCAACGGCACACTTCACGCCTTTAACTCCGTGCCGACCAACGGGATCATGGACGAGATCTACACCGCGCCCATCGGCTTTGCCACAAAGTTCTCGACGCCCATGGCATACAACGGACGCATCTACGTAGGAACTCGTTGCTCACCAAGTAGCACGACAAGTCCGACGAACCCCTGCCACGACGGAATGATTCAAGCTTTCGGAAGTCCGACGACGAATCTTCTAACAGGTAACGCTCTCGATCTAGGCTCCGCACCCACCGGTCAGACGCTTAACGGAACCATCACGTTAACCGCGAGTGCTAAAGCCAACGTCACCATTACCAACGCGTCGGCAGCGTCACCTTTCAGCGTTGCACCTTCTTCGAGTTGGACGCCAGCGGCCACGGGTTCAGGCACCTCGGTTGTCGTGCCCGCCGGCCAATCAGTTCAGATTCCGGTGAGTTTCACTACAAACTCACCGGGTGCTTTCAGCGGACTTCTCTCCGTCCAAACAGACGTCGGACGATACGACTTTGGGCTTCACGGCGCAGCAACCATGCGCGAGCTTCTCGTCACCTCTCCGAAGTTGAAATCCAACGCTGTCGTATTTCCCGTGCAGCCAACGGGAATCACTCGCACAATCAATGTGCAAGTGAGCAATATGAGTTCCACACCGGAGACCATCACTGCAATCAGCGGGATCACTGCGCCATTCTCGATCCGCGGTTCTTTGACACTCCCGATCAATCTCGAGCCTGCTGGTCGACCCGGCTCTGCAATCGTAATTCCAGTTTCGTTCCGGCCAACCACGGCACCGAGCGATGGTTCGGTCGCGACATTCACCGGCGAAATCGATGTGACGAGTACTGCCTCTCTGCCAAGTCTCCCGAGCACGCAATGTGTGAATTCGAGCCGATGCATTGCCCTCAAGGGCGACGCAGTCATCGCCCAGCCGCACGTCACCTACACCCCAATTCAGAGTTCATTCGGAACTGTGCCCGTTGGTAAGGCCGCGGTGCGCAGTTTCAAAATCACCAACGACGGAAATTTGCCGGTCACGATTGTGAAGGCAAAACCGCCCGTCAGCGTGTTCACCGCAACGCGACCGGTTGACGAAGGCACCACGATTCCCGTCAGTGAATCAGTAGCCGTTGACGTGCGCTTTGCGCCATCCACCACCGGCACCACATCCGATCACTACACGATCACCCCAAGTGCGGGATCGTCCATGACCATGATTTCGTTCACGGGGATCGGAGTCGATGTTCCAACAGCGCCGAGATCGGTCACCATTACGCCGTTCACCCGCGCTGCCACCGTCACCTGGTCGAAAGCGCCCAGCAATGGTGGGCTCAACCTGACTGGTTACGTTGTTAATGCCACACCGGGTGCACACACCTGCACCGCAGGACCAACGGTTTCGCACTGCAACATCGTCGGGCTCACCGATGGTGCGACATACAAGTTCACCGTCCGCGCGAGGAATGCGCTGGGCACAAGCCGGGACTTCGTATGGTCGTCGCCCGTTGTTTCCGGAGCGCCGTCAGCGCCGCGAAACCTCGCAGTAGTGTCCAACGGCTACCGCTCTTCCCGACTCACATGGGCAGCACCAGCCAGCAGCGGTAGCGCACCCGTCGCCCGTTACCTCTACCGCATATCCGCTGACGGTGGAACTACCTGGTCCGCTTGGACAGGACGCTCACTCGGCCCAGGTTTGACCGCACAGTTATCGGGGCTGACGAAGGCACAAAGTTACATCGTCCAAGTGCATGCAGTTAATAGAAGCGGGGTTGGCATCAATGCAGCCATTCGTTTCGCGCAGCGCACCTAGAAACAGCCTCAGCGAAATAGCCTTCGACCATCTCGTCGCCGCGGTCAACCGTTAAGTCGTCCGTACGTGTTCTTCAGTGTTCCGTGCAGCTTTTCAAACTCTCGATATCCGTCAACATATGATGACGCACCCGACGGCTGGAACACTTGTGCAACCGGCACCAGAGCTGGCACCTCATCGAGAGTCATTTCACCCAAACTAATGCGGCACCACAGCGCCACTCCCCGCAACTGCGCATGACGTGGATCGGCAACCTGTTCGATGGGGCGGTTCAATACGTCAGCGTGGATCTGACACCACAGGTCGCTCTGTGCGCCTCCCCCAAGGATTCGCAATCTGGGCACTGGCTGTTTGAGGAACTTCTCGTAAGAATCGAAAAGCCAACGAGCGTTGTACGCAACGCCCTCGAGAACTGAGCGCACGAGCATCGCACGATCCGTTCGCAATGACAGATTGAGCCAGCCGGCACGAACGTTCTTATCCTCGACCGGGCTCCTTTCGCCATTGAGCCACGGCATAAACAGCACGCCCTCGCTGCCCGCCGGCGCAGTCGCCGCGAGTCGCAAGAGGTCTTCGAACGTCGGCTCTGCATCATCCTTGGCCGCGCCCTCCGCGCCGATCCCGCTCCCGCCACCAAGTAACCCATCGTTCGGGGCGATGATCTGTTCACGCAGCCAGTGAAGGGCCGCGCCACCCGTCTCGTGATTATTGGCGACGATCGGGAAGGACGGGTCGAGCCCCGGAACCGTTGCAATGGAATGCAAAACATCCGTGCGCTTGAACGGAACCCGCGCACCGATCCACGCAGTGGTCGAAATAGTGATGTGCGATTCGTAGGGTGCTACCGCCCCCGAACCGACGACCGCCGCATGCAGATCAGGGATTCCGCACACGACGGGCACCCCAGCAGCGACCCCCAACTCATCGGCGACCTCGGGCAACAACCCACCCAGCACCGATCCAGTTGGCAGCAATTCAGGCAGCCGCTTGGGATCCCGCCGCGACTTTGCGACGAGTGAATCGACATATCCAAACGGTGCATTGGGACGGTTGTCCGTCAGCCACGACAGGATCATCGACGCCGGTGTAGCCGCAGCGCGACCAGTGAACCGCAAGCCCACATAGTCAACAGGTTCAAGTAACACCGTCGTGCGCTCGTAGACATCACGCAGATCACGTTGAAGAACAAGTGAGTGTCCCGTCGGATCAGCCCCACTTGGGCTCGGTGCTCCCCCTGTTATTCGCACGTACGGCAGTGCCTTGTGCGGTGCGATTCCAGAGACATTAACGGGCCCACCGATCACCTCGCGCACATGCCTGTGACCGCGAGTATCCGCCCACAGGAGTGCGTCACCCACCGGACGTCCGTCGGCCCCAACCGGAACCGTCGAGCCCCATTGACCAGTGATTCCAACCGAATGCAGTTGATCGCCAGAGACACCCGCAGCCGCAATCGCTTCACCGCTGGCGGCAAGGATGCCGTCCCACCACCCGTTGGCGTCCTGTGAGGCTTCACCGTCAAGGCCCACTCGAACGGAGACTGGACGGTTGGCCGCAGCAAGTACGTCACCACCGAGCGAAACCACAGCAACCTTTGGGCCGCCATTTCCAAGGTCAACGGCAAGTATCCAACGCTCGCCCATGACTACGCCGTAGGCATCTCGGGTGCCACTTCATGCATGGCATCGAGCACGCCGGACATCGCTGCCAGCAACGTCTGATTGCCCTGCGGTGTTCCACCAAAGCCATACATCGCACCTGACTCCGCCGGTTCGCCCTGGTGTTCCCTGGCGTAGTCGACAGCGAAACGCAAAGCCTGCAAGAACTCGGCCGCCTTACCATCGGACGTATTTGGACGGGTGACGCAGAAGTGCAGTGCCGCGGGTTGCTGCAGTGCGTTCATGCGCCAACCCTGTGCTTTGAGCGAATCGTTCACAAGGTAGATGTCGAGGTCACCAGCCGACTTGAAGGCGACCAAGAACGTGGGATCACCAATCACTTCAAGCTCTGGGACGTCACTTCTAATGCCGGCAGTGATTGCCGTGGCAGTCCGCATGATTCCGTCAGCAGCCTCGAGGTAGCCCGTCTCACCGGTGGCCAGAATCGCTGCCCATGTGGACGCGATGATTCCACCGCTACGCGATCCCGCTAGCCCCGGTGATAGATACAGGCCGCCCGGCCAGTCAGGATAAGCAAAGTATTGGCTCTTGCGCAGGTCCTTATCGCGATACAGCAACACACTCGATCCCTTGAGTGCGTAGCCGTACTTATGAGTATCCGCAGAGATGGACGTTACGCCTGGAACGCGGAAGTCCCACAGCGGAACGTCGTAACCCAGACGCTCGACCCACGGAAGTAGCCAACCGCCGAGGCAGCCGTCAACATGCATTCCAATGCCGTGGCTTTGCGCCAGGGCCGCAATTTCCTCGATCGGGTCAATCAGACCATGTGCGTAGTTGGCAGCCGACCCAACCAACGCAATCGTTTGATCATCGATCAACTCAGCCATTGCGGCTACGTCAACGACATAACCATCGGTCAGCGGTGCGTGCCGTACCTCGATACCCATCCAGTGGGCACCCTTGTCGAGTGCGACATGTGCCGTAATCGGCATCACAACATTGGGGCGCGTGACGCCACGAGTTTCAACTGCGAATTCGCGGTACGAATAGAGCGCGGTTATCAGGCTTTCCGAACCGCCACTTGTCACCACGCCGACGTTCGTTCCGTGCAACATGTCTGAAGTCATCGCGATGATCTCAGCTTCAAACTTCGTAGCACTCGGATACATATCGCGTTGCAAGACGTTCGCATGCGAGAACAGGGTGAAGATATCGCCGAGGAACGCGTAGTGATCGTGGTCGCCGCAGTAGAGCGATCCAGACACTGTGCCACGATCGCCCTGCTCATCTTCACGATGGGCCATATCGGCGATCTGGTTCAGGATCTCGGTTCGGCCAACGGGTGCTGAAGGAATCTGCCGATACGTTGTGGTGGTTTTGCGATAGGGCCAAAAGCCATCAAGCAAGCGTTCCATTTCGGCTACTTCGTCGCTCACGCCACAAACCTCTCATCGGGAGTTGAGAGGGCTGTCCCTCTCGGGCTAAGCCTATGACGAGATCGCGACTACGTCCTATGACCCTTCAAATGCCGGCCAAGCTCGCGCGCAATATCGCGCTTTGAATCACGCTCTGCAATCGAGGCGCGCTTGTCGTAATTCTTCTTGCCACGAGCCAACGCCAATTCAATTTTGGCGTACCCATTGTTGAAGTAGAGCGATAGCGGTACGAGGGTCAGGCCACCCTCTTTCGTCTTTCCGATGAGCTTGCTGATCTCTTCCTTGCGCATGAGGAGTTTGCGTTTACGACGTGGCGCATGATTTGTCCACGTTCCTTGGGAGTACTCGGCGATGTGAACTCCGTGGAGCCACACCTCACCATCCTCGATCATGGCGAAGCCATCGACCAGAGATGCCCGTCCAGCGCGCAAAGCTTTAACTTCGGTCCCAGTCAAGACCAGACCGGCCTCGTACGTATCTTCAATGAGGTAGTCGTGGCGCGCCTTCTTATTCTGCGCGACCAACTTCCTACCCTGTTCCCGGACCATAAGTAGGCAGTCTAGGCGGTTCGGCTATATCGCGACGAACTGATTAATGCGGGTCTACTGATTCCAACAGGAAACCGGAGCCTTGTTGCCGCCGAACCAACCCATCGGATCGTAGGGAACTCCATTGACGTGCACCTCAAAGTGAAGATGCGGGCCAGAGGCCCATCCGGTTGCTCCCACGTAGCCAATGACGTCGCCCTGACGTACGACCTGACCAACATGCACGGTGACACCTGACTGATGGGCGTACATAGTGGAAAGCCCACCACCGTGACTGATGATCGTATGCAGTCCATACGCACCGTGCACCGTGATTAACCAGGAAGATGACCTCTCCGGAAGCCGCGGCATGGATCGGTGTGCCATACGCGCCATGGATGTCGTCACCGGTATGACACGACTTGTATCCGTACACCGGGTGAATCCGCGGTCCGACACCCTGCACCAGCGACTCACCTGGGATCGGCCATCTGAGTTCCCCTGAAGGCACACCGGTGTAGGAGTGGGACGCGCGCTCCAACTGACGCAGGCGTCGCTGTTCAGCCTTGAGGGCCGCATACTCGCGGGCAACTGATCGCTTATGCGCAGCGGCAACTTTCAGGGCGCGACTTCGCTGCGATACAAGTGAATCGACTTGGCTTTGCGCAGCCTTCGCTTCTCGGGCGGCGCGATTTGCCACCCGAAGTGAATCAGCAGCTTTGGTTTTGGCCACCACAGCCAACGCCTTCGACTGCTCAACCTGTGCCTGGACTAACGCGAGATCTGCCTTAGCAACTGTGTACGCCGCCAACGTAGCGTTCTGCGATTGAGCTACTGCTTGAAGTGATGCAAGCCGTTCAGCAAACTCACTCGGAGTTGTGGCCGTAAGAATGCCCGCTAACTCGCTGTACGGACCTTGTGCGTAGACGTTACGAATCAGTGAATCAATGGCATTGTTTGTCGAATCGATCTCACGCTGGGCTGCGTGCACCCTCGTCGCCGCGGTCACCGCCGCTGCGCTCGCAAGGGTGGCAGCCTTCACAGCGCTGTCATGTAGTGCATGCGCGCGAGCAAGTTCTTTCCTCGCAGCCTGTGCCTTAGCTCGCGCCGCTGGCAGCTGTTGACGAGCCGCAGCCCACTGCGACATAGCAACGTTGACGGCCTTCGATGCAGTGACAAAGTCATCCGACGCTTGGTTGAGTTGATGGTCGATTGAGTTGTCCGCGCGTGCTGGGCCGAGGCCCAGCAGCACCAGAGCACCCACGAGCACGACAGCGCCGAACGCCCGGATACGCATACCCTGACGACTGGCACGACCCTGCACGAAATCTCCCAAGAAAGTCAGCACTTATGTTGCTGATGTGACCAATGTGACTAATGTGACGACGAGCTAAGCGTAACTCGCCCCTCGAGGGAAATCGATGATCGACTCGAAAGGCGGGAGAGCGCCAGGGTCGGGGGTTACGGAAACCGAACAGGTTCGCCGTTGCTTGGTCTGCGCAGGTCCGCGCTCAAAGCGGTGATTACACGCGACGGAGTGGCCGTGAAACGAGCCGTCAAACTCGCAGATAGCGGCGCAGCGTGAAGAAGGCGGTCACGACCGCCAACGTGATCCCAACGAGCAGCAGGGTGAGGGAGGCTTGCACGACGGCATCCCAGCCGAAGAAGGGGGTGATCGTGAACTGCGGCGTCAGGATCTTGTCGATCAGGATTACCTTGACCGCCACCATGCTCAGCGCCGCGATCCCCGCGCCGATCGCAGCGCCGATGGCAGCTTCGAGAAGGAACGGCATCTGAATATAGAAATCGCTCGCACCCACCAGGCGCATGATGCCTGTTTCACGCCGCCGGTTAAAGGCCGCAACCCGCATCGCATTGGCGATCAGCAGAATCGTCACGATGATCATCGCGGTCGCGATTGCCAGAGCTAACTTCTGCAGCCCACCGAGAACTTGGAAGAACTTATCTAGCAGTTGGCGCTGATCGACAACATTGTCGACGCCCGGTCTTCCCTGGAACGCGCTCGCAATGACGTCGTATTTCGTCGGATCCGACAACTTCACTCGGAACGACTCAGGAAGTGCGTCGGGGCTTGCATTCTGCGCGATCGGCGAATTCTTGAATTGCTCCTTGAAGCGGGCGTACGCCTCAGCGCTCGATTCGTAATACACCTCTTGCACAAGGGGTTTCAAGCTTTCGAGGTCCGCTTTGATCTGGTCTTTCTGAGCTGTGGTGACCGCACCACCGGAACAACTAGCTGCATCCGAATTCTTTGTGCACAGGAAGATTGAGACCTGAACTTTGTCGTACCAGTAATCCTTCATCACCCCGACCTGATCACGCACAAGGAGTGCGCCGCCGAGAAGCCCCAGTGACACGGCGAACGTGATGATCAGCGCGATGGTCATCGTGAGGTTCCGGCGCAGGCCAATGCCCACCTCATCGAAGATAATTCCTGCGCGCATGATCTGTGTGGGTCCTATCGTCGTGGTCGTGTACGGCTATTCATTCGAGTCGGGCAGTGACTAACGGGCGTACCCATAAACACCGCGACTTTGGTCGCGGACGAGGTGACCACCATCAAGTTCGATAACGCGCTTGCGCATCTGGTCGACGATGGCCGCATCGTGCGTGGCCATCACGACAGTCGTGCCGGTTCGGTTGATTCGATCAAGTAACTTCATGATTCCGACGCTTGTGGACGGATCAAGGTTCCCGGTTGGCTCGTCGGCGATGAGAATCATCGGGCGATTAACGAACGCTCGAGCGACAGCCACTCGCTGCTGCTCGCCGCCAGAGAGTTCATCAGGCATGCGGTCGTACTTGCCCTCGAGCCCGACAAGATCGAGCACCTCGGGCACGACCTTGTTGATGTGGCTCTGCGGACGACCGATAACTTCAAGGGCGAAGGCGACGTTTTGACGCACAGTCTTGTTAGGCAGCAGTCGGAAGTCCTGGAAAACGGTGCCAACCTGACGGCGAAGTGCCGGAACCTTCCAGCGCGTGAGATGGCTCAGGTCTTTACCCGCAACATGAATCTGACCGCTGGTCGGGCGCTCTTCCTTGAGGCAGAGTTTCAAGAAAGTGGACTTACCTGAACCAGAAGATCCCACGAGAAAGACGAATTCGCCCTTCTCAATCTCAACGCTCAGATCGTCCAACGCCGGCCGCGCCTGATTGGCATACAGCTTGGTGACGTTGTCGAACCGGATCACGGGCTCTCCCTAACGTTTCGATCCGCGTAGATGTGTTCTCTACGACGGCCGTGCAGTCTTGACGCCGTGGTCTTCACCACCACGAACTCTTAACAGAGTCTACGTTGGGTTGACCAGATCCTTTGTCCACGCGACGCGGCACTTCGTTCGCTGGCAATGAAATCTCGCTACCAAGGAGCACCGAAACAGGCATCGATGCTGGTCACAGGCGTGAAGCCAGAACGCGGGTGAAATGTCTCATATCGGATAAATTGACCGGTTGTAGGCACCAGCCGCTACACGACGCGCGAACTGCGACTTTGACGTCTCAGGCAGAAACGGTCGTCCGCCGACGACCAATTCCGATCAGACCCGCGCCAGCTGCGACTAACACTCCGCCCGCAAGTGCGAAACCGATGGACTGAGCCTTGCCGGTGTGCGCGAGCTCCGTACCGTTCTTCGATCCAGTGGACGGAAGGGTCGTCGGTAAATTTGCAGACGAGTTCGTGGAGGTAGTGGACGACGTATTTGACGATGTCGTTTGAGCCGACGATCCGCCGGAATTACTTGAGCCGCTTGAACTTCCGGCGCCGGAACTCGTCGATCCGCCAGATCCTTCCTGGCCGCAACTCGAAGTGGTAGAGCCAGCGCAGGTCGCCCCGCCACCGGTTTCTGGTGCAACAGAAGGGCTGGGATCGGCGGCGAAAGCCGGTGCCGCTAGGAATGCCGGGCCGGTCACGACACACAGTCCGATAAGGCCGCTCGCAACTCGATACTTCATGGCCTCCCCCATTCGTTCACAACTTTCGCCCCACCAGTCACTCTGGCCTCACCTAAAGGATAACCCGACAAATCAGTCCAAGGGAATCCCCCCGTAACTAGAAATGGTGCCAATCGGGTGCGTCTCTTACTCACAGTAACGGCTAGCCCGCACCAAATCGGAGTCCTTTTGGCCACGTTCATCCGAGCGGTCTAACGCCACTGCTCGCTCATCGGGCCTGTGCCGCGATCGACGCCTAGGAACCAGTACGACGCCAACGAATCCCGGCCTCGATGAAATCGTCGATCTCACCGTCGAGTACCGCCGAGGTGTTACCTGTCTCGAACTCAGTGCGCAGGTCTTTGACCATTTGGTAGGGATGCAAGACGTACGAGCGCATCTGGTTGCCCCAGGAGCCAGCGGTTTCACCCTTGAGCGCATCCATCTTGGCCTGTTCTTCCTGACGCTTGCGTTCAAGTAACTTCGCCTGAAGAACGGCCATCGCCGACGCCTTGTTCTGGATCTGAGAGCGCTCGTTCTGACACGACACAACAATCCCGGTGGGAAGGTGGGTCAAGCGAACAGCAGAATCGGTGGTGTTAACGCCCTGACCGCCTGGTCCGCTGGATCGATAAACGTCGATGCGCAATTCATCTTCGGGAATCTCGATGTGATCTGTTTGTTCCACGACAGGAATAACTTCGACACCAGCGAACGAGGTTTGGCGCCGGCCCTGGTTATCGAATGGCGAGATACGTACGAGTCGATGTGTGCCCTGCTCAACGGACAGCGTCCCGTAGGCGTATGGAGCCTTAACCGCGAACGTTGCCGACTTAATGCCAGCCTCTTCCGCGTACGACGTGTCGTACACCTCGTACGGCCACCCATGTCGCTCGCAATATCTTGTGTACATCCGCAGCAACATTTCGGCCCAGTCCGCTGCGTCAACCCCACCTGCCTCCGAGCGCACGGTTATCAATGCCTCGCGTGCGTCGTACTCACCAGAAAGAAGGGTTCGAACCTCCAGTTCACCAATAGCTTTGGAAACCGATTCGAGCTCTCGATCTGCTTCCCCCCGCGCTTGGTCGTCACCCATCTCGTCTGCAAGTTCGTACATGACGCCGACGTCGTCGAGCCGACGACGAAGGGACGTGAGCCGATTAATCTCGCCTTGCGCAAATGAAAGTCGAGAGGTGACTGACTGAGCCTTGGCTTGGTCGTCCCAAAGATCGGGCGCACTCGCCTCGACCTCGAGCTGCTCAACTTCGCGACGCAACGTAGGAACATCGAGCACCTTTCCGATACTCGTTAACGTTGCGTCGAGCTCACGCAGATGCTCGATCGGATCAATGGCCACATGGTCAGAGTAGTAGGAAAGC
>Ga0194035_1001670_pt1 | contig 11484 bp, 8 predicted proteins | sample JunL2320m_MetaG_FD_148680 | JGI IMG/M metagenome (GOLD analysis project Ga0194035, IMG submission 148680) | Anoxic zone freshwater microbial communities from boreal shield lake in IISD Experimental Lakes Area, Ontario, Canada - Jun2016-L239-20m | ecosystem: Environmental > Aquatic > Freshwater >...
ATACATAATTAAATAATAATATAACTTTTAAATGTTGGTTATATTATTTAAATGCTTATTATCATGTAGTGTATCATTAAAAAAAGCGTATTATAGACACCGCAGAAATCAGTGACAAAATAAAGAACTGAGTGACATTTTTTATCTCGATAAAAAAGTGGGTTTCCCCTTTATTCTTTTTTATTTATTTTATTTTTATTTCGTTTTTATTTTAAGTGTTTTTTGAGAGATAATGCGTTATCAATATATTCGACCAACGGGTCAAGACCTTTCTCCATCAAATCATACGATTGTGATTTATCATAACATCGCGAATCAAAATAATAATCGGCATATTCAACCATTAAGGATTTCAAACATTGTTTTTTTAAAACTGTTTGAAAATTAAACCGGTTCATTATTATATAACATATCTTCGCAGTAAGAACACCGCTAAAATTAGTATTATTATCCCAATAAAGGGTTATTAAATCATTCATTTCAATTGAAGGTAGCAGTTCATAATATATCCATTCTCGTTTTTCAGAATAAACCGAAATATATTCATATTCAATAAGCATATTTGGTTTATCAAACAAGTAATTACTTACGCATTCCTTACACATTTCGTTTAGTTCTTCAATTGTTGTTTTCATTTTTATTTTTTATATTCTATATTTGTATTAAAAGCATTTCAATTTTTTACATTTCAAACGCCGATTTAATATAAAGTAAAAAAGTATTTAAAGAACTATTAATATAAATATTTGGGTATATAGTTTAAGTTCGCAAAACATCACTGGCCCACGATAGGTAGGGAAGATGCGGAATCGTTCTCCGCTATATCCAAATTTATAATAATTTTATTATTTATAAAATTATTAATTAAAATCGGCGTTTGAAATGTAAAAAGGTGTAAAAGCATTTCAATTTTATTTAAATTATTTTAAAAAGGTTCTGTGCGCTAATACACCATCAATATAATCAACAAACATATCAATTAATTCGGGTCTATACCATTCGAAATATTTTACAACTAACCTTTTTAAATTATTACATTCGTTTCCGTTAATTTTACACTTTATATCAGTTATAACCAAATTATTAATCTCTATTGTATCTTCCCAAAACATTTCGATTAAATCGTTCATATTAATTGTATTTATATAATGATATATCCAATCACCTTTTGTCTTGATACACCGGTTGGTTTCATACTCTTCAAAATTCGTATACATCATATTTTCGGTTATGTATTTTAAGAATAATTCGTTTACTTCTTCAATGGTTTCTATCATTTTATACTCTCAATAAAAAAAAGGGTGGGTTTCCCCTTTTTTATTTTTTATTTTATTTTTATATTTTTTATATTTTTTATTGTTTTATTGTTTTGTTAAACTACTATTTAATCCTCTTCCTCGTAACTATCTTCGCTTTCTTCATCCGAATCTGCGTCATTTAACCCCAAGAATATAACATCATTGTTTGCGTTAATTTTAGCAACCAATTGTCTGTTATTATCATATAGTAAATTGTCGGGTGTTTTAAAATAAACTTCTCCGTCATAATCAAACCTTACTACATTATTTGGTTCTACATTAGATGAACTCGTAGTTTGTTGGGGTTTTTCTTCTTGGGGAATCTCAATAGGTAAGTCAACCTTAGTTGTCTTCTTTTTTTTGTCATCTCCCTTTAATCTCGCTTTTTCTGCTTTGGCTTCTTCTGCTTTTCTTGCTTTTTCTGCTTTGGCTTCTTCGACCTTTCTTGCTTTTTCTGCTTTGACTTCTTCTGCTTTTCGTGCTTTTTCTGCTTTGGCTTCTTCGGTCTTGGATACTTTTGGAATCTTCGTTGCTTTTTCTTTCTTTTCTACTTTTAAAGGTGCTGGTTCGGATTCTTGTTTGGTTTCTTCTCTAATATCTGCGGGTTCCACAGTGTTTAATGTAAGTGACGCGAATAAATTATTACATTCATCAACTTCAATTACTTTCTCTGGTTTTTGGGGTCTTCCTTTTTTACCGGAAACTGGTTTTGTCGGTTCTAGGTCAACAAAATGAATAGGGTCAATTGTTATATCGAAACGTTGTGCTTCCTGAATAACTGCTTCTTGAGTTAGACCCATTTTTTTCATAATTTTGGTGTAATGAATAGGTCCTTTTCCGTTTGGATCACGATAATCCATTATACCAACTTGACCTCTTTCCCAAACAGTTCCATAATCTGGTTTCCCATTAGAATTTTTTGAAGATTGACCGGCACAAGTTTTACAAAAATCGGAATTAGTTATCTTTTTTAACTCACATTGTGTATATAAACCATGATTGTTTTTTAAACCTAAACAGGTATCATCATTAATCACACCATTATATGGTAAAGGAAATGCCGGTTTTGATGCGGTGACCTTTGATTTTTTTAAAATAACAGTATTTGGTGTCGTTTTACGTCTTACAGACATTACAGGTGGTAACCCGGAGTTTTCCTCAGATTGAGTTGTTTCGATTTGTAATTGCGATGAGTTAAGACCTAGTTCACGAACTGCTTCCTCCCCATCGAAATTATACTTTTTACTACATTCCATTACAGACCTAACTGCTAAATCCATTGCTAGATTTGTAATTAAGGTGTTTAATGATTCGTTTAATAAGATTGAAGCGTTGAATGTTGACATTTTAGTTTACTTTTGTGTGTTTTATTTGTTATATTTCATACAAGTATAAAAAGCATTTCAATTTTTTATTTTTCTCCTTTATTTTAAAAAAAATAATATGGGTAAGAATAATAAACATCATCATCGTCGTCGTATACATATAATGGGTTTACCACATACGACCCCCCACCCCATCCTCCGGTCCATCCTCTGTGTCCCCATCCATGACCCCATCCGTGACCACCTCCGTGACCACCTCCTCCGTGACCACCTCCTCCGTGACCTCCTCCTCCGTGACCTCCTCCTCCGTGGTTTTCTCGCAATACACGAGGTCTAAAGACAAATACGGAAACAATAAATAAACAAAGTAAAACAACGACGATTGATTTTTTCATATAATAATTTAAAATATTAAAATTTATTTGACCGATTTTTTATTACACCGTTTAATAAAAAATAGGGATTTCCCCTTATTTTTTATTTTTTTCGAAGGTGTCTATAGACTCCATACTTCTGAAACATCAAATCCCCATTCGGATAATTTTGAAATATTATCTGGATGAAACCTTTCGGTTATTATTTCCGCGTTAAGTTCCAACGCAGACTCTTTTAAAAACGAGTAATTTATTTTAAATATGTTTGGATTTGTAGATAACATATTCCAATCTATTTTATCCTGGTTCTTTTCTAATAAATGAATCGCGTTTGGGTTACCCGATAATTTAGACCAATCTATTTTATCCGTGTTCTTTTCCAATAAATGGATTGCTTTTGGGTTACCAGATAAACAATCCCATTCGATTTTATCCTGGTGTTTTTCTAATATATATATTGCTTCAGGATTTGAAGATAATAAAACCCAATTGACCTGGTCGAGGTGTTTTTCCAGTATTTTTAACACGTTTTTGTTTCGATTCATCGATAAACAACTATAACTAAGTTGGGATTCGTTTTCCTCCATTAGTTTTTCAACGCCGGCACCTTCATTCATCGATAAATAAACCCAATCTATACGGTTCTTATTCTGTTCTAATAAACGAACGCCATACGGATTTTTTGCGAAATAAACCCAATCGATTTGTTCGGGGTTCTCTTCTAAGATTTTTATGGCGGATAAACTCTCATTTAAAGAAAGGAAACACCAATCCACTTTATCCATATTATTTTTAAATAATTCATAACCTTGAGGAAGTGCCGATAAATATTGCCAGTTGATTTTATCCGGGTTCTTTTTTAATAATTTTATCGTATTCGGTCCATCGTTTAATGAAAGGTTGTCCCAATTTATTTTATCCGGGTTCTTTTCGAGAAATCTTTCCGAACCAGAAAGTCCAGAAAAGTTAAACCAATCTATCTTATCTTCATTCTTTTCAAGAAAGCAAACAGCATTTTTGTTATTTGATAAAATATCCCAATCTATTTTGGTGATATCTATCCAATCAAGTAAGTCTTCATACATTTGGTAAGTGTGCATTTTATTATTTTTATATTTGTTATTATATCTATTTCAAATACTTTAATTTCATTTTTTTTGGTTTACGGCGTGTTTTCCGGAAAGTAAATAAAGATAGTTTTAAAAAATCTATTTTTATTTAATTATTTGGGGTTTTTATAAAAATCATCTTGCGCGCGCTCTCGGTAAAATTATTAACGTTTTGGGACTGGAATTTCGGAATTTAAAACAACTCCTATTTTTTACACCTGTTAACATTTAAAATGCCGATTATTTTGCATTTATATGAATAATTAATCTATCGTCTTTAGCCCATTTACTATCTAAATGATAAACCTTATTAATTCGTCCTTGTAAAATATTTAACAGGTTTTCTTTATTTATTTTACCCCAATCTACATCGTAACCGGTTGATTTATCTAACCCAAATAATCTAAAATCATCAATAATAATAATAGCATCATTTATAAATAAATTATTTATATGTGTAATTTCTTCATCTAATGGACAATCTTTGGTAGATTGTCCAGTATCACCACAACTCCAATGACCATCTAAAAAAAATATACATTTATCAGTAATATGTGGTAATAATTTTTCAAACACGATCGCACTATCGCCATATATAAAGTCTATTTTATTACCCATATATTTATTTTTTGTATTAATGTAATGTATTTTACTAAATTCAATGGTATATAATTTATTGAAATATGGTTCTAGAGAAAAAATTGTATCGCCCATGTAAGTTCCAGTTTCAATAAAACACTTGTATTTTGTATAATCATCTTGTAATAAATTCAAAAAAAATTTATCAATGGAACCCATTATTATATACAATTTAATATTAAATATTAAATATATATACGCAACATAATTGGCATTTAAATGTGTAAAAAATGGATAAAAATTTAAATTAATATCAGGTTTATTAGACGAATTTGAAAAATCTAAATTATTAATAGGAAACGGTTGCGTATTCAATTCTGGAACCGAATTAAAATAATTTTTGTTTATATAAGTTAATTCAATAACATCAGAAATATTATTCAATACTGGTCCATGATTATTACCATGTGCGTGAACGATATAATGTGTTTTTGATAATTTTGCTAAACATGTCACCTTATCGTGATAATTACAACCCCATCCATTATTTGTAATTCCATGAAATTCTATTACAATTTGTTTAAATTTTTTTGTCAAAATTGTAAACTTGTAGTAATTCAAGATTGTTCATTATAACGCATAATTGTAATGTAGGTTGTAAATAAAACATCTTGCGCGCAGTTGGTTTAATGTAATTTGGTTGGATTCGAATTTCGGAATTTAAAGATACTCAATAGTTTTTTAGAAATTTCTAATTTTATTTATTTTCATTCTTTGGGGTTTTTAGAAAAAACATCTTGCGCGCGGACGATGAAAATATTAACATTTTATGTGAAGAAATTCATAAGACATAATAGACAAACCATATATGCCGTATATTAATTTTATAATTTTTGGATTATGTCATTTATGGAGTTCCGAAATTATCTTTAAAATGTTAAGAAATTCATAAATGAAAACCTGAGATTTATTCTTAGCAATACGAATAACAACCCCACAAAAATATAAAATAATATTATGACGATGATGAATTTATTAACATTTTTCCATAAATTTATGAATTTATTAACATTTTCGGACAAGGGTTTCCGGGATTATATAAAAAATACTCAATAGTTTTTTATAAATTTCTAATTTTATTTATTTTTAATTCTTAGGGGTTTTTGAAAAATGAAGTTGCGCGCGCGGAAGGTCCAAAATTATCTTTTAAAGATGAAAACAGAGACACTCATATAACGTTATCAAATATCAGGTGTATTTATTTTATAATTACAAAATTAAGACAATTATGGAGTCCAAAATTATCTTTAGAATGATAAAAACTGAGACATCTCATACATATCAACGTATTATTATCATTTATCATAATATCCACACAAAATATAAAATAATAATTATACCATATTTTGTATTGTCTCCGTTTTTATCTTTGTGTCTCCATTTTTATCTAACTTGGTTGAATTCAAATTTCGGGATTCTATAAAAGATACTCAATAGTTTTTTAGAAATTTCTATTTTTATTTATTTTTCATTCTTAGGGGTTTTTAGAAAAATCATCTTGCGCGCGGACAATGAAAATATTAACATTTTATGTGAAGAAATTCATAAGCAGTCGTAGATAAACCATATATGGTAATAATATACAGACATACAACCCCAAAATAACCATTTAAGGAGTTCCGAAATTATCCTTAAAATGTTAAGAAATTCATAAATCATACACACACAAAATATTATTAGCAATACACATACTAACCACGCAAAAATATAAAATAATATTATGACGATGATGAATTTCTTAACATTTTCCCATAAATTTATGAATTTCTTAACATTTTCGGAGAAGGGTTTCCGGAATTATATAAAAGATACTCAATAGTTTTTTAGAAATTTCTAATTTTATTTATTTTCATTCTATTGGGGTTTTTAGAAAAATCATCTTGCGCGCGGAGAATGAAAATATTAACATTTTATGTTAACAAATTCATAAGGCATAATAGACAAACCATATATGGTAATAATATACAGACATACAACCCCAAAATAACCATTTATGGAGTTCCGAAATTATCCCCAAAATGTTAAGAAATTCATAAATCATACACACACAAAATATTCTTAGCAATACAAATAACAACCCCACAAAAATATAAAATAATATTGTTACGATGATGAATTTATTAACATTTTTCCATAAATTTATGAATTTCTTAACATTTCAATAAAATAATATAAAAATACGACAACAAGTAAATTATTATGAATAAATATCAATGCGATAAATGTTTAAAAGTGTTTACAATAAAGGGAAACTATAAACAACATTTAAATAGAATAACCCCGTGTGTTAAAATAATTAATAACGATTGTATATGGTGTAATAAAAAATACGTAAATAAATATACCAGATTAAGACACGAAATAAAAACGTGTCCTGTAAAAATTCGTCGCGATAATGAAGAAAACGAACAAAAAGAAAGGGAGCAACTTAGAATCCAATCTCTTGAAGACAAAATAACCCAATTGGAAAATATGATTAAATCCGGAATTACGCCACAAACAACGACAACGACAAACACAAACACAAATAACAGCAACAATACAAATAGCAATAATATAATTATAAATAACTATGGGAATGAAGACATGACCCACATCACCGAGAAAAAGTTAATCGGCATTTTCAACCAATGTTTTATGTCAGTTCCAAAACTAATCGAATTGAAACATTTCAATAAGGAAAAACCCGAGAATTCGAATGTTTATATTTCGGATATTAAAAGCAAATATGCCCTGATACACGTTGGAGATGGCGAGTGGAATATAACCGACCGCGAAAAACTATTGGATGAAATGTATAATAATAACTGTAATTACTTAGCAGATGAGTTTGAAGAAAGACACGACAATTTAGATGATATAACTTGTCGTAAAATTAAACGGTTTTTAGATGAAAAGGACGACGACGAAACAACATGTATGATTAAAGACAAGATAAAGGAGTTATTGTTTAACAATAAGGACCACGTTAAACAAATAAGGAGTAAAATAGATACTGTGTCATTTGGATAAAACCCAATCTATTTCCAAACATCGCACCCCCAACAAACAAACAAACCGAATAAACCCAATAAATATAATACCATACAATTTTATGGTATTCTATGGTCTCAATAAATGAGTAACGAAACATAGAAATGACCGACAAAAAATATATACCTGTTATTCTCTATAAAAATAAAATGTCATCATAATTATTTATTTATTGTCCCCACAGTGCGTATGAAAATCTTGCTTTCCCGCGTGGGAAAGCAAGATTTTATAATCATTATTAATGATAACATATTTTTCTAACACCGTGTCATTTGGATAAAACCCAATCTATTTCCAAACATCGCAACCCCAACAAACAATCAAACCGAATAAACCAATAAATATAATACCATACAATTATTATGGTATTATATGAAGTCAAGAAATGAGTATCGAAACATAGAAATGACCCACAATCTGACAGGCAGATTTATACCGTTTTTTTGTTGTCAGATATAGAGAGAAACTAAAAAGAAATCTATGGAGTTTATTTTATTCATTGTTGTAGACACAGAAACTAAAAAGGAATCTATGGAGTTTATTTTATTCATTGTTGTAGACACAGAAACTAAAAAGGAATCTATCAGGTTTATTTATTAATTGTTGTTGACACAGAAACTAAAAAGGAATTTATCAGGTTTATTTATTAATTGTTGTTGACACAGAAACTAAAAAGGAATTTATCAGGTTTATTTATTAATTGTTGTTGACACAGAAACTAAAAAGAAATCTATGGAGTTTATTTTATTCATTGTTGTAGACACAGAATAATTTGGAGAGATGGGTAGTATTTTATTAATTGTTGTTGACACAGAAACTAAAAAGAAATCTATACAGTTTATTTATTAATTGTTGTTGACATAAAAGAAAAAAGAAATATATACAGTTTATTTATTTAATAATTGTTGACACAGAAACTAAAAAGAAATCTACCATGTATTTTTATATATTTGTGTTGACATCGAATTTTGGAGAGATGGGGGGGTATTTTATTAATTGTTGTTGACACAAAAAGAATACTTCAACTATAGTGTGCTTTTATATATTGTTGTTGACACAGAAAAGAAAAAGAAATCTACCAGGTTTATTTATTTAATTGTTCTTGACAAAAAAGTAAAAGGAATCTACCAGGTTTATTTATTAATTGTTGTTGACACAGAAAGAATACTTCAGATTTTCCTTAAACATAACTTTCGCAATATGTTATTTGTGGTAAAAAACATATAAATACGAATTATTTACTAAATTATAATAATGTATTCTGAATATCAAAATATTGTAAGTAATATACTAAAAAGTAATAATTTAGATTTCAAAAGTAATAAATCATACACTTATATGTTAGAACACGTTTCATACGAACAAGGTAAAAGTTATATATATTTAATAATCGAAATGGTAAATGACGAATTTAAAGAAATTTCATTTGAAAATATAAATGATTATTTACTAATGAACGATAAATATGGAAACCCAACAAAACACCAATTTATGTATAATGGTTTAGAAATTATGTGTAGTCCAACATCATTAAGATACGTTTTACATTCATTATTGATTTTAAAACATTTTAAAACTGTAAGCACAAAAAAAATGGTTGAAGTCGGATGTGGTTATGGAGGTTTATTTTTAGGTATTAATCACTTTGCAAAAATATTAAATATGGAAATTGATAAATATTATTTTATTGATTTACCAGAAATTACAAATTTAATTAAAAGATATATTGAATTACATAACAATAATATTAATATAAATTATTCAATTGTAACTGCCTACAATTATGGCACAGATATAAATGATGATGATTTATTTTTTATCTCAAACTATTGTTTCACTGAAATTGAAGAATTTCATCGTAATAATTATATTAAATATTTATTTCCAAAAATATCAAGTGGATTTATTATATGGCAAACTGTGTTTAATGTACCAATTCATAATGTAAATATTATTAATAAACATATAAAATATATAACAGAAGAATTACCTCAAACATCACCAATCGAAAACAAAAATTATTATGTTTATTTTTAAGATTCTTATATTATATGGAGGTTACGCAAATTTATCAATTCAATAATTAATAATAATATTATTAATTATTAAATACTTATAGTAGGAAATACAAACAGAAATTAAACACTTGGATTTTGGCGTTTAATTAAAATATTAGATAACAACAAAGTAAAAGGAACCTACCTATACAGTTTATTTATTTAATTGTTGTTGACACAAAAAGAATACTTCAGCTATAGAGTAGGTTTATTTATTTAATTTATGTACACAGAAACTAAAAAGAAATCTACCAGGTTTATTTATTTAATTGTTGTTGACACAAAAAAGAAAAAGGAATCTATTAGGTTTATTTATTAATTGTTGTTGACACAAAAAAGAAAAAGGAATCTATCATGTTTATTTATTAATTGTTGTTGACACAAAAAAGAAAAAGGAATTTATCAGGTTTATTTATTTAATTTATGTACACAAAAACTAAAAAGGAATCTATCAGGTTTATTTATTAATTGTTGTTGACACAAAAAAGAAAAAGGAATCTATCATGTTTATTTATTAATTGTTGTTGACACAAAAAAGAAAAAGGAATCTATCATGTTTATTTATTAATTGTTGTTGACACAAAAAAGAAAAAGGAATCTATTGCCTTTATTTAATAATTGTTGTTGACACAAAAAAGAAAAAGGAATCTATTGCCTTTATTTAATAATTGTTGTTGACACAGAATTTTGGAGAGATGGATAGTATTAATTGTGTACACAGAAAAGAATACTTCAGATATAGAGTAGTTTTATTGAATTGTTGTTGACACAAAAGTAAAAAGGAATCTACCAGGTTTATTTATTTAATTTATGTACACAGAAACTAAAAAGGAATCTGCCAGGTTTATTTAATTATTGTTGTAGACACAAAGTAAAAAGGAATCTGCCAGGTTTATTTAATTATTGTTGTAGACACAAAGTAAAAAGGAATCTGCCAGGTTTATTTAATTATTGTTGTAGACACAAAAAAGAAAAATAAATCTATTGCCTTTATTTAATTATTGTTGTAGACACAAAGTAAAAATAAATCTATTGCCTTTATTTAATTATTGTTGTAGACACAAAGTAAAAATAAATCTATTGCCTTTATTTAATTATTGTTGTAGACACAAAAAATAAAAATAAATCTATTGCCTTTATTTAATTATTGTTGTAGACACAGAAAGTAAAAAGGAATCTACCAAGTTTATTTATTTAATTTATGTACACAGAAAGTAAAAAGAAATTTACCAGGTTTATTTAATAATTGTTGTTGACACAGAATGGAGAGATGGATAGTATTTATTGTATAAATAAAAAAGAAAAAGGAATCTATACAGTTTATTTATTTAATTGTTGTTGACATAAAAAAGAAAAAGAAATCTATCAGGTTTATTTAATAATTGTTGTTGACACAGAATGGAGAGATGGATAGTATTTATTGTATAAATAAAAAAGAAAAAGAAATCTATACAGTTTATTTATTTAATTGTTGTTAACACAAAAGAAAAAAGGAATCTATCAGGTTTATTTATTTAATTGTTGTTGACACAAAAGAAAAAAAAATCTATATGGTTTATTTAATAATTGTTGTTGACACAGAAATAATACTTCAGCTATAGAGTGCTTTTATTAATTTATGTACACAGAAACTAAAAATAAATCTATAC
>Ga0194035_1001673_pt1 | contig 11481 bp, 10 predicted proteins | sample JunL2320m_MetaG_FD_148680 | JGI IMG/M metagenome (GOLD analysis project Ga0194035, IMG submission 148680) | Anoxic zone freshwater microbial communities from boreal shield lake in IISD Experimental Lakes Area, Ontario, Canada - Jun2016-L239-20m | ecosystem: Environmental > Aquatic > Freshwater >...
ACTTTAGCAGGTGTTTAAATTTTTCTTCTACCTTTTCAACTTTTGGTGCAATAACCAGCTGGCAGTACCCAGCCTGTTTATTTTTTTCGTAATAATTTTTGTGGTAGTCCTCCGCGGGGAAATAATTTTCAAGCGGGCGAACCTGCGTCACAATTGGTTTTACAAAGCCTCCTTTATTTAAGACATCAATATAGTGCTGTGCTTTTTCCTGCTGACGCGGAGTGGTGTAAAAAATTGCCGAGTTGTATTGAGGCCCTACGTCATTCCCCTGCCGGTTTGGGGTTGTAGGGTCGTGTGTTGCAAAAAAGACGCGCAGCAATTCTTCAAACGCAATCTCGTCTGGATTGTATTCAATTTTAATAACTTCTATGTGGCCAGTGTTGCCGCCACACACCTGTTCGTACGTAGGGTTTAGTACAGTGCCACCGGCGTACCCCGGTTCGACTGACTTCACACCTTTGAGCATCACAAACACGGCTTCCGTGCACCAAAAGCATCCTCCACCGAAACCTATTGTTTCCATTTCGTTATCCACACCTTGCATTCTACACCATGTGCATTATTATCTTTCATCTGGAGTTGGTTTAGTCAGGTTTCGACGGCCCGAAGGGTAAACGCACGCTCTCAAAAGCTCTTTACACCCTGCGCTCACTACGCTGTCGTTACTAATTCCCCAACTTCCTTCCTTTCTCCGACCGACACCTCGTGTGTCGGTCTTTTTTTTATTTCAAATACTTTTTGCTTTTTAACTTTTCAGGCAAATAACTTTCTTTGTCGTACAGCTTATAGCCCTTGTGGTAATCCAAGTCTTTCATCAACTTAGTTGGGGCATTTCTAATTTTTAGCGGCACGGGCAAATTGCCTAATTTTTGTACATCAGCCAAGGCCTCAAAATATGCATCGTGGCTCGCGCGAGACTTTTTACTTTCGGCCAAATACGCAACACCGTGCGCCAAGTTAATTTGCGCTTCCGGGTAGCCAATTTTTTGACAGGCCTCAAACACTGCGTTTGCAACAACAAGTGCCGTTGGTTGTGCCAAGCCAATGTCTTCGCTGGCAAACACAACCATACGCCTAGCAATAAACAGCGGGTCTTCGCCGGCGTCGACCATACGTGCCAAGTAATAGAGCGCTGCGTCAGGCTGGCTGGCGCGCATACTTTTTATAAATGCACTTATGGTGTTGTAGTGCTCTTCGCCTTTTTTGTCGTACCGCAAGTGGCGTGACTGCACCGTTTCCTGCAATGTCTCGATTGTTATCTTTCCATACAAACTATGGGCGTTTTCAAGCACACCCAAAGCTTGGCGGGCGTCACCCTGTGCCAGCTGTATAAGCCAGTCGCGTGCGTCTTTTGGCACTTTTAACTTTGTACGCTTTACTATCTGCTCCATGTCCTCTTCCTTCAATTCCTGCAGCACAAATACACGGCACCGCGAGAGAAGTGCGGGTATCACTTCGAACGATGGATTTTCTGTCGTTGCACCTATTAGTGTCAACTCGCCACGTTCTACAAAGGGCAATAAAAAATCTTGTTGTGCTTTGTTAAAACGATGAATTTCGTCAATGAACAGCACCTTAGTTCTTGGCGCGAACGAGCCAGAAAAAGAGGGTTGGACTTGGCCTAGCGGCCCGGAGCGCACTCTTTTTGTGGTTTGTGAGTGACCAAGAACAGCCTTAATATCATCCTTCCCCGAATCAACAGCGGAAAGTTCAAAAAATTCTGCATCCAGTGCGTTTGCATAGATACGGGCGAGGGTTGTTTTACCACTGCCTGGTGGCCCCCACAATAAAAAAGAAAAAAGATGTTTACCTTCAATAGCTTCGCGCAGCGGTTTACCCTTCCCCACCAAATGGTCTTGCCCAAAAAATTCATCTAGGTTTTTAGGCCTTATTTTTGAGGCTAGTGGCTCCATAGCTGTAAGTATACAAAATATGTTAGAATTATCTTCACGTATGAAAAAATATATACTTGGAGGTGTTTTGATTTTGTTATTAGGCGGCTATGCGCTCTGGAGCGCGTCACGCTCACAGGCACCTGCACCAGTTAGCACGACATCTACTCCTTCTGAAACTACAAACCCAGGCACTATAAATGGGAAATACAAAGACGGCGCCTACACCGGCAGTGTTGGCAGTGCTGCACCCTACGGCAATGTCCAGGTGAGTGTAGTCATTTCGGGAGGCAATATAGCATCGGTTAACGTGCTGAAGATGCCAAACGGCCCGGGCTACACCGATGAACTTAGTGCAGCAACTTTTCCAAAACTTGTACAGCAAGCATTAACTATACAAAGCGCAAAAGTTGATATCATTTCGGGCGCAACACAAAACAGCGAAGGTTTTCAGCAGTCGCTTGCCGCAGCACTCGCTACTGCACAAAACTAAATTACTATGCGCGACACTCGGCTGATAATGGGCATGCCCATCACGGTTGAAATTGTCGACAAAGACACTGCGCCAGACACGCTGGATGCAGTTTTTTTGTATTTTACTGAAGTCAATGAGAGGTTTAGCACGTACAAAGAAACCAGCGAGATTTCACAACTGAATAAAAATCTTCATGAAAAACCTTCTCTCGAAATTAGTGCCGAAATGAAAGAGGTCTTAGAGTTAGCTGATAAAACAAAACAAGAAACTAATGGTTATTTTGACATCAAAAAACCAGACGGCACACTAGACCCGTCTGGCATCGTTAAAGGCTGGGCAATACAAAATGGGGCCGAAATGCTGCTCGCCCGCGGTGTTACAAATTTTTTTATTGATGCAGGCGGCGACATACAGTCACATGGCAAAAACTCTGAAGGTAAGGAATGGAGCGTGGGTATACGCAACCCGTTTAATCAAAAAGAAATTGTAAAAATTATATATCCTCGCGGCTTCGGGGTGGCAACATCGGGCAGCTCTGAACGTGGCGACCATATTTACAACCCGCTCGCACCTGAACAGACAATAAAAGACGTTGTGAGTATTACTGTGGTGGGGCCAAATGTGCTCGAAGCCGACCGCTTTGCAACAGCCGCGTTTGCCATGGGGGCCGCAGGAGTGGACTTCATTGAAAACATGCCTGGTTTTGAGGCATACTCAATAGACAATGTCGGCATTGCAACGATGACTAGCGGTTTTGAAAAACTAACACTACCCATATGAAATATATCGACAATTTTTTAAACCGCATCACCATGTACCGTTTGGCACTGTACTACCTTACCGTGTTGCTTGCCGCAGCAGCAGTACTTGGAGCTGTGGGCGTACTGCGCTATTCGCCTATTTCTATACTTTTTTCGGCAGCACTTATAACCGCAGTGTGTTGGGGCACAAACGAAGCGTTTGCACGCGCATGGAAGGTTACACCGAACGTTGAGTCGGTGTACATTACGGCATTTATTTTGGCGCTTATCATTTCACCCGTCTCCCCCACAGCATTTGCAGCCTGGCCACTCCTTATTGCTGCAAGTGTTATTGCGATGGCATCAAAATATATTCTTGTATTACATAAAAAGCATATCTTTAACCCTGCAGCATTTGCGGTTGTTACTACTGCGTTGCTGTTTGGGAAGTATGCAAGCTGGTGGGTTGGCGGCACCCTGACACTGCTACCGTTCGTACTTGTTGGCGGGCTACTTGTCGTACGCAAATTACAGCGCTTTGACCTGCTCTGCGCTTTTGCCGCAGTAGCCGCAGTTGGTATAAGTGTTACCTTTTTGCCGCAAAACCCACTACTTTCTGTCTGGCAAACACTGCTGCATTCGTCACTTATATTCCTCGGCTGCATTATGCTCACCGAGCCCTTAACTAGCCCGCAGGCGCGTGCGCATCGCCTGGTGTACGGCGCTATAGTCGGATTCTTTTTTATCCCCCACGTTCATATCTTTTCCTTCTACACGTCACCCGAACTCGCGCTCTTGGTGGGCAACGTATACGCATACATAGTAGCCCCGAGTAGTCGGCGAATACTTACACTTGTTCGTTCAACACGCATCGCCGAGGGTATTTACGACTTTGCGTTTATGCCCGACAAACCGCTTAGTTTTATACCCGGGCAATATTTAGAATGGACGCTCGGCCACACAAAGCCAGACGACCGCGGCAACCGGCGTTACTTTACTATCGCCTCCTCTCCAACAGAACAAGAATTGCATTTAGGTATTAAGGTGTACGAACCTTCAAGTACGTTTAAAAAAGCGTTGCTTACTATGCAGCCAGGACAGACACTTTCTGTCGCGCAGCTTGCTGGTGAATTTACTCTGCCGAAAGACACAAACAAAAAATTGGTCTTTATCGCCGGTGGTATCGGCATTACCCCGTTCCGTTCTATGGTCCAGTACATGATCGATACAAAAGAGAGCCGCGATGCGATATTACTCTACTCTACAAAAACACCGAGCGAGGTTGCCTACAAGGAGGTTTTTGATGCCGCACAGGGCGTTGGGGTACAGGCGTCTTACCACCAACTTATAAGCAAAGAAACACTTATGCACGAGGTGCCCGACTATAAAGACCATATGTTTTACATTTCGGGCCCACGGTCAATGGTTCTCGCGTTTGAGCACACACTAAAAAGCCTTGGTGTGCCGGGCAAACAAATAAAAATCGACTTCTTCCCTGGGTTTGCCTAGAAATTGACAAAATTTATTTAATATGTAAAATACTCTCTGAAGAGTTTGGGGCTCACCACCCTTCAAAAAAATAATCATTGCTCCCAGGGTGAGACGGGAATAAAGGAGAAGTCAGTGCCAAAACTTTCAAGGACAGTTCTGAATGCTGAGGTTAGAAAAGCCGACGCATATCTGAAAGGGCAAGGTATTTCCGACGACGTCCTGCAGGACGTTTCGACCAAGGCACGTCGGCTCTTGGCCGGAGCGTTGGAACGAGAGCTCAAAGAGTTCGGCACCCTGAACCCTGCCGAGCGTCGGAAGGTTGAGAATGATCTCATCGAAACCGTGCAGATGGGCATGGGTCGCTGTGAACGAGAGGAGGTGGACGAACGTCCTGCCTCTCCAGAGACACTCGCCTCGAATCTTCTCGGAGTCGGCTGTAAGACCACTCAGGCAAGACTCGCGCTTGAGGGTATTTACGCTGTGCTCAAGGCGTAGCTCTCAACCTCCACCCATTCGACAGCACCGCCCCCCCCTTCTTCGGAAGGGTGGGCGTGCTTTTTTATTTCCCTTTTGGCAGGTCCAAATGTGCAAAGGCGTCACTAAAAGTAGTGCCGACTTTTTTACCGGGGTTAAAGATATTGTGCGGATCGAAGATCTTTTTAATTTGCAAGAAGAGCGCGAACATTTCTGGGCCAAACATTTTCTCGACATAGGGTGTGCGGATAAACCCATCGTTATGTTCCCCACTAATAGAGCCATGGTAGGAAATGACCAAGTCATACACCTTGTGCGAAAGCTCGTCTATTATTTTTGCAGTGTCTGGGTTAGCAGGGTCCACAAGCGGGATAATGTGGAAATTCCCGTCCCCCACATGTCCCGCAACTGTGTACTGCATAGACTTTTCATAGGGTTTTAGAATTGCCTCAAGTTTTGGTAAAAATTCTGAAAGTGTCCGAGGCGGCACAACAAAGTCGTCGATAAACGGTGCGGTGCGTTTGTTACGGATCTTTTTACGCAACAGGTTAAAGCTTTCGCGGCGTATCGCCCAATATTTTTTACTTGCGTGTTCGTTCTTTGCAACACGGCTGCCAATGTTAGGTTGTGTTTTTTTAATCTCTTCTTCTAACTCTACCGCTTTTTTAAGCGCCTCTTCTTGTGTGTCAGCACGGAATTCGACCATCAGTACAAGTTTTGGAATACCGCCCGTGAGCAGCATCCACAGTTCTGGCAGAAACGAAATACCGAGCGAAATAATCCCCGCTTTCATCTGACCTGCAAATTCAGGGAAATATTTTACTGCAAGTTTAAATGTATTGTCGTCATACGACTCAAAGCTGTCAGGTTTTTTCTCTAATACCTGGGGCACAATCTTCCCCAACTCTGAAAGCGAGTCCAAAAATAAAATGGTCATTGCCGAGTAAGGCTGTGGGTGCACCAGCGAAAATTTTATTTTGGTGATTAGGCCGAGTGTCCCTTGCGAGCCAACCATAAGCCGCGCCAGGTTAAGCGAAGGAATGCCGCCTGCCTCGGCCCCCGACGGGTCACCCATGTCCCAGAGTGCGTAGCCAGACGAATTTTTTTCCACCTTCGGCTTTCCTGCCTCAATAACTGCCCTGTGTGTAGAAATTAGTTTTGAAACAGCACGATATATATCACCTTCAAAATCTTTTTTATTTAATTTTTGCTGCAGCGCCTCCCCTTCTAAATTCTTTAGTGTATAGGTTTGTCCGTCGGCAAGTACCACGTCGAGCTCCTGTACATAGCGGGCGGTTTTTCCATATTTTAAATTTTTCTCCCCGCCCGAGTTGTTTGCCACCATACCACCCACCGTGTTTATCTCGCGCGACGCGGTGTAACTTGGCAGTTCTAAGTTTTTCTTTTTTGTTTCTTTATCAAAGTCTCGGAAGTACATCCCCGGCTCGACTACAGCATAGTCGCTTCCCAATTCAAGTAGACGGCTAAAATGCTTGGTCATGTCTACAATGACCGAGTCGTTCAACGGCCCACCCGACATGTCGGTACCAGCCGAGCGTGCAGTTAGCGACATGTGGCCGCCCGGTTTTTCTTTAATTTTTGTGGCGTATCGCACCAAAATACCGATGTCGGTTGCATCTTTTGGATGCACCACCACCTCTGGTGTTACCGCAAACAAGCTTGCGTCGCGCGAATATGCCTCCAATATCTGTGGAGCGTCTTCTACTTCACCGCGTAGTACTTTTTTAAGTTCTCCCGCCAGAGTCATCTACACAGTATACAACAGCAGCGTATGTTGCTCTGACTATTTCAGCACGTTCCAGATATTTTGGTCTTCGCTCCCGTCAAATTTAAATACCGCAACACCTCGAACCCCTAGTTTTTTAGCAAGTGCGACTTTGTCTGCAATTGCTTGCGCGTCGCTCCACCACACAATGTTAAATGGCGGCGGTACTGATGTAGCCAATGCTGTTTGAGAATAGACGTCTGAAGGCGGCGCTGTCGTGTTACCGTTTGCAGCAACACTGCCCGGCACGCTTGCCTGGTCGGACAATGCCGCTGTAGCAGGAGTCGACTTGTAAATAAACGAAAGTTCGCCTGCACTGTTTCGTGTTGGTACTGTGCCAAGCAACGACGCAAGTTGTGTAGCGTAATTTTGATTAAATGCCCACAAAAGTTTGTAGGTGTACCCTGCCCCATTTGGAGTTACAGAATATTCGTACCCGTACGTTGGCACGCCAATGAGTATCTTCTTTTTTGATATAGTTTTTGCCGCGAGCGTAACTATATTTTCTACCCACGAAGGGTCAGCAACAGGCACATAGGGTGCTGCACGCGCGGCATTAAGCGTTGCAGATATGTGGCCCTGGTCGTACGCCATAATTTCCACCCGGTCGCAGTATTTGTTTAATGCAACATAGTCGTTGGCATATTCGGTTGCATCTGCAGGAGGTGTCACACCAATGCCATAGCGGTCCACAAGCGGCATGCGCGCTTCAATAGAGCAATAGACCCATTTGTTGCCCATACGCTGATACAGACCTTTTAGGAATGTAGAGAAATAGTCTTTCGTTTCCGCATGCTTGGCTTCAAAGTCGATGTCGATGCCGTCGTAGCCTTTTTCTTTTACAAGTTTTGCTATTGCATCTTCGAGCGCAATACGTTTTTTGGTATTACTCAAAATTGCATGTTCCGTGTCACCGTTACCCCACATAATAGTCGGGATAACACGCACATGATTCTTTTTTGCAGCCGCCATAAATGACACCCAGGGCTCGCCGTCCATACCGGCTGCGTCGTTTAACGTGCCGTCGGACTTCATGGTGTACACAAACGGGCTGACTTCTGTCAGTTGTTTTAAATGCGGAGTAACATCAGCGACACTTTCATTTTCGTGCCAGTACGGCATCCAACCACCAAATTCAAGTTTTGGTTGCGGTACTGTTGCAGCGTGTGCAACGCCAAAAAACGACAGGCTTAAAGCCACTGAGAATATCCATTTCATAATTTTAGTATAGCAGGCCTGTCTGCTAGCCAGACTAGCGCTTTGCGCGGGTTCGCTCCATTTCTGTGAGGCCCTGCTTACGTAGACGTACAGAGAGCGGAGTTATTTCCAAATATTCGTCTTCAACCATTACCTCGAGTCCACGTTCAATTGTAAGTACGTACGGTGGAACCAAGTTCATCGCTTCGTCGGTACCCGACGCACGCATGTTAGTGAGCTGTTTACCCTTGGTTGGGTTTACGGACATTTCTTCACCCTTCGAAGTGTTACCAATGACCATACCCTCGTACACTTCGGTTGCAGGTTTAATATAGAGCGTGCCGCGGTCTTGCAAGCTCCAAAGAGAAAAGCCGAGTGTCTTACCTGACGCCATCGAGATCATCGAGCCAACAACACGTTTTACAATTTCCCCTGCGTACGGGCGGAACTCCAAAAAGCGTGACGACAAAATTCCTTCGCCTTTAGTGTCCAAAACAAACTGGCTGCGGTACCCAAGCAGACCGCGTGTTGGGCCTTCAAAAATGAGACGCACAGTTTCGCTGTGAGTTGCAATATCTTTCAAAATAAATTTGCGAGTTCCCAAGCGCTCGATGATTGCGCCCTGGAAGGTGGCTGGCGTGTCGATAACGACTTCTTCAAACGGTTCTTGTTTTTCGCCATCTACGTCGCGGAAGATAACTTGCGGCTGGGAAACTTGCATTTCGTATCCCTCACGGCGCATGTTTTCCAAAAGGATAGCGATGTGCAACTCGCCACGGCCCGACACTTTAAACACGTCTCCTCCGCCCTGTGAACCGCCCGCTTCGTTACCAAATTCCACCTTCAAACCAACGTTTACTTCCAACTCGCGCACCAAGCGTTCGCGAATTTGGCGTGTGGTAACAAATTTACCTTCGCGCCCTGCAAATGGAGAGTTGTTGACCAAAAAGTTAAGCGTAATTGTTGGCTCGTCAATTGCAATTGCAGGCAATGTTTCTGCGGCTGCGTTGTCGCAAATAGTTTCACCAATAAAAATGTCGGTAAGCCCCGCAATAAGTACAATGTCGCCAGCGCCTGCCTCAGTTGCCTCCACTTTCTGCAAACCCTTAAAGCTAAACATTTTTATCACCTTTCCACTGCGGACTTCGCCGGTTGGTTTTTTGATTATAACTGTCTGTCCAGTGGAAATTTTACCTTCGTAGATGCGGGCAACAGCAAGGCGGCCAAGGAAGTTGTCGTACCCGAGGTTAAATGGCTGTGCGCGGAGTGGTTTGTCTTCCAAACCTTTGCCTGCAGCTGGCACATGTTCCAAAATCATATCCAACAGCGGTGTAAGGTCGGTCGACTCGTCGGTCAGTTTGCGCTTAGCAATACCCTGGCGGCCAATAGCGTACATTACTGGGAAGTTTGACTGCTCGTCGGATGCACCAAGTTCCAAAAAGAGTTCGAGTACTTGCTCTTCTGCACGTGCAGGGTCGGCGGCAGGTTTGTCGATTTTGTTTATAACAACAATTGGCTTCAATCCGAGCTCCAATGACTTCTTCAACACAAAGCGAGTCTGTGGCATTGGACCTTCCTGTGCGTCGACAACCAACAGCACCGAGTCGATAGAACGTAGCACGCGCTCCACTTCCGAACCGAAGTCGGCGTGGCCGGGCGTGTCTACGATATTTATTTTTACATCTTTATAAAAAATTGCTGCAGGTTTGGAGTAAATGGTGATACCACGCTCGCGCTCGAGGTCGTTAGAGTCCATGGTGACACCTTCTTCCGCAACTCCTGTTTGGCGCATCAAAGCGTCGGTCAAGGTAGTCTTGCCGTGGTCCACGTGCGCGATAATTGCAATATTTCTGATTTCCATCTCCGTTCGGTAAGTTAAATATAAAAGGCGGGCTGCCCCGCACTCGTATATATAGAGTACCAGGAAAAATCGCCCTATGCAAATAACCCCTTAGGCGTTATCGCCTTTGATCATCTTTATTGCTTCCCCTACCGTTGTCATAAATTGCGCAGGGAAAATAATGGTCGAATTTTTCTCGACGCTAATTTCCGCCATGGTCTGCAATGTGCGTAGCTGCAACGCCACCGGGTGCTTACTGATTATGTCAGCTGCCTCCCCAAGTTTTACTGCCGCTTGGAACTCGCCTTCTGCTGCGACAATTTTTGCGCGGCGCTCGCGTTCTGCCTCGGCCTCTTTTGCCATGGCGCGCTGCATGTTGTCGGGCAATGTAATGTCTTTAATTTCAACTGCCGTCACCTGGGCACCCCACGGCTCAGTATGTGTATCAATAACTTCTTTTATCTGCGTGTTGATGTCCGCAGTCTGGGACAGGAGCTGGTCGAGCGTAAACTGCCCCACGACATTACGCACAGTTGTTTGGCTAATTTGGTTGACCGCGCTGTAGACATCTTCAATAGCAACAACTGCTTTTTGCGGGTCGGTAATGTGGTAATACGCAACCGCCGCGATGTCGATGGAAACGTTGTCTTTGGTGATAATCTTCTGCGACGGGATATTCATCGTTATCGTACGCAATGTCACCTTCGTCATCATTTCAAACAGTGGGATCAAAATGATAAGTCCTGGGCCACGGACCCCGGTGACTTTGCCAAGGAAAAATATAACGCCCCGATCGTACTCTTTAACAATACGTAACGACAAAAACAGGAAAATAATAACCAGCGCAAGGATGATATACGTCATATCTCTAGTATAGCATTTTGGCTTTTATAGGAGTGTTTTAACCTGCTCCATAATGGTCCGTTCAATTTTGCCTTCGAACATGCGGAGCATGAGCGGGAGTTTGGCATCAATAACAAATTCTTTTTCTTCAACAAGCAGCGTACCGGTGATATGCATTTTTTGTGCAGTAAATGCGAAGGTAAGTGTGTTCCCCGCCCATTCTTCTTGTTCCATTTCTACTTGGCCCGCCATTTGTGGGCGTGCTGCCTCTAAACTAGTCTTTACTTTTGTAACGGCTTCTTCTTGTGTAAATTTGTGCGGAATTTTTAGATGCATATACAGCAGTATATAAAGTTGCGCGCCGGCATGCTAGCATGCGCTCATGAAAGACACTGGGGAGATAGTGTGGGACGTGTGCGTTATAGGCGGCGGCCCTGCTGGCATGATGGCGGCAGGCCAGGCGGCGGCTCTTGGCGCACGTGTCGTGTTACTTGAGAAAAACACCACACTTGGCAAAAAGTTGCTTATCACGGGAGGCGGCCGTTGCAATGTCTGCAACGGAGAAGAAGATGTTCGGAAACTGCTTTCCAAATTTAAGGGCAGCGACAAGTTTTTATTTTCTGCATTTTCCCAGTGGTCTACCAAAGACACGCTCGACTTTTTTCACACCCGCGGGATGGACACAAAAGTAGAAGCACTGCTACGTGTCTTCCCTGCAAGCAACACCGCGCAGTCAGTATGGG
>Ga0194035_1001674_pt1 | contig 11475 bp, 7 predicted proteins | sample JunL2320m_MetaG_FD_148680 | JGI IMG/M metagenome (GOLD analysis project Ga0194035, IMG submission 148680) | Anoxic zone freshwater microbial communities from boreal shield lake in IISD Experimental Lakes Area, Ontario, Canada - Jun2016-L239-20m | ecosystem: Environmental > Aquatic > Freshwater >...
TCCTTAGAGGGGCCGCTAGGCGAAACACTAGGGACGATCATCTTCCAAGACCAAGTCCTTGAGGTGGCGATCGCTTTCGCTGGCTTTACTGCCGCCGAAGCCGAAGGCCTGCGTCGAGCGATGAGCCGGCGGCGCTCGCGTGCGGCTATCGATGCCTACCACCGGCGCTTTCTCGAGGGGGCGCTAGCTCGTGGCGTCGACGGTGAGACGGCTCAACGAGTATTCGCCATGATCGAAGGCTTTTCGGGATTCGGCTTTCCTAAGGCCCACGGCGCCGCATTTGGCCTACTTGCCTACCAGTCGACCTGGCTGCGCGTGCACCATGGCCCCGAATTTCTCTGCTCGCTGCTCAATGAGCAGCCAATGGGGTTTTATCCACCTGACGCCCTAGCCCACGAAGCCCAGCGGCGCGGCATTCCTATTCGGGCGCCAGACGTCAACGCCAGTGAGGCTGAGTGTTGTATAGAGGGAGACGGAGAGGTTCGAATCGGATTGGGCTATGTGAATGGAGTACGGGCAAAAGAGATCGCCGCGCTCGTCGCAACTCGCAGCCAAGACGGCCCCTTCGTCAACCTTGCCGATCTCTCTGCCCGCTCGGGCTCGGCTCGGACATCACTTGAACTGCTCGCTTGGTCGGGGGCATGTGACTCCCTAGCCGACGGCGACCGCCGTGCTGCACTTTGGACGCTCGGCGTGACACCAACCGCCCAGCGCCTAGATAGCGGCGACCAGCTCGCGCTACCACTCCAAACACCAACAGCGCCACTACTTCCCGTCCTTAAACCGTGGGAGAAGATGCTTGCCGACTACGAGAGCACCGGTCTATCGCTCGAGATCCATCCGCTTAAGCTACTTCGCGACACACTCCCGGCTGCGACCGTTTGTAGCCATCAACTCGACGAGCTAAGCCACGATGCCCCAGTCACTGTCGCTGGCATGGTCGTTGCCCGCCAGCGGCCATCGACGGCCAAGGGCGTCGTCTTCATCCTTCTTGAAGACGAGCATTCAACTATCAACCTTGTTGTCCCCGCCGCCGTCTATGAGCGCTATCGGCAGGCCATACGAACCGAACCACTACTTCTGGCCGAAGGCCGCCTTCAACGCTTTGTCGCCGCAGCCGGAACGCTCAATGTTCTCGTCGATCGCGTGCTGACGATCGAAGCTCCAAGCGCTACCGTCGCCGAGATCCGCCAGCTATCACCCGAGGCCGCCAATCCAAGCGAGCGCGCCAGCGACTTCCGTGCCGTCGCCCCCGCTGCAATGAACTTCGCCCAGGGACGTCGTCGCTGACCTTGATGAGGGCTATCTGCCCACCACCACCTCACCCTTGCAACCTCAGCCCAACGCGCCGCCAGCGCGCCCGGTATTGTGCCGCGTATGGGCGCTCTAATCTTTGTCGGCATCTGGGTCTTGCTGGGCCTAGCCGTCCTTGTCCTCGCCGCGAGCGGCGGACCACGCGGCGCGCGCAACCAGATCCTTCAGAACCAATCCAAGTCAGGCCGTAAGGTTGCCGCTGGCCTCTTTGTCTTGGGATACGTCGGACTGGGCATCGCCATCCCGGCGATCGTCATCGCCAATGACCGCGCCGATCGCCTCGATGAACACACCGGCCTCGTCCTAACCAAAGCCCAAGACCGCGGCCGGGCCCTCTTTGGACAGAAGTGCCAACAGTGCCACACGCTCGCGGGCGCAAACGCTGTCGGCGAGGTTGGCCCCAACCTCGATCAGCTGCGCCCACCTGCCCCTCTCGTCTACGACGCACTAATCAACGGCCGCGTACGCGGCGCAGGCACGATGCCAGCCCAGCTGGTCACCGGCCAAGATGCCAAAGACGTAGCCGCCTTCGTCGCCCGTGTAGCCGGCCAAGAGTAGACCTACCCAAACCGGCGGCCAGCCACTCCATAAGACCACCATGCCGCTTGGCCATGGTGGGAACTTCGACGATCCTTAGTGAGCTGGAATCGTTCTGCCTGCGTACAAATAGATAGCTGCGGTAGTCAGGTCGGCATCGCAGGCTTGATTAGCTTAGTTCTCATCAGTACACTTACTAAACGTAAGTAGCATTACAATTTGAAGTGAGTCTTTACGCTTCTATCAACCGTCGAGATCGTGGGAAGAACCAGATGAAAACCCAGATGAGTAGATTTCAGATACACGATGAGCTAACCGCCCCAGACGCGGCGGTTCCGGTCCTAAACAGCGCAGTTGCTGGAGCTGGTCAGCTGCCGAATTTCCTCGGCGTACTTGCTGGATCGCCTGCTGCGCTACGGGCCTACACCCTCTACCGCTCCGAGCTGCGCCACGGCAAGCTGGAGGCTCCAACGCTTGAGCGCATCGCGTTGGCGGTTGCTGAGTACTACCACTCCGACCCCGGCATCGCGACACACGCGCGCAGCTCTCGCTCGGCTGGCCTAGGCATCGATGAGGTAGCCCTCGCGAGAGAGTTCAGTTCGCTAGATGCTCGCCACGGCGCACTCCTGCGCTATCTCAAGGCCATCCTAGAAGAGCGCGGTCGAGCTCCGATGTATCTTCACGAAGAGGCACGCGAAGCCGGTTGGAGTGACGAGGAGATCCTAGAAGCGATCGCCTTCCTCTCGCTGGAGTCCTTCACCGCGATCATCAATGTCGCAGGCGAAGTGCCAGTGGATGGCTCCGTCGAGTCGGCCCGGATGCTGCTTGCGGCCTGACCGATGGCGGCCGCAGCCACGCCCCTGTGCCCCCGCTATCACGAGGCGATCGAACTTATCGGCAGACGCTGGACGGGTTCGATCGTCTTAGTTCTACTGAATGGCCCACTGCGGTTTTCTGAAGTCGCTGCCTGCGTTCCACAGATATCTGACCGCCTTCTCTCGGAGCGGATGAAGGAGCTCGAATCCCGAGGCGTCGTCGCCCGCACGGTCCTCTCTGGGCCTCCCGTACGCGTCGAATATCGGCTAACCCAGATGGGCCACGAGCTTGAGCCGATGCTGAGCGGCCTACGCGGCTGGGCCCAGCAGTGGCTCTCTACCGCCAGACCAACCTCGCTCTGACGGTGCAACTCGCATAAACTGCGCCTCGATAGGGTTCAGTTCACCAATCGGCGCTAGGGCGCGTCGCTCGCGACTTTCAGGCGATCCTAGAAAGAGTCACACGATGGCCGACACACCAAAGACAGCAGATGACGTCAGGGCCATCGTCGCTGAACGCGATATCCGGTTTATCCGACTCTGGTTTACCGACATCCTTGGCCAGCTGAAATCATTTTCAATTAATTCAGCAGAGCTCGACGATGCCTTCGCGGGCGGCATGGGCTTTGATGGCTCGTCGATAACTGGCTTCAACGCGATCGAAGAGTCCGACATGATCGCGATGCCTGACCCATCTACCTTTGCCGTTCTACCGTGGAGACCATCGGAGTCCGGCGTTGCTCGCGTCTTCTGCGATATCCAGACTCCTGAACGTACGCCCTACGAAGGAGATCCACGACATGTTCTTCGGCGCGCCCTAGAGCGCGCCAGTGCAATGGGATTTGACACCTTCAACGTGGGGCCTGAGCTTGAGTACTTTTACTTCGAGGACTCAAAGTCAACCAAAGTGCTCGATAACGGTGGTTACTTCGACCTCACAACGCTCGATGCAGGATCAGACCTTCGGCGAGAGACCGTTCTAGCGCTTGAGCAGCTGGGCATCCACGTCGAATACACCCACCATGAGGTCGGCCCCTCGCAGCACGAGATCGATATGCGCTACGCCCCGGCGCTGAAGATGGCAGACGACTGCATGACCTATCGCATCACGGTCAAGGAGTACGCAATGAAGTACGGCTGCCACGCGACTTTCATGCCCAAGCCGCTGTATGGGGAAAACGGCTCAGGCATGCACACCCACCAATCGCTGTTCCAAAACGGACGCAACGCCTTCTACGACGCCGACGATCAGTACTTCCTCTCCGATATAGGTAAGGCCTTTATCGCAGGCCAGCTGCGACATGCGCGCGAGATCTGCTCGGTGTTTGCCCAGTGGGTCAACTCTTACAAGCGTCTTGTGCCGGGCTACGAGGCGCCGGTTTACTGTGCCTGGTCGCGCCGCAACCGCTCGGCGCTGGTACGAGTACCGCTCTATCACCCCGGCAAGGAAAACGCGACACGGATGGAGCTACGCTGCCCCGATCCGGCGTGCAATCCATATCTAACCTTCGCCGTGCTACTTCAGGCGGGCCTTGAGGGCATCGAAAAGGGCTACGAACTCCCAGAGCCGATGGAGAAGAACCTCTACCACCTTTCATCCGACGAACGTAAGCGACTGGGCATTGAGCAGCTCCCCGAGACGCTCGGTGAGGCGATCGAACTGACCGCCGAATCAGAGCTGGTACTGAGGACTCTTGGTGAACACATGTTCAACCGCTTTGTTGAGATCAAGCGTCAAGAGTGGGATGAGTACCGCGTGCAGGTGACGCCGTGGGAGCTAGAACGCTACCTGCCTGTCCTTTGACCTTCGTTTTAAGTGGCGCTAGCCGACTGCTCCTCTGAGGTTGCATCGCGCTCGCTGTCGCCGGCGCGCTGAGCGAGCCTAGAGGGCCACCAAACCTTCGGACCGATGTCAAAGACCAACGCAGGCACGAGCACCGAACGCACCAAGAAGGTGTCAAGCAGCACGCCAAAGGCGATAACAAAGCCTAGCTCGGTGAGGAAGACCAACGGAAGCACTGCCAGTATGGCGAAGGTGCCCGCTAGGACAATTCCTGCAGAGGTGATCACTCCACCCGTTACGGCCAGTCCGCGCAACATCCCCGACCGCGTTCCAACCTTGAGCGTCTCTTCGCGCACACGCGCCATCAAAAAGATGTTGTAGTCAATACCCAAGGCGACAAGGAACACAAAGGCAAAGAGAGGCAACCCGGGATCGTTGCCGGGGAAACCAAATAAGAGATCAAAGACGACTACTCCAACCCCGAGTGATGCCGCGAAGGAGAGAATTACGGTTCCAATCAACAGCAGCGGGGCCAAAACAGAACGTAGTAACAAAATCAAGATTAAGAAGACCACCAACAGCGTGATCGGAACGATCAAGAGGGTGTCGTGGTTTGAGGCAACACGCAGATCGCGTTCGACCGCCGTCGGCCCGCCGACTAAGACATCACCCCCTCCTGCCCGCTTAACCGCAGCCCGTAGATCCGGTATCACGTCGAAGGCCTCGGTTGTATACGGGGCGGGCTTCAGTGTCACTGAAAGCAGCTCCCCAGATGCCCCGCTTCCGACTGGGGCGACCGCGGCGACGCCAGGGACACTCTTGGCCGCAGCAATCACGCCATCAACCTTGTCGGCTTGGCCAACGATTACGTCGGTTGGTGCGTTAGTACCGCTGGGGAAAGACTTCGACAGCAGCTGCTGGCCTTGAACAGACTCGACTTCGCCGCGAAAGCTGTTGCCTTGGGTTAGTCCGTCGTTGTAGTTGAGGAGGCCTAGCGAGAAGACTATCAAGATTGCAAGCGAACCAACCCAGACTCTCCGCGGGCGTGCGGCAACCCGCTCGCCGACCTTGCGCCATGAACCGTGAGTCTCATCTGCGCCACTGTCGCCAAAGCGTGGGACGCGCGGCCAAAACGCCCAGCGCCCGGTAATCACGAGCATCGCCGGCAGGACCGTGAGCATCGATACCATCGCCACCGCAACGCCCATCGCGCCGATCGGACCGAGCCCGGCCGTGCCGTTAACCTGAGCTAGGGAGAGGCAGAGCAGGCTGGCGATGACGGTAATCCCCGAGGCGAAGATTGCCGGCCCGGCTGAGCGCAGTGCCAGGGCGAGCGCCTCATGCTTATCCTCGTGCTTGCGCAGCTCCTCGCGATATCGCGCTACGAGCAGCAGGGCGTAATCCGTCCCCGCGCCAAGCACAAGGATCGAGAGAATCGACGACGCCTGACCGTTTACTGTGACCCCCATCTCTGTGAGGAAGTAGCCGACCGCGCGTGAGCCAATCTCGGCGAAACCGACCGCCAAAAGCGGAATCCAGAGAAAGATCGGGCTGCGGTAGATCAAGATCAGCAGCAGAAACACAAGTCCGCCGGCAGCCAGCAGCAGTGTGCCGTTGATCCCCTCGAAGATCTTGATCGCATCAGCGGAATACCCTGCGCCGCCGGTCACCTTGACCTCAAGGCCGCCTCCGGGATTAGAGACCTCTTTGCGCATCGCAGTTACGGGGTCAAGGATCGACTTACCTTCACCGTTGGTCTTAATCTCGGCGGTTAAGAGTGCCGCCGTCCCGTCGGTAGAGAAAATCGGCCCCCTAAAAGGCGATACGTTGGCTGCTCTTGACTCATCCAGGGCGACCTTGTCGTCTGAGATCGTCGCCTGATCCGCGCTCGTCAAGCCGCTTGGTCGCCGGTAAACGATCACCGCCGTGACCCTCTCCCCCTTGCGAATCTCATCCGCAGCCTTGAGCGCCTTTGTTGACTCAGCACTTCCAGGCAGGAACGATGTCGTCTCATTCTGTTCGTTGTCGGAGAACTTCTTGGGCAGGTTGGCCGGGCCAGCGGTAATGATCAACGCGACCACAAAGGTGATGAAAATCACCCACTTGGCGCGGCGACCCGCTGGAATTGCGAAGAGTTTGTTCATTTAGTCAACGGGCTCAGAAGGAGCTGAAAGTTGTGGCCGGATTGAGTACGGCTATCGGCTGTCGATAGTTTTCCAAGTCGGCAATCTGATGACCGGGGGTCCACGTCACGGTCGCATCATTACCGCAACATCAGCAGCGTGGCCAAGGTCGCGAGCCCGCGCACCGTCAACACTGCCCGCCCCAGGCTGCTCTGCGTTGGCGGCCGCTACTCCGAGCGCAAGCGCCAGCGCCTCGGGCCAGTCGCCGCCGCCGTCTAATGCCGTAACCAGGCCGGCTAGGCAGGCGTCGCCTGAGCCGACCGGGTAAGGGCCGCGGACGCCAAGACTGCCGCGCCAGGCAGTCCCACCTGAGTCCAATCCAACTAGTCCATCTTCGCCACAAGTCACTACCACCGCCCCTCCGCTCAACGACTGCAGTGCTAGCGCCGCCTCTAGGGCCCGTTGGACAATCGGCAGGTTGGGATCGACCGAGACGACCTCGGCCGCCTCACTAACGTTGACTTTGACGATCGCCGGGCTGGCGGCAACCCCACGTAGAAGCGCCTCGCCGCTTGCGTCTAAAGCGACAGGGATAGCGCCATCGGCGGCGGCGCTGATTAGCTGCGCGTAGCCATCGACTGGAGCCCCCGGTGCCAGCGCCCCCGACAGAGTCATCCAAGCGGCCTGTCCTAGGAGCCCAGCAGTTAGATCGCAGAGCTGACTCCACTCTGCATCAGTGACTTGGGGCGCATCCTCGTAGAACTCTGTTAGTACGCCCGGCTCTGAAGATGTCGCCACAGAGAGCGACGTTCGGGTCTCTCCAGCAGTCCACACCAAGCTCGCAGACACTCCTTCGTTGGCAAGCGCGTCGGCAACCCACTGACCTGCGTGACCAGCGACCATCCCGGTTGCATGAACCTCGGCGCCGATCGCGAAGGCCGCACGAGCGACGTTGAATCCCTTGCCACCTGCGACGGTGAAGAGCTGTTGGGGGCGGTGTATCTCGCCAATTACCACCTGCTCGGCCAAGAACAGTCGATCGATCGAAGGTGACCCTGCGACGCAGACGATCATCGCGGGGAGATCGCCAGGAATGGCTTGACGGGTTGGTAGAAGTTTTGTCGTTCGGGTAGCACGAGCGCTGGAGGCTATCTAGCCAGCAGCGCGGCCAGCTCTGCCGCGTCCGTCACAGGCGCCTGGCAGGCAAAAGACTCACATACATAGGCTGTCGCGCGGCCGTCTACCGCCGAGCGGCCTGCCAGTAACCCAACACCATCTGGGGGGCCTCCGGCAAGCACGACGTGAGGACGTAGCTCGCCCCGGACGACCCGAGCGAGCGCCTCGACATCATCCCCAACGAGAGCTACCTCAAAGACCTTCGCGAGATGAAAATCCACCGCGCGCAAGAGATGGGCGAAGGCCTGCGGGTGTCGCGGGGCCACTTCGTGAACGAGCGCCATCACCCCTAGGGCTAGGCGTTCGTACTCATACTCACCGGTCAGCGCCGAAAGCCGCAGAAGAGCGAGCGCAGCGCTTGATGAACCCGACGGGATCGGCATGTCCTCGAGGTCTTTGCGGCGCGCAGCTAGGACCTCATGATCATCAGAGGTCGAAAAGAATCCACCACGCTGAGTGTCGGCGAAGCGGGCAATCATCAGATCGGCTAGGTCACGGGCGCCGACCAACCAACGGGGATCAAAGGTTGACTCATAAAGCACCAGCAGTGCTTCAACTCCGTAGGCCTGATCTTCTAGATAGCCAGAGATATGAGCGCGACCGTCCTTCCAACTGCGCATCAACCGGCCATCGGGACCGCGCATCTGCGTGAGTAAGAAATCCGCGCAGGCGGCCGCTGCCTCTAGGTAGTCGGGGCGCTCGAGGACCGCACCCGCATCAGCGAGCGCGGCGATCATCAACGCGTTCCACGAAGCCAGACGTTTGTCGTCTAGCCCGGGCCAGACCCGTTTGGCCCGCACGGCTAGCAGGCTCGCCCGGATTGAGTCGAGATTATCGGGCCGCGGGCCGTGGCCCTCGAGAATGTTTGCGCCCTCAAAGTTTCCCGCCGCGGTGGCACCGAAGCGTGCAATCGCCGCGTCGCCATCAACCCCAAGCACTGCGCGCAGTTCCTCAACAGACCACACGTAGAAACTTCCCTCAACTCCGCCAGAGTCGGCGTCTAAGGCACTGTAGAAGCCGCCCTCCGGCCCCCTCATTTCGCGCAAAGCCCAGTCGAGTGTCTCGCAGCAGATCTGACGCAGATACTCGTCGCCGCTGACCAAGAAGCCGTGTAGGTAAGCGCGAGCCAAAAGCGCGTTGTCGTAGAGCATCTTCTCGAAGTGCGGAACCGTCCAAGTAGCGTCAACGGAGTAGCGCGCAAAGCCGCCGCCGACCTGGTCATAGATCCCGCCCGCTGCCATCGCCCTCAAAGTCGAGATCGACATCTCCTGCTCTCCACGCGCCAGCAGGAACTCAATCGCCGACGCTGCTGGGAACTTAGGCGCGCCACCGAATCCCGCGTGGATCGGGTCATAGCTCTCAGCTAGCACCGCAACGGCTGCGTCTAGCCCAGCGGGGTCAATAGCCGTCGTAGAGGGCTCGATTTCGGCTCCCCCCTGAAGCCTGCCGACTATCTGCGTAGCGCTCTCAAGAATCTCTTCCCGACGCGTCTGCCACGCCTGCGCGATCGACTCCAACACTTGACGCCAGCTGGCCATCCCGTGTCGCGGCTCGGGTGGAAAGTAGGTACCGGCATAGAAGGGCAGCTGGTCAGGGGTAGCGAATGCGTTGAGCGGCCAGCCGCCGCGACCGGTCATCGCTTGGACGGCGTCCATGTAGATCGCATCGATATCGGGGCGCTCCTCACGATCGACCTTGATGCAGACAAACTCTCGGTTCATAACTTCGGCGATCTCGGGGTCCTCAAAGGACTCCCGCTCCATAACGTGACACCAGTGACAGGCCGAGTAGCCGATTGAGATCAGCAACGGAACGTCACGCCGGCGGGCGGCGGCCAGCGCCTCGGGACCCCACGGCTGCCAATCGACTGGATTGTCGCGGTGTTGGAGCAGATAGGGCGAGGTCTCGTGGGCGAGCAAGTTGGGCATCTGCCAGCAGGCTACTCTTGGTTGACGTCATCGGTAGGGTCGGCTCGCCGCACGCACACCAAAAATCTAGGAGAGATCAGATCCATGTCAAGCCACCGCGAAACTATTGTCGCGCCGGACGCCCCAGCGGCGATCGGGCCCTACTCCCACGCCGTCGCCGCGGCCGGGTTGCTGTTCTGCTCCGGCCAGATCCACGTCGACCCCAAGAGCGGTGAATTGAGCGGGACTACAGCAGCCGAGCAGACGCGACGCTGCCTAGAGAATCTAGCTTTGGTCTGCGCTGCGGCCGGTGTCACCCTCGCCAACGCTGTGAAAGTGACCGTTTACCTCACCGACCTCGGCGCCTTCGCCGAAGTAAACGCTGCCTACGCCGAGTTCTTCCCTAACGACCCGCCGGCCCGCGTGGCGATCGAGGTCAGTGGCCTACCAAAAGGCGCCCAAGTCGAGATCGACGCAGTCGTGGCATTAGACGACTAGCTACTGCTCGCGTAGTTGGGCTCGCTTAATCTTTCCACTTGCGGTCTTTGGCAGATCGCTGACGAAGTCGACGATCCTTGGATACTTGTAAGGGGCAGTCTGCTGCTTGACGAACTCCTGAAGCTCACTCACAAGCTCCTGTGAAGACTCATAGCCGTCGCGCAGGACCACAACGGCACGCACAACCGATCCGCGCTCCTCATCTGGCGCCGCGACTGCTGCTGCCTCAGCCACCGCCGGGTGTGCGACCAGCGCCGACTCAACCTCGAATGGACCGATCCGATAACCGGCGGAGATAATCACGTCGTCATCGCGGCCTTCGAAGTAGAAGTAGCCATCCTGCTCGTAAGCACGGTCTCCGGAGTGCCAGGGGCCGCCCTTTTGGCGGTCGCTGATCTCCCAGGCGCCATCAACTTGTCGCACGCCCTCGCCGATATAACCCAGGAAGAATGTCGGATCGCTCAAGGGGTCAAGCACCAGCTCTCCGTCCTCAATCGACAGCTTCACGCCAGGCAAGGCGCGCCCCATCGATCCCGCTGGCGGCTGGCCGGGACCAGGTAAGTGACCGGTCGACTGGCCGGTCTCTGTCTGTCCGTAGCCGTCGCGAATCCAAACTCCAGTTGCCTCGTGGTAGGCACGCAACACCTCTGGATTTAACGGCTCGCCGGCGGCCACCATCGAACGCAGCGAGGCCACCGGGCGCGGCGCCGAACGCTTGGCGATCACGCGGAACTCGGTCGGCACCATACAAAGCACGTTAACTTGCTCCTCTTCCAAGATTGCCAGACGCTCCTCGGGATCAAAGCGGCCGTCGTGGAGTAGGGCAGCCGCGCCGCGAATCCACGGGGCTATGAATGCGTTACGGGCCGACTTACTCCAGCCACTAGCTGCCGTACACCAGACGAGGTCGCCGGGCTGGGCGTCTAGCCAGTTTTCTGCTTGGGACATCTGACCAGATAGATAACGCTGTCCGTGTACTACCCCTTTAGGCTCGCCGCTTGTGCCACTGGTGAATGTGATTAGGCACGGCTCGTCGCCCTGCATCTCGGCGTACTCTGGAGCATGGACCGCTCGCCTTGGGTCGGTGACTGCGTCATCAGGAATCCAGATCACAGGGCAGCTAGGCGTCGCGGCCTCTAGCTGTGCACGGTTGCGTTGATCGCAGAGTATCGCCGCAGGATTGGTCATCTCAAAGCGCAGCCGCAGATCGTCGGCGCGCAGCTGTTCAGAGCAGGCAAGGACCACATAGCCGCAGCGAAAGCACGCCAACATCGCCCATACCCACTCAGGACGATTGCCGATCAACGTGAGCACGACGTCGC
>Ga0194035_1001677_pt1 | contig 11465 bp, 10 predicted proteins | sample JunL2320m_MetaG_FD_148680 | JGI IMG/M metagenome (GOLD analysis project Ga0194035, IMG submission 148680) | Anoxic zone freshwater microbial communities from boreal shield lake in IISD Experimental Lakes Area, Ontario, Canada - Jun2016-L239-20m | ecosystem: Environmental > Aquatic > Freshwater >...
GATCAAGAAGACGATCCGTTTTGCCGAGGCCCCCGTCCAGGGGATGTCGGTGCTCAAGTACGAGCCGAACGGCAGCGCCGCAGATTCCTACCGTGCCCTCGCCAAGGAGGTGCTGTCACATGGCTAAAGACAAGAAGAGCCGCGCAAGCATGCGTGAAGGCCCACTATCTGAACTGTTCCGCCGCACCGAGAAGGGCAAGCCGGAAGGCGAGGCCGCTGAGCCAACGAAGGCCGCCAGCCCCGATCAGCCCCAGACCGAGGCCGGCCGCGAGCCGGAGACGCGCGTCACACCGACGCCGCAGGAGCGCCTGCGCAGCGCCTTCAGTTCGGAGATTCCGGACGACATTCTTGACGCACCGGTAATTGAGCCGCCGCTGATGCCACCGGCACCAGATCCGGCCGCCAACCGTTCGCCGAAGGCCAAGAAGGGCGGCCCGGTGTTGCGCGTAGTCGGCGTAGGTGGAGCCGGCGTAAACGCTGTCGACCGGATGATCGAAGCTGGCATCGCTGGCGTCGAATTCATCGCCATCAACACCGATGTTCAGTCGATCCAGCAGACTCAAGCCGACGTAACCGTCCACATCGGTGAAGCGTTGACGCGCGGGCTCGGCGCAGGCGCCGACCCTGAGCTCGGCCGCGCCGCTGCGATGGAAGATTACGACCGCATCAAGCATCTGCTGAAGGGTTCCGACATGGTCTTCGTCGCCGCCGGAGCCGGTGGCGGCACAGGCACCGGCGCCGCGCCGATCATCGCTCGCATTGCGCGAGAGGTAGGCGCACTGACGGTCGGCATCATCACGCGCCCGTTCGGCTTTGAGGGAACGCGTCGCTCCTCGACTGCGTCGCTCGGAATCGACGCGATGCGCGAAGAGGTCGACACGCTGATCGTCGTCCCCAACAACAGGCTGCTCGAAGTGCTCGACCAGCGCACCTCGATGGTTGAAGCCTTCCGGATCGCTGATGACGTCCTGCGTCAAGGCGTTCAAGGGATCTCAGACCTCGTCACGCTGCCGGGGATCATCAACCTCGACTTCGCCGACGTGCGCACAATCATGTCCGACGCCGGGCCGGCGCTGCTGGGAATCGGCATGGGCACGGGCGAATCGCGTGCGCTCGACGCCGCTGCGCAGGCTGTCGCCTCGCCGCTGCTGGAAACCGACATCAACGGCGCGCGCTCAATCCTGCTCTCGATCACCGGCGGCAGCGACCTCTCGCTTTGGGAGATCAACGAGGCAGCCAAGGCCGTCGCCGAGGCCGCGCACCCTGATGCCACGATCATCTTCGGCGCAATGGTTGACGACGCTCTCGATGATCAGGTTTGGGTCACCGTCGTTGCCACTCGCTACGGCGAAGCGGCTCAGCGCGCACGGCGCCAGCGGGTTGAAGAGCCTGCCGGCGAGCCACGAGTTGAACGCGGCCGTGGTGGCCGCAGCGGCAAGAACACGGTTCGCACAGGCACCGGCGTTGACACGCTCGATGTGCCTGAGTTCATGCCTGGCGGTTAGTCAACCTCCAGCGGGCTCGCTCCGCAGCCGACGCAGTAGTCACTACCTTACGTTCGATGAGCGGCGCTACGGGAATGGTCGCCGCAGGCCATCAGAAGACAGCCGAAGTTGGCGCTGAGGTTCTGCGCGCCGGAGGCAACGCAGTCGATGCGGCAATCGCGGCGGTGCTCGCCTCATGGGTCTGCGAGCCGCTCTTGACCGGCCCCGGCGCCGGTGGCTACATGCTCGTCGCTGGCGCTGGAGAGGAGCCAACGCTGCTCGACTTCTTCGTCGCCGCGCCAGGCCACGGCGCAGGCGATGATCACGCGCCCTTGCTGCCGGTCGCAGTTTCGTTCGGTGACGCGACACAGACCTTCAACTGCGGCGCAGCGTCATGCGGCGTCCCCGGTAGCCCGGCCGGGATTGCCGCCGCCGCCGAGCGCTGGGCGACGATGCCGCTTAGCGATCTAGCTGCGCCGGCAGCGCGGCTGGCCCGCGAAGGGGTGCCGCTGAATCGGCCACAGGCCTACGTCTTCGAGATCCTCGATGGGATTCTCTGTTCGACGCCGGGCGCGGCGGCTGAGTACACGCGCGACGGGCGCCCATTGGCGCTCGGCGAGCCGTTCTCCAGCCCCCATTTGGCTGAGACAATCGAACGGCTCGGCGCCGATGGAGCGGCCCCGTTCTACAGCGGTGACATTGCCGAAGCGATCGTCGCTGAGGTGCAGCAGCTCGGCGGACTGCTCGAGATGGCCGACCTCGCCGCCTATGAGGTGATCGCGCGCGAGCCGGTTGCCGCCGAGTACCGCGGGCGCAGCATCCTCACGAACCCGCCGCCCTCGGCCGGCGGCGCTCTGCTGGTGCTGGCCTTCTCGCGGCTGCAGCAGATCTGCCCTGAAGGCGTTCCAACGAGCGGCCAGCTGCTGGAGGTAATCGACGAAGTGCAGGCGCTGCGCACGCCGCAGTTCACAGCGGGCCTGATCGACCCTGACTTCCTGAGCCGCTTCCTCGCCGCAAACCTTGGTTCGACGACCCACATCAGCGTGATCGACGGCGATGGCCGCGCCTGCTCAGTGACCTGCTCGAACGGCGAAGGATCGGCCGTTGTAGTTCCGGGAACGGGGATCCACGTCAACAACATGATGGGCGAGGAGGACCTAAACCCGCTTGGCTTCTTCCGCGCCGCGCCGGGGCAGCGGATGCCTTCGATGATGGCGCCGACCGTCGTGCTCGCCGCCGACGGGACGGCCGAGCTGGCGATCGGCAGTGCCGGCTCCAACCGGATCCGTTCGGCAATTCTGCAAGTGATCGTGAACCTGATCGACCGCGGCGGCGAGGTTCAGGCCGCCGTCAATGCGCCGCGCCTCCACAGCGAAGGCGGCACGCTCTTTGTTGAGCCGGGGGTAGCGCTCGAGGGGGTTGATCTAGGGCAGCGGGAGCTGGTCGAGTTCCGCGCCGAGAATCTCTTCTTCGGTGGGACGCAGGCAGTAGCGCGCGACCTTCAGAGCGGCCGCTGCGAGGGCGGCGGCGACCCGAGGCGCGGCGGCGCGGCGGTCGGGCTGTGAAACGGCGCCTCGCGCCGCTGGCTCTGGCGGCTCTCGCCGTGATCGCCGTCGCTGGCTGCGGCGGCCCGTCGGCCGACCTCTACGTGCTCCAGCGCAGCGGCTCAATCGAAGGCGCGAAGCTGACGATGGTCGTCGGCGACGGCGGCACAGTCCGCTGTAACGGCGGCAAGCAGTTTGAGATCAGCAGCGCTCAGTTGATCGACGCGCGGGCAATTGTTGATGATCTCAACGGCGATGAGAAGGAGCCCGGCCCGGCGCGCAAGTCGGTAAACCTGAAGCCCGGCAAGTACACAATTCTGCGCTACAACGTTCGGACCGAGTTCGGCACCGTCTCGTTTAGCGACAGCTCACGGCCGCAGCCACCGGTCTTCTTCAAGCTGGCAAGACTGACTCGAGATCTGGCCAAGAACGTCTGCGGTCTGGCGCGCTAACCGAAGCGGACGCGGCCGTTGGAGGCCGCCCGCACCTGCGCACGCTCAACAAACTCGAGCCGCTTTACGGTCGCACGCAGCAGCTGGCCCACGAGCTTGATCCGCTTCGCTTCGGAACGAAGATCGAGCAGGCCCTGCTTGGCCTCGGCGCCAAACTCAACCGTTGCCGCCATCTCATAGGCACTCTTCGCCGCCAGCTCTTCAGGTTCGAGCTGTTTGTCGGTCGCCTGTTCAACGAGGTCGGCGTAGGCCTCGCAGGCCTCGGCGTGGGCTTCGGTGAAGTCGTCGCTGGCATCGTCGATCTCGGCGTCGTCGAGGAACTCGATCACGGCCGCCGGGTAGGGGAGGTCGTGGCGCTCTTCGACCACGCGAAAGGGGCGCGTGCCGCGCGTGATGATGTTCATCCGCCCGTCCTCGCTGCGTTCCGTCACTTCGGTCACTTCCATCGCGCAGCCGGTCGCGTGGGCGCCGTCCTCGTCGGTCCAAACGATCCCGAACTCGCGCTCATTGTCGAGGCACTCGGCGATCATCGTGCGGTAACGCTCTTCAAAGATGTGCAGCGGCACTGTTTCGCTGGGCAAGGCAACTAGCCCCAGTGGGAAGATCGGAAAGTCTTCTACGCGCTCTTGATCCATCTCATTCCAGTCTACGGCCGACGGGCGGCGCTGGCCTAACTCGAGCTGAGCTTCAACACGAGCGCCCGCCAGCACTGTACGGTCGCTCGCAAGTGAATGATTAGCCAAACGCGGGTCGTGTGCCCGGCAAATTCAAGGAGAAGAGATGAGTTATCTACAAGTTGATTTCTGGCCAGGCGCCAGCCAAGCGAACTACGACGCTGAGATCGCAGCGGTACATCCGCCAGGCGGCCTGCCTGAAGGCCAGCTCGTTCATCACGCAGCGGTCACGGCAGACGGCGTTTTGATCAGCGCCGTTTGGGATTCCCAAGAGTCGAAGGACAGCTTCGTTGAGGAGATCCTGATGCCGGCCCAGCCTGTTGATGGCGGCTTCCCGAACCCTGTCGTCTCGAACTTCGGTGACGTCTACTACGAGCACTCCGCCTAAGCAGCCGCGCTCGGCGCGGCCCAGCCTGAGATCGCGCTGGACTGGCCGCGCGTACTGTTAGTCGATGGAGAAGATCGCGATTGTCTGGCTGCGCCGCGACCTGCGCACGCATGACCACCCCGCGCTGAGCGCCGCGGCTGACAGCTGCGAGCGAGTTGTTCCACTCTTCGTGCTTGATCAGCGCTTGCTCGAGGGCCGCTTTGCGAGTGGGCCGCGGACGGCATTCATGCTCGGCTCTCTGCGCGAGCTTGATCAGCAGCTGCAGGCGCTCGGTGGCGGGCTCTGCGTCCGTGCTGGCAAGCCAGAGGAGGTCTTGCCGCAGCTAGCTGAGCAGCTCGGCGCCAGCGAGGTTTACTGGACCAGCGACGTCTCGCCGTTCGCGCTTGAGCGCGACCGCAAAGTCACCGAGGCGCTGACAGCCCTCGGGGTCGAAGCGATCCCCTCGCCGGGAAACTTCTGCGCCGACGTCTCGCTGCCACGGACCAAGAACGGCAAGCCGTTCAGCGTCTTCACGCCGTTCTGGAAAGCGGAGCGTGAGCTACCGCGCCGCCCGGTGCTCGATCAACCAGAAAAGCTGCGGCTGCCAGACGGGCTCGACTGCGGCGAGCTGCCGGCTACGCCGCAGCTTGACGAGCAGCTGCCTGAGCCGTTCTGCCAGCCCGGCGAGCCCGCTGCACGGGCCGCGCTTGAGCTTTGGCTTGATGGTCCGATCGACTCCTACGCCGAGCTCCACGACAACTTAAGCGGCGGCACCAGCGACCTTTCAGCATGGCTGCGCTGGGGCTGCATCTCGGCGCGGGAGACCGAACAACGAGCACAGGAGCGTGGCGGCGACGGAGCCGCCGCTTTCGTCCGCCAGCTCGCCTGGCGCGACTTCTACGCCCACGTGCTGCTGATGTTCCCGGACAACATCAAGCTTGAATATCAGGAGAAGTTCCGCCGCCTTGAATGGGTCGATGACGAGCAGGGCTTCACGGCTTGGTGCGAAGGCCAAACCGGCTACCCGCTGGTCGACGCCGGGATGCGCCAGCTTGCCGCGAGCGGCTGGATGCACAACCGCGCGCGGATGGTCGTCGGTTCGTTCTTGACGAAGGATCTGCAGATTGATTGGCGCCGCGGTGAGCAGTGGTTTGAAGAGATGCTGCTCGACGCCGAGCCTTCACAGAACAACGGCAACTGGCAGTGGATCGCCTCGACCGGCGTTGACCCAGCGCCCTACTTCCGACGGATCTTCAATCCGATCCTCCAGCAGCAGCGCTTTGACCCAGATGGCGATTACGTCCGCCGCTGGGTGCCGGAGCTGGCCGGCGTGCCGACGAAGCGACTGGCCGAGCCGTGGCTAATGAGCGACGACGAGCAGTCCGAGGCTGGCTGCGTGATCGGCCGTGATTACCCGGCGCCGGTTGTCGAGCACGCGATCGCGCGGCTCGCGACGATCGAGCGCTACCGGGCGGTTTCGCCGCCGAAGGACTGATCGTCGATGGGCCACACGGCACTCGTTCTCGGCGATCAACTGATGGCCAGCAACCCGGCGCTAGAGGGGGCTGAGCGGGTCGTGATGATTGAGTCGCTCGCGGTGCTCGGGCGCGGTCCAATTCACCGCGCGCGCGCCCAGATTGTTCTCAGCGCGATGCGCCACTACGCCGAGGAGCTGCGCGGCCGTGGCCTTGAGGTCGTTGAGCACCGCGGGGCGGCTTCATTCGAAGCGGCGCTTGACGGCGAGCGCGGCGAGGTCGTCTGCGCACAGCCGAACCGCGCTTCAGCCGCCAAGGCCCTGGCAGCGCGTGGAGTGAAGTTCACAGGCAGCAACCAGTTCCTGACTTCGCCCGAGCAGTTCGCGGCCTGGGCCGACGGTCGAAAGTCGCTGACGATGGAGCCGTTCTACCGCGAGCAGCGTCGAAGCTTCGGTTTGCTTGTTGATAGCGAAGGAGAACCGGCCGGCGGCCGCTGGAACTTTGACGCCGAGAACCGCAAGCCGCCGAAGAGCGGGGTCGAGGCGCCCGCCGCTTGGCGGCCGAGCGAAGATCAGATTGACGAACAGGTGCGGGCTGACTTGGAGGGCTGGGAGCTCGAGCTTTGGGGCGAGGATGAGCCGCGCCGCTTCGCTGTGACGGCGGCCGAAGCCCAGCTTGCACTCGACGACTTTGTCGAGCACCGCCTGCCGCAGTTCGGCGCCTGGCAGGACGCGATGGTTCCTGGCAATCCGTTCCTCTTCCACGCACTGCTCAGCGTTCCACTAAACCTTGGCCTAATTGAGCCGCTTGATGTGGCACAGGCCGCCGAGCATGCCTGGCAGGAGGGCCGCGTGCCGATTGAAGCGGCCGAGGGTTTCATTCGCCAAGTGATCGGCTGGCGTGAGTACGTATGGGGGATGTACTGGCTGCGCAGCGGGCAGTGGCAGAGCGATAACGCGCTCGACGCAACCGCGCCGCTTCCCGCCGCATACTGGGGCGAGCCGGCTGGCTGGGCCTGCCTTGACGGCGTCGTTGACGGCGTGCGTCGCCACGGTTACGCCAACCACATTGAGCGACTGATGGTGCTCGGCAACATTGCGATGCTCGCCGGGCTTGAACCGTGGGAGGTGGTCGGCTGGTTCGAGCGCGCCTTCGTTGACGGAGCTGAGTGGGTGATGGCCCCCAACGCCGCCGGCATGGCGCTCTATGCCGACGGCGGCGCGATGATGACAAAGCCCTACGCGGCCGGCGGCAACTACATCCACAAAATGAGCGGCGGCGCCTGGTGTGCGTCCTGCCAATACTCGCCGAAGAAGCGCACCGGTGAGGATGGCTGCCCGGTAAGCGCTCTCTATTGGGATTTCATCGGCCGCAACGAGGATCGCTTCGCCGGTAATCACCGAATGGCGATGCCGGTTCGCGGCTGGCAGAAGTTCGACGCCGCTGAGCAGCAGGCGATTAAGGGCCGCGCCGCGCTGGCCCGCGACGAGCTCGCGGGGCTCAGTCCGGGCGCCGGGCGCTGAGCAGCAGGTTGTAGAAGATCGTCGCTGGCAAGCGGCCCTCAAGCAGGCTGCGGTCGACCTTCTGCAAGGCGAGGTAGCCGCGGAAGGCGTACTGGCGCCAGAACATCGGCACATCCTCAGGCGCAGCGGTTGCCTCCAGTGCGCGGTTGGTCCAACCGAACCAGTTCGCCAGCAGCTCCTCGCCGCGAACGTGGACCTCTTCGAAGCCGGCACCGCCCGTGATCGCCTCCAGCTCCGATGGGACGAAGGCATGAACATCAACGTGCTGCTCAAGATCGTGGTTATGCGCGCCGCCGTCGCTATCGCCGACAGTTGCTGGCGCGGCCCGCAGCGCCGCGCGCCAGAGCGGCGCTGCCGTCGTAGCTGCGCGCTTTGGCAGCTGCGCGATGCGATCGCCATTGCGCGACGGCTCGCCGGCGAAGATCACGACGCCGCCCGGCTTCAGAACGCGGAAGAACTCGGCGAAGGCTTGATCAAGATCGGGGATGTGATGGAGAACGGCGTGGCCGAGCACAAGGTCGAAGCTTTCGTCATCGAACGGCAGCGCTTCGGCGTCGCAGACCTCCGTTGTGACCTCGAGGCCAAGCTGGTCGGCGTTGCCTTGCAGCGCTTCGATCATTCCTGGTGAGATGTCGGTGCAGGTTGCTTCGTCGATCACGCCCGCCATCAGCATGTGGAGCGAGAAGTAGCCGGTACCGGCGCCGATCTCGAGCGAGCGGCCAAAGTGGGGGAGCGGGCCGCCGAGCGCTTTTTCGATCTTCGTCAGAACTTGGTCGCGGCCAATCATGCCCCAGTCGATTCCCCACTTGGCGTCGTAGGCTGCCGCCGCACCGGTGTGGTAACGGGTGTTGACGTCACGGATCTCGTCTGGTGTCTGTGGTGCGGCCATCGCGAGGGCGGAGGCTAGCGATCGGCAGAAATCCGCGGCTTGCTGACCGCTCGGTCAGAAGCTGCGAAACTGCGCCGATGGCTACAGAGGCTCCAACGATGCTTGACTTGCCGCCCGGCCCAAAGCAGCCACGCTACGCGCAGGCTTTGCAGTGGGTAATGCGGCCGCAGGAGTTCGCCGTGCGCCAGCGCGAGCGCTTTGGCGACGTCTTCACGCTGGAGTTCATCGACGGGCAACCTCTCGTCTTCTTGAGTGATCCGGAGGACATCCGCACGGTCTTTACCGGTGCGGCCGAAGTGATGCACGCCGGAGCGGCGAACAAGTTGCTGGCGCCAATCCTTGGCGCGCGTTCGATTCTGCTGTTAGACGAAGCTGAACACCTGCGCCAGCGACGGCTGCTGCTGCCCCCGTTCCACGGCGAGCGGATGCTGCGTTACGAGGCGATCATGGCCGAGGCCGCGCGGCGCGAGCTTGAGACCTGGCAAGAGGGCGAGACGATCGAGATGCTGCCGCGGATGCAAGCGATCACGCTGGAAGTGATCATGCGTGCCGTATTTGGAATTGAGGACGGCCTCGAGATGGAACGCCTGCGCGTGCTGCTGCGGACGATGCTTCAGGCTACGACCGACATGCGCCAGATGGCGCTCAGCCTGATCATGGGCCCTGAGTCGGAACGGCTTCAGCGGCGCCTGAGTGAGGTGCTCGATCCCGTCGACGAGGAGCTCTACCGCGTTATCGCCGAGCACCGCAGCGCGCCCGATCTGGAGCAGCGCGAGGACATCCTCTCGATGTTGCTGCTGGCGCGCGACGAGGACGGCGAGTCAATGACCGACGTTGAGCTCCGCGATGAACTGATGACGCTGCTGCTCGCCGGCCACGAAACGACTGCCAGCTCGCTGTCGTGGGCTTTCGAGCAGCTCACGCAAAAGCCGCAGACGCTGGAGCGGCTGACCGACGAGCTGCGCGGCGGCGAAGACGAGGTCTACGTCGACGCTGTGATTCAGGAAACGATGCGGCTGCGGCCGGTACTGCCGATCGTGGTTCGTTTGCTGAAGGAGCCGATCACCGTTGGTCAGGGGCGCTTCCGCTTGCCGGCTGGCACGCGCGTCGCCCCGGCGATCATGCTCGTCCACCTTCGCGATGACATCTACCCCGAGCCTTTCGAATTCCGACCCGAACGCTTCATCGAGACGCCTCCCGGGACCTACACCTGGATCCCATTCGGTGGCGGCATGCGCCGCTGTGTTGGCTCGGCATTCGCGCTGTTTGAGATGCGCGCCGTCCTGCGCGCCGTCCTGACAACCTTTGAGATCGAGGCCGTCGGCGGGCCTGAGCGGATCGCTCGCCGCTCGCTAACGATCGTGCCCGACCATGGCGGCCGAGTGCGAGTCGTTAGGCGCGCTGAAGCGGTCGCCGCTGAAGCCGCCGACGAAGGCGCCCTAGCGCTCTGATGGGCGTTGGCGAACCGCCCGAGCGCACCGACCCTGGTGCGCCGCGAATCTTCCAGTCCGGCCAGCCGCAAGGCGTGCCGCCGCTGGAGCTAACCGGCGAGCGGACGCTGCCCGACGTTCCCGAAGAGAACTACTGGTACCGCCGCCACTCTGTTGTTTACGAATGGATTGGCGCGCGCGTCGGCGGACTCGACGTTGTTGACCTTGCCTGCGGCGAGGGCTACGGCAGCGCTGTGCTTGCTCGCAGCGCGGCCGACGTCGTCGGCGTTGACGCCAACCCCGATGCCCACGCACACGCCGAGGCCCGCTACGCGCGGCCCGGGCTCAGCTTTGAGCGCACGCTGATCGACAGTTACGAGCAGCCGCGCGACGCCGTCGTCTTCCTCCAGACGATCGAGCACGTGACTAATCCGGGCGAGATCCTCGACCACTGCCGTGGCCTGGTCGAGCAGAGCGAGAATCCTGCCGTCTACATCTCGACCCCCAACGTGCTGACGCTGGCGCCTGAGGGCGCCGACCGCTCAGGTAATCCGTGGCACGTGCACGAGTACCGCCCGGACGAGTTCCGCGCGCTCTGCGCAGGCCACTTCGGCGAGCTTGAGATCTTTGGCCTCCATCACGCCCGCGCGCTGCGCGCCCACCAGATCGCGATTGAACGCTTCGGCTGGGACTCAATCCACCAGCGGCTGAAGCTGACGAAGCCGTTCTATGACCGCTTCGTGCCTGCGATCTCGGAGCGTGACTTTGAGCTCGTCAGCGAGCGCGAACGCTCGCTCGATGGTGCGCTCGACCTGCTCGCCGTTATGAGGCCGTAAGGATGACGCAGCCGGGCCGCGTTGCGATCGTGCTCCACACGCACATGCCTTACGTCGAGGGCTTCGGCACCTGGCCCTTCGGCGAGGAGTGGCTCTGGGAGGCGATCGCCACCTCGTACTTGCCAATTGCCGACCTGCTCGATCGCGGCGCTCCGCTGACGCTTTCGCTCACGCCGGTGCTTTGCGATCAGCTCGAAGCGCCCGATGCGCTAGAGCGCTGCGCCGCCTTTCTGCGCGAGCTGCGGCCCGAGTCGCACCGGCTCGATGCTGAGGGCTGCCGCGAAGGTGGCCGCGCAGACCTTGCCGAAGAGCTCGAACGGGCGGCCGGGCAGTACAGCGACGCGCTCGCTTCGCTCGAGGTCTGCGAGGGCGACCTGCTCGGTCGGCTCGCTCCGCACGCCGCTTGGACGAGCAGCGCGACGCACGCGATCCTGCCGCTGCTAGCGAGCCAGTCGGGGGTCCGCTTCCAAGTCGAGAACGGTGTGCAGAGCCAGCGCCAGCGGTTCGCACGCGAGTGGCGCGGCGGCTTCTGGATCCCTGAGTGCGCGCACGAGCCGTGGATCGACCGCTTGCTTGAGGAGGCTGGAGTTCACGCCGCCTGCGTCGAGCTGACAGAACACTTCGGCGCCGGCGACCAGCGCCACCTGCGCCCGCTGCGCAGCGCTGATGGGCCGCTACTGGTGCCGATCGACCGAGCCTTAATTGATCTCGTCTGGGGCTCCGGCGGCTATCCGGCCGGCGGCGCTTACCGCGACAACCACCAGCGCACGACCTACGACCATCGTCCTTGG
>Ga0194035_1001683_pt1 | contig 11430 bp, 20 predicted proteins | sample JunL2320m_MetaG_FD_148680 | JGI IMG/M metagenome (GOLD analysis project Ga0194035, IMG submission 148680) | Anoxic zone freshwater microbial communities from boreal shield lake in IISD Experimental Lakes Area, Ontario, Canada - Jun2016-L239-20m | ecosystem: Environmental > Aquatic > Freshwater >...
CTACACCTTCGATGTAACTCTTGACGCAGTGATTAAGGCTTGCTCCTTCTTGGACGATACTACCCAAACTTTCTGGTGATACTATAGCAAACTTTTTGTTCTCGAACTCCAAGGGACGATTACTTTCTTTAACCTGCTCATATTTGTTGTTGAGAACGATGCTTTTTTTGACCTCGTAATTTTTTGTAGCAACGTCATGGAATGTTTTCAAGTATTTTGGATACTTTTCGTAGTCGCAATTCATTTCTACGCTCATTTTAACGTAGTCGTGAAGGCAGTCCAGTCCTGTGTGATCGGTCATGGACGGGCAAATGCCTTGTGCTGGCAAATCTCGGAATATGTAATCCATTAAGCGTTTCTGATCGTATCCCCATTTTACAACGGCATTTAGTTTTTCTGCCCATTGCCGAAAATAGTAGTCATCGACGCTCAGGACGAACTTGTATTTCTCCCACACATATCGGAATACGTCGCCGTGCCCCTTTGCTACAAACATCCTATATGCTGGGATATAGTTGCCTAATATGTATTCTCGTGTTACATCGTCAGCGTAGGCATCCACGGCATCGCCATATCTGTTACGAGTGCGAACGTATTGCGGGTGAACTCCCTCGGCAACATGGCTCATAAACCAAGCATCGAGTCCGTCGCTTTTCATTTCAGTGTATGATAAAACTCGCCCATTTTTTAACACCTGATCGCAGAGCCGATCAATGTTCATTTGCCCGACAAAATTGTTTTTTGCCAGGCTCTCAATAGGAGCGACGATGGCTCCATCTGTCATTGTAACAAGGCTGTTAATCTTGCGTTCAAATCGTTTTGTATGTGGTTCCCCACCGTGATTTGATACTCTGTGCTTCTCATTCTTAATGGCATTTTGGATATACTTTTTCAAAATCGTGAAATAAGTCTGAATCCATCCGGTCTTTGCTCGGCTTGCCAAAATATCGAAAAACTTTGGGTGGCCTGGCTTGAGTACCAAATCTTCTTCAGACCCCCACAGTATGTTCTTGAAATGGGAGGCAGCAAATTCGTTGCCATTTTCGTGATAAAACTTGTAGTCAAAGACACACCAAGTGAAAAGTGTGCCGTTGCTGAAACGGAAGGTCATCCGCTTGTTGTCTCCGGTTGGCTCGATAAGTTCCAAACCTTTGTATTCTGTCTTGTTTCGTAGGCTCATTTTAATTCCTTTTAATTGTGGGTTACACTCTATAAGGTACAATTAAATTTATTAAATCGTAAATTCAGTTGGCATTCATAATTCTAATTCGTGTTCATAAAAATACGGACAACTCCATTTTGCCGAATCGCATTTTAGTTTAACCATCGTTCCTTTATGGCAACCAGTTTCAACTACCGTTGCCAGACCGGATTTTTTTGTCTGAACCCTGTCCCCTGATTTAAGTTTATTAAATGTCATTGCTATGCCTTTTAATTGTGGGTTACATCGTGTAGTCTTCCACGGTATGAGGCTTTATCTCCCGCCTGCACTTACTACATTTGGAGTCCACTGTGGAGTGCCAAACATCATCCCAGTTGTGGTTGCATTTTGTACAGGTATAGAACATCCGGTACTGGTTGGACGTTCCCCCGATCTCTAGATAAGCTTCGGAGTCAAGCACTGAAAGCATCAGTCCACCTTCGTCAACAAAGACCTGTGCGTCTTTTGGGAGGGTGTTAAGCCATCTCGTCAGTTCTTTTGCCGTGATCATGATTGGGTTCCTGTTGTTGTTACACTCTATAAGGTACAATTAAATTTATTCATAGTGTCTACATCCTACACTACTAAGGCTACCTGCTCTGATCTCTCGTGCAACAAAATACGATTCTTCGCCGTCTACCTCCGGCAGGTAATCGGAGTCCAGTCCTCTTGCGTCGAGCCATTTGCACTGTGACAAGCAAGCGTTGCCGAAACTCTTAGCTGCATCACGGGTAAGGCTTTCGGCTAATTCGCAAACCTTAGCCTGAACAACATCTGCCTCTTCATCGTTGGCACAGATTTGATATGCGACGAGCTTACAGTCCTCACCCCACCACCCACCTTCCTCTGGGCCTCCGTAATATGGGCTGTTTACATAAAGACTTACATAGCTTGCCCTCCCTGGCTTCGCATCCCTGCATACGGCGAAAAACGCTTCTTTAATGCTCATTGTTTATTCCTTAGAGGGGTTGTTCTACACTATAAGGTACAATTAAATGCTGGTTTACTCAAAACCTCGTTCTAGACTAGCCAGAATGTCTTTTTCCCATTGGGGTAGTGGTCGAACCTCGTGGTCTGATTCCATCAACAATGCCCGTGCAGCATCATCTGCTGCGAGTTCGTTTGCCTTCTTCCGCTCTGCATCATCACCTGCGAGTTCGTTTGACATGCGTGGATAATCCTCATTGCTGCTCATCGTATTCTCCTTTGGCTTTTGGGCTACACCCTATAAGGTACAATTAAAACTACTTGCCGTTATTGTACTCATCATTGACGGAGAATTCAGCCCGATCATAAATCAAGCCGTCTAAGCCCAACTCCGCCATTTCTTTCTCGCTGACGAGCCACTCTTCTTCTCCTTTTTTGTCTTCGACGCGCAAGCAAATAGCAAGATCACACTCTCGCCCGTCCGGAAGTGTGAATCCGTAGATGTTTCCGCTTGCGTCGAGCAACGGCCTCAATTTGTCATCAATGTTTGCGAATTCACCACTAATTACAAAAACATATTGGTAGGGAGTCGGTTCCGGAGTCCCACGCTGAAGCCGCATCGCTTTGTGTGAAGACCCAAGTTCCAACTGATTTTTTTTCATCTTAATAAAACCTTTCTTTTGAGTAAATTCAAACCATCTGGACTTGTTTTTTATCTGAACTCTACCCACCCGCCCCATACTATCTGGTATCCTTTGGGTTGCTCTTACCGAGTGTCCAGACTCAGCAGCGGAACGTATTGCTGTCAAATGGGTAGAGTTCAAATTGTCGTTGGGCAACACCCTATAAGGTACAATTATTCTTCATCATTGTTTTGTTTGTAGACGAGTTGCTCGATTCTACAATCTCTGCTCTCGATGTCGTTTCTTACGCCCAAAAATGTTGGCTGGAAAAGCGATCCTCCCACAAAAGCGTAAAGATAACGAACCTCCACAATGTCATTTATTTTTGGAACATCAAAGTTTGCTGGGATCGATACATTCCCAACAGGCTCATACTCGGTTCCTCCTGCATACAAACCAATTCCTACGCTTCTTTTTTGATTCGTTACCGTCACGATACAACTACAAGTCTTGTAAAACTTGTGCTTGAGATAGTTGCCACCGCTTGCTGGTCTTCCAACCGTATAGAATGCACTGCGGTGTTTCAGTACAATTCCCTCTCCGTTGTCTCGCTTGATTTCTTCCCACAGTTTCTTTTTCTGTTCTGTGGACGCAGCAACGTCCACAAAAATGACATTCTCAGAAATTCCGAACACCTCTTCATCTTTTCCGATGCTGATAATAGCATGGTTCACAAACATCTTTTTGAGAATGGCGATTCTGTTCTTGACACTTTTATCTTGTACGCTTTCGTCTTGGTATGACAATATGTCGAAAACGTAGTACGTTTCACCGATCAATTCCCCATCTACTGTGCAATTATCTAGGGGTGCAAACCCTTTCTGAATAACGTGCGGCACAGATACAACATTTCCTTTGCGGTTGTATCCTGTGATTTTGTCCTCGTTCTTTTTTAGTGTTAATCGTGTGCCGTCGAACTTTTCTTGAGCGTACCAATTGTCATTGGAAAGCAAGATATATGCTGCTTCTTCCTCGATTGCGTTTAGCAGTACGCACATGGCAGCAGTTTTAGTGTTTGGCAGTACCGTTGGGATACCTTCTTCGTTATCATCAAAAACTTGGTATCCCTTTTTCTTTTTTTCGTTTACGAGTTTTTCGTGAACGATTTCAGCCTTTTTCAGGTCAACAGGGGAACTTGTTTTTGTGCCAGTATTCATACTGGCTCCTCTTCGACCGTATGCGAAGTTCACACTGTATCCCGATGCCTCATCGCCTTCGATGGTTGCTTTGTAGACTTTATCACTGCTTCCCTCTTTGAAATAGAGCGAAACGCTTTTAATAGTTTTCATGTTTATCTCCTACACAATAAGGTACAATTATAATTTAGAATCGAGCAAATTATCATTCCGAATAATGCACCACCCCCTGCTCTAGATGCTTACGCATGTTCTCCGCACCGTACAATCCCCGTGCATGGTTGGCAAACCACCGAACGATTGCGGGGAGTGCGGCGAGGTTTTGCTCGTCGGCACGTCCGGTCGCGTTGTAGAGGTCGTTTGACAGGACAGCGGTGAGAAAACCGCCCGGCTTGACGGCGTGTTCAACATACCGTGTGATGCTGGCTTGGGTAGTCGAGGGTATGATCTCGTATTCACCTTGGAAGTTCATAGTTGGGTTCCTTTCAATGAGTTAATGTCAGGACAGCAGGCTAACCCGGTCGTTCCGACCGTTTTGTTTTTTAGTTTTGAACTAAACACTACATTTTCGTGTACCCTATAAGGTACAATTAAACCTCTTCATCGTCACACATTCGGTCAAAAACCAAGTCTTGGGTGGCGACACAAGCCGATATTCCTAGAACAAATCCTGCCAGAAGGATAGACCAGTCGATGCAGTCCATATTTATCATTGCTTATTACTCCTTTAGCAACTACGAGGCGACACATCCTATTAGGTACAATTATTGACTACGCCACGCTGCTCCACTTTCAGTAACTTTCTTCCTTGCAGCGACTTTCCTTACAAGTTTCTTATTTTTTCGCAGCCCAATAAGAGCGTCAAACAACATACGCTCCTTATAGTCCTTTCCGTATTCATCTTGGAATGTTTTTACAAGTTTCCTGAACTCTGGTGTATAAGGGAGTTTGTCTGTAGCCAATGTTTGCATGTGATATAGTCGAATAAGCAGTGCTGTTTGTGCTGAACTGAGTGCTTCCACACATGCTTTGAGAGAGCCTGTGGGCGACGGATGCTTGGAAAATTTCTTTTCATTATTCATAAATGATCCTTTGGGGGTTAGTGAAACTTCTGTTCTGGCGAAAACGCTCCTTTCGCCGCCTGCAACTCTTCATGCTTCGCATCTTTTTCCGCTTGCAGCCGCCTCGAAGCCGCCTGCAAGACTCCGCCCGCCAACATTGCCGGAGCCTTTGCCTCGCTCCAAGCAGCGGCTGACTTTTTCGCTCTCCTTGCATCGCTCATCGCGACTTTTTTCGCGTGAATCAATACACGGGTAGCGTCCTCGTAGGCGTTGATCGCACGGAGGTATTCTGTCTCTACTTCGGTCATTGTCATTATCTTACTCTTCTAGGAATAGTTCTGCAAGCACATCTTTTCGCCATTGAGTCAGTCCTGCTTCGGCAACAGCAGTCTTTTCAATCGCCACTTTTTGTAGTTCTTCCGCACGTTCTACGGTCATTCCGTCTAAACCAGAGGTTAGCCAGCCTGTTGCGGTAAGGTAGACGTATCCTTCATCATCGGAAGGAAGATTTTTCCCAAACCTCCCAAATTTGCTTTTGTGGTATACTATCATTTTCTTCTCTTGCCCTAATAAGGTACAATTAAAACCATTTTTCTGTCACACAGCAGCAACAGAGCATTCTTTATTCTCTAAAATATCCTCTAATTTAACCGGCGGTTCTCCCATCCATTTTTGTGGTCGAATGTGGGTGAACCAATCTTGGATACTGGGGATGAATCCGCAATCTTCTTTAACGTGTTGTTCCCCGATCCATCTTGTAGGGATAATCCGTCCTGTACTAAGAGTGATTGTATGTCCAAACAGACGTTCACACATAAAAATACCTTCGGCATGATGCCGCAAGGCTCTATGTCTGAAATCTGCCCACATTTCCTTGCTCGCATCAAACCAATCGTGAATGGACTGATAGTCCTCAGTCACTCCACCCCATTTTTTGACGCTGCTGAGACTATGATGATAAGGGTTTGCCATTTTTTATCCTTGTGCTAGATAAGGTACAATTATAATTTAACCGTAAATCACTTCTCCAAAAATCACAAGCTGAATGTACGCATCAAAGTCAATCGCATCGGCTTGACAAAGCCAATCATCACAGACTTCCTTGTTCAGCAGGAGTCCCTGCGGCACTGGAGTTAGTCCCTTGCTCCATTTATCTGTAAAGAGGCTAGGAACTGCCGCCAGCAGCTTTTTCTTGCCTAATTTATAAACAACTTCATCTTCATCCTCGAAAATATACTGCCACTTATCATGCCACCACCCAAGGCAGCGTAGGCTAGAGCCTGAGCTTGCTTCGGGAAAGTTTTCCATGATGTTTTTCACAAGATATTCGTTTAGCATAGTTTAAACCCTTATGTATCAATAACCTGCCACACACTATAAGGTACAATTAAAGATATAATTACATTTTAAGAATATAAAGGCGTTTACCACCACTCACAACAGTATTTACTCGGATCATCTCGTAGTTGTCAGAATCTCCATCAATCTTCCAATACGGGTTGATTTTGGGGTCATAAACCACTTCCGGCAATTCTTGAACAGAAATATTTGCTTCGTGAGTAAAGCTCTGGCACTCTACCCAACCACACACATCCCGAACTTGCTCCTTCAGTACCTTTTTAGCGATACGGGTATTGCTTCGTAGAGTACAATCCACTAATTCTAGCTGAACAATTGCTGGATTAAAATACTCTACCTTGTCACGTTGCCCCTTGACAACCGTACGAATCTGCCAATGCTTGAAGTGAACTCCTGCCCCAAGATGAAATCTTACTTTATACATTACATACTCCTTATGGGGTTGGATTACCTATCACATAAGGTACAATTAAAAACGCTGGATTACTTGGTGCAAGTTCTCATATACTCCACCAACTCTACATTTTTTGGATCAGCAATAGCTTCTACGAGTAGCCGAGTGTGCAGTGCTTTTGGCATAGGTTTACCCTTACAGTGGAGCAGTAGGAAATGACAGTCGAACACATTCCGCTCACTGTCAGAGCATTCTTCGTCATTTTCGTACAGCATATCGCTCCATGATTCCTCAATCTGTTCTCGCTCTCCATCTTCATTTTCATCCTCACCATCTTCAACATCTGTGTAGTCTACGCCAGAAAGCTCAACAGTTCCATTTATTGCATTCCATTCTACTGACCCAGAAACAAAGTACCCACCACCATCAGCAAAACTGCCATGTTTATCCCAGATTGGTTCACTCAGGTTTTCCTCGCTGTCAATCCATTCTGGATTACAACCGTCTATCATCTTTCCGTCACCATCGTATACCCATATTTCGTCAACGCACCCACTGTCTCCACCCCCGCTGTAGCTGACGGTGATCTTGCCAATCCCAGATGCTGCCATGTATGCAAACAACCTTCTTTCATAACATCCGTATGATAGTTGATTGTACAAAGTTTCTTCATTTTCGTTAGACATTTTATATTCCTTCTTGAACTGTTAATAGTACATCCTATAAGATACAATTATTACTCCTCCTTGAATTATCGAATCTGCGAACACCCTATAAGGTACAATTATTCCTTATCCGGTAATGTCGCCCACTTAGAGTTGCATTCTTCTCTTAGGTTAGCCACTGGAGTGTGGAGCGACCTTGTGAGGTTGAGATAAATTGGGCCTTTGTCCCCTTCAAGATAATTTTCTTGATAAAAGAAGTCTAAACTAGAAGTGGCAAGCAACTCATCGAAAGCGTCATATAAAAGAACGATGTACTCACATTCTTTTTCTATTACAAGTTTGCCTTGCAGGCACGGTATATACAAAAAATGCGGGTGAACGTAGGGGTCACTCCTCTTGAGCATCGGGATCGAGTCACTCGGTGGCTTTGTATAGGTGTATAGACATTTCAATTCAATAGTGCGGTATTTTTCGGCCATTTTGATTCCCTTTCTTGAAGTTACTTGCAATAGTCCATACCCTATAAGGTACAATTATTCCTGTGTGCCCTCTAGGTCAATTAGTGTTGTAATTTTCATCTTCTTATCCAGTAAAATATTTAGTTTACGCGAATCATCATATGCCCATCATTCGGACATTTCTTTGAACCGGGAATTTCATATTCTTGAATTAACTTACACTTTGGGCAGCGATACTTATAAACCTTATTCGCCGCAAAAGCGGTGCTTCCCAAAACAACAAACAACAAAGTTAAAATCAATCTACGTTTCATATTTTCTTTCTTTATTCTAGGTCTTCTAAAAACATTGGAGTTCCATCACCAACATATGCTCCGATAATATTATATTCAAAATACTCTTCGGCTTCTTCACAGGTCATCCATTCCATAAGTTTTTTAATGACTTTAGATTTGTCGTATATTACCTTATACTTATCGAAGGAACGACCAAGACCGATTACTGCATCGTCAAAACCATCTGCAAATAAAACATCAATTTCATTTTCAGCACAAAACTTTTCGATTCGATCTTTCATAATAATCTCCCTAATAAAAGGCAAAGCAGACACGACAAACTCCTACGACTAGAAATGTCCTACCATAGGGTAGAGAGCCGCAGCCGGTTGGGGATGCGTTGCCGTGCCTGCTTTGCCAAATACGTTTATGACCTGTAACACAAACGATACAAACGATTCAGAACAACCTTTAGTGTGCCTGTTTTCCATGCCCACAAAAAGTCCATTACGATCATTCCAGCCACAAAACATAAAATTCCTAAGATCATAATCAATTCCTTCCTTATGCTGCTTTGCGCGGGCCTCGATAAAACTTCACTCGTCGCCGTGCTGCCAACTGTTGCAGAGCAGGAAGGCTCAATGAAACTCGTTCGACCTTGCCCTTCAAGTTGCCACAACCACGCACGCCATTCAGAACATGATCCAGCAACCACTGATAACCACCGCTGAGTCCACGATCCTTCAGAACGGCAGCGATTTCCCGTTCTGTCTTAGCATCATACTTGAATGAACCTTCAGGGCGAAAGTTCTTTTTCCTACCGTCCATTATAAAACTCCTTGTTTATTCTCTCTGATTTCACTACACACTACATAAGGTACAATTAAAATTCTCATTCACACTCAGAAATCGGGCAGCACTTAAAAAACTTATCCCGTTCGATTCTTCCACCGATTGACATGAGTTCCGATAGCGTAAAATATCCCATTTCACGTTCCATGCCGCAAACAACACCAAAAAACGTATCTTCCCCGTCAAACTCTGTGGCATACCAAGTCCACGATGAGTATGGATCAAAAAACTTTACATGAGCAATGGCGGATTCACCAGACTCGTCCTGATCCCCTAACTTGGGCAACGCACCCAGTATCTCTTTCGTCAAAAGTTTCATCTTAATAATTCCTTTTCTTGTGGGACACACCCTATAAGGTACAATTAAACTACGTGCTTTGCGGCAGAAGTTTCATATATTCAATCAATTCTACGCTTTTTGGATTGCAAATAGCTTCTGCTACAACACGAAGGTGCATTTCCTTTGGAAGTGGCTGAACACACTTTGCGTACAGCAGCAAAAAATGTACGTCGAATCCTTGTTCTTCGGAAATAATGCTCGACACTTTACCTTCTCGAAATCTGTCCTCGGAATCGTATAATTCATCACACCATTCCAATGTTTCCTGTTCATGTTCGCTATTGTAGGCTAGTTCCTGAGCTTCCTCGTCCTCAGAATCAACTTCTGGATACACATCGTTGTACTCTGTTCCAGACATTTCAACGGTTCCATTTATTGCATTCCATTCTACCGCACCAGAAACAAAGAAGCCGCCACCATCAGCAAAACTGCCGTGTTTATCCCAGATTGGTTTTTCAAGGTGTTCCTCTTTATGAATCCATTCTGGACTTGCGATACACTTTCCTTCGGCATTGCATACCGTGCGGCTATCAATACACCCGCTGTCCCCGCCACCACTATATTCGAGTGTAATCGTGCCGATCCCAGTTGCACGCATGAATGCAAACAACCTTTTTTCATAGCATCCAGTTGCAAGATCGGACAAATTATTTTTCATGGCATTACCTTTGGGTCTAATGTGAGTTCGTCACATTCATAAGGTACAATTAAATTACGTGTCTCTGTCTTCTTCATAGAGATATTTAAAAGTTGGAAATCTTAGGCTAATACCGCCCTTTTCATTCGTTGTTTCCTCAAAATACTGCACATTTATAAGTTTTCCCACAATATTGGAGGGATTTTTATAAAATTCTTGTCTTTGTTCCACCGAGAATCCTGATCCAACTCCAACGTAGTTGTTTTTATGAAGAATTATAACGCTGGAAAGCATAGTTTCTTCACATTCCTTGCCATCCTTAATGTATCTGAATGGCCCCATCTCTGTGTTTACAACCTCGTATTCTGCGTCAGAAAAGGCTTTATATTTTAACAGGTCTTTTGACCGTTTACCTTTGTATGGCTTGTCTGCACGAAGCATGAGCCCTTCCCATCGACTCACGCTTGATACTTCGATAAGGGTTTTAAAAGCATCATCATTTTCTACCAGTATTTGTTCTAAAACAGTTAAACACAGTCCAGAGTTTTTATCCATAATTTCTTTGAGTTTATTAAATCTATTCCCAAAGGCATTATTGCTATTGCCTTTTTGGGTGTAAAATTCATCCTGACTCAAAATATCAAACAACTTATACGATGGATTTGGTATTGTGTGGTCTTTCTTGCGTAATTCTTTCATTACTCCTTGAAAATCTTCATTTCCAAGACTGTCCACTAAGCACAGTTCTCCATCTAGCACAACATTATTAACTCCTAAATCCTTAATGGCATCCGCAACAACTCCAAGAGTATAAAATGGCTTGCCTGTGCGAGAAAAGAATGATGCGTTTCCAGTGCTGTCAACTATGGCAATACATCTCACACCATCAATTTTCCGACTAACATACCAACCATTATCCCAATTCACATTTTTAGCGTCATATTTATCTGCCAAAGCAACTTCAAAAGTAGGAATAAGGTCTGGAACAACCTTATTTATGATTTTATCTCCTGCTCTCGTCTTTAGGTCTTTATCGAGTATGTTATGAATTAGTTCTTTGTGCTCAGGGTACTGTGAAACAAATGTATTAACTGCTCCGATAGCATCATGTCCAGTAATGGTTCTGTTCTTTAGATCATCTAAAAGAACAAAAATATCTTTATCCTGTGGTCGAAGAGCATGTGCCACCAATTCGCTCTTTTTTAGCAAGTTATCGCTTGTAACAAAGAATTGATACGTTGGATGATAAACGTATTGTATAAGCCTGAGTAAATCTTGGCTATGATAATTGGTTACTAAGTGTTTTTTCAGAATAGCAATCTTATCATTGCTACTGCTAGTTCCCTTGAGTTCCTCTACAAGGGTGCTCAAATCTTTCAACAACGATCTTGTATCTTGCATTTTAGTCTCTTTTGTTTTGTCACCCGTATACCCTTTAAGGT